>JACCDK010281046.1_pt1 | contig 30595 bp, 30 predicted proteins | sample 7445871 | NCBI WGS metagenome assembly JACCDK01 (sample SAMN15323436, study PRJNA562643) | freshwater metagenome | isolation source: river surface water | place: USA:Blue River Watershed | collected 2017-08-15 | reverse complement strand
TTTTATCCTAAATTTGCCACCCCTAAAAGGGTATAACCAATAGGTATTCGGCGAGGTAGCTCAGTTGGTTAGAGCACAGGATTCATAACCCTGAGGTCACGAGTTCAAATCTCGTTCTCGCTACATGTAAATCAAGGACTTACGTTAAATCGTGGGTCCTTTTTTGTTTCAGCGTCGGGTTGTAGCGTCGGGTTTTGTGTAGGGTTTTCACCAAATATCTTTATCTCTAAAGCACCACGTTCAACTGCTGATAAAACAGTAGGGTCTAAATAAAATTTGTCAATTACCTCTCCTGTTGCATGTGATGTTAGTTTTCCAGTATCTTTTCCCATTACATTTTCTACCCATGTAACGTATGTTTTACGAAGATTTTTGAGAGTGATGTCCTTTGTAATTCCTGCAGCTTTCTTATAGTAGGTGAATGACTTTGTAAGTCTTAGCATAATAGTCATTGCAGTAATATTACCTCGCTCAGGGAATAACACATATTCATTCATTTTGGATTTATCATTCATTCCTAATTCAATAAGTAATTCTTCTAAGTCAGCATTGATAGGAATATACTTTTTTGGTGCAGGTCGTTTCAAAATTCTATCCACCTTTAGGTTATTTAGTTTAAAGAACTTCACACCCTTTTCTGTAACTAATATATCACTCCATTTCAACATCACAATTTCTTCTCTTCTACCTCCAAGTAGCAAAAGCAACTTAAACCCATTTTTTAGCCATGGGAAATACATCGATGTAGTAGTTTTGTTTTTCCCTTTGGTTGAATTAACAGGTGCAGTATCAATGGCACTTAAAATAGAATCAAATTCATCTTTGGTAAGTGAAAGAACATCACCTTTGATTATAGTTTTAGGTACATAAACTGAAAAGGGATTCTTCATATCAACTTCTTCAATTTTAATTAGGAACTCAAAAAAACCTTTGATGCTATTCATGCATTTATTGAATGTTTTTGCACCATATTTTTTCTCAATGAAAAGATAAAACGAGGCTACATCTGCCTTACTTACTTCATTTACTCTAAATCTTTCAAGTTTTCTTTTAGTTTTAAGGTGTTCCGCAAATAATGTGCAATAGCCAATAAGCTCTTTTCTATACTCTGTTGAAATTTGTTTATTTAAGTGAGCATATTCACTATCACCCTGCAAGTATTGATTGTATTTTACAATTGCTCCAATGATATTGTAATCATTACCTGTAGGTTCAGCAGCTGATATTTCTTCATAGTTGTGCGAAACCAATTCGTTTTTGAATTCAATAATTTCAACAACGGCATCATCATAGTTTTCTGCTTTTAGCATCCTTGTCTTAACAGAGCCATTTCCACCAGGTATGTAAATGATTGCACGAAAACACTTTTGATCCTCATGTTTACACTTGGGGTAATTAGTGTGGCATTTTTTGCAATAGGTAGCAAGTCCTTTGTATGCTTTTTTGGGTAATTTTATTTTTCTCATGAGCTCAATCGTTTAAATATTTTCATATCGTCATTTGATTTCAATGCCACATCTGTTACTTGACTGTAAACAGATTCTTCTTCCATGTGAATCATCATAAGGTTGAATAGCGCTTCATCACTACAGGTTGTTTTATACATTTGTTTCCATTTGAATGGGTATTTCATTTTTAATGATTTAACATATTCAATATCCATTTGGACATCGAATTCTATTTTAAAGACATACGCTTCCTTAGTATCTTTATAGACACTAACGCCTCTTTTTCTTAACCATCTATAAATGGATCTCTTGCACTTACGTTTAATCAAGTGTCCAACCTCCTTTATGGTCAATGTTTTATTTTCTGAAGTTGAAACTTCACCATTCCTCTGTCTCATTTTTTCAAATTTGATTGGATGTATGGCTACTGCTAAACTAATTTAACAAGTAGCGAACACATGCCAGTTTTACTTTTTTGTTGTGCACAAATTGTGCTGCTACGTTCTATGCGGAACGATTACGTATTATTCTTATTTCCATTTTTAATTTTTAAATAATTGAAGTAATTGGGGGCTGGATGCCCCCGTTACTTCGTTCGTATCCTGCAATACTACTTGCAGGAAGGGGTGCTTTAAATTCAACCTCAATTCTTCGATAAAAATTTTGGGAAAATTTTATCAGAATTTGGATTATTTGGTAGTTAGACTATCCAAAATCAAAGCGTCCTTTTCATTGAACTCCTTTGTCATAAATGGAATTCTTTTCATGGCGAATTCATGATACTTTTTGTTGACTTCATATCCTACATAATTTCTGCCGAGCATAAGTGCCGCTTCGCCAGTAGAGCCGCTACCGCTATACGGATCTAAAATCAAATCACCAGGCTGGCTTGTAGTTAGAATACCCAAAAGACATAATTTACTATCGTATGGTGCTGCATGGTCGAATGTTGGATCGATTTTTTTAAACATTGCTGTATTAGCACCAGTTCCAACCATTACATCTTCGTATTCCTGTAAGTCAATGTAATCACGAAAGTTTCTGTAAGGTCTTTGGATAGATTCTTTTGATACAACATCACCTTTTGCACCTCTATTTTTAAAACCTTTATTCACTTTCATTGGTGTATCACGCCAAATTTTAAGTGGATAGTATGAGTAATTTTCATGGTCTTTAACCAAGTGATAAATTTTCTCATAGCTCTTCATTAAGTATCTATTAGTAATCACTGGCTTCATATTTTTTTTATGAAGTATGATTTCATTTACACACTTAAAAAGACCCTCTTGGTGCAATCTAAGTATCAACATGTTTGATACCAAAGGACTATAACCTTTTCCACCATACTCGCCGAAATTCATAAAGTATGAACCAGTATCTTTTAAGACACGATGCACCTCTCTAAAATGCGGCATTAAACTTTCAACGAACTCTTCTGGTTCTTTCTCATGACCAATTTCAACTTTGTCAGGAGTAGAATTACCATAACAGCGAGCTTGAAAATAGGGTGGAGAAGAAACTGCAGTTTGAACGGTACCTGATTTTACCTGCTTCATGGACTCACTTGATTCATTATATAAATCATATGAAGTCTTTAAATGAGAGGTATCCACTATTTTACCTTTTTCTTCAGCTCTTTCCTTTGCAAACTTGTGGTAGTTTTTAATTAAGTTGTCTGCAGAAGCAGGTGTATATTCACCACTTCTCATTTTCTCTTCAATTTTAAGATCTAACAACTCTTTTAAACCATCCTTTTTTGCTTGCTTAATTGACTTTATTACATTGTCAATTCTTCTCACCGTAGATGCAGAAACTGCATGATCAAGTAATTCTGCTGCCTTGTCAAAACGAGTGACTTTCTTTTTTTTGTCCTTTGATGATGGTTTTTCTTCTTCATCTTTTGGAGCTAAGTCATTTCGCTTTCCTTGTTCAGCTGGAAATAGGCTCAAGTAGTATTGAGATTCATTAATAATCTCCTCTTGAGTTTTAACTCTTTGAAGGTTGTGCATTACTACACACGCTTCAGAAGTCTTTGAGTCTTCAACAACCACTACTTCTATGGTCGCCCACTTCAACTATTTAGCTGCTTCCCAACGTAACACCCCCGATTGGATGACATTTTCTTTGTTAATCACTATCGGCTCAAGTTGTCCATACTTGTGCATCGAATTTGCAAGAACGTCTACTTTTCTTTTTGAGTAGATCTTGCTGTTTGCTTTGCTTGGTGACAATAAATTAATGTCCAAGCTGCTTACATTTTTCATACTTTTCTTATTTAAAAATTCAAAGAACTGTGGCATCTTCTGCTGCAACATGCACTTTAGTTGCAGATTTGGCGACTCCTATCGAGCCCTTGTTTCTTGATTTGTCATACAAATCGGTTTAAATGGTTTTCAAAATTTTTTCTCTTCTGGTTGGCGCTGCTATGGCGCGCGAATATGATTCAATTTCATGTTAGGTATTAAAATTTCTGAACTAATTTTTGACTAAAAAAAATTACTAAATCAATGAATTTAACTTATCGATTAGTTCATCAATTGTACCTTTTTCATTCAACTTCTTAATCATTTGCTTATAAACAATCCTTTCAGCAATTGTACCCAAAGTTTTACCTGGATATGGATGCTTTTCACCAGTTTCTTTATCTGTAAAAGTATTGTTCTCCAAGTCGATTGGCCCAAGGTTGATTTTTAGTTGTTGATTTTTGGGATCTTCAGTAGGGAATGAAACTCTTCCAACTAGCCATGTTCTTTTTTTACCATTAATTGTATTACTAGCTATATTAGTTTTAACATCTGCTTTTCCTATTGCAGTATTCATGATGATGTAGTTTTCAATGTCTGCTGCTGCCTTGATGATTTTTTCAATTTTATCATTATTAGCAAATTTTAGATAAGCAGAAATTGCCTTACGATTATCATTGATAAGTGAAATTGTATCAAGATCTGATTTTCTCAAATCTGCTTCACGTTCAACTGCAATTTCAGTGTGGTTTGTTGTAAAACCTTGCGCCGAACCATTTATTGAATTTTCATTAAAGAAATTGCCTAGTGGTTTTGCAAGACTTTTATTGTATGTAATGACTTCTTTTTTGTTTTTCATAATGCGAAGGTAGAAAAAAATATTAAAATTAGAAAATAAAATTTCTGAACTAATTTGTAAATCGCATTATCTGATCATAATTAATTGAAAATCAAATACAATATTTTTTTAAATTTTAGAAATATTTCGTGTACTTGGTACCAAAAGAAAACAAGTTGATGTAATTGGTGTCTTGATTAAGATGAGTTGTTAGTCAATTAAGCACTCTGGGTATTTTTGTTTGTAAAGCTCAAATAGACCTTCACGCACAATGTCACTCTTTTGACGGCGGGTAATTGAACAGATTTGTTCCAAACGCTTCTTTTCTATAGAGTCGATGCGTAATCTAACGAATTCAGATTTGGTAGTTGCTTTCTTGTTCTTCATGTGTGTGCTTTAAGTATAAATACTCCAGTTTGATAGAAAGTCGTGATACTTGCCATCTTTTTTGTAGCCACAATGGATTTTGGAGATAATCGGAGTATTTATTAGAAACTGGAATACTATGGGATACAATTACAACCAACAAGAAGGCATTATCTGCAACACTAATGAACATAATAATGATGAATCAGCGCCAATTGGAATCCCACCCAATATACTAATTAAGGTGTCATGGTCGAAGCAATTGAGATTTCTAACAGTTGAAGATAAAGCTGCAGTTTTTACAAACATGTTTAACTACTACACTGGTGATGCATTAGTTCAGATGAATCCTGTTGCAGAAATGTTCTTTGCAACCGCAACTGAAGTATTTGATTATAACATAAACAAATATGAGGACACAGTAAAGCTAAATCGAATAAAAGGTAAGAAGGGTGGTCGTCCACCAAAAGAAACCCGAAATAACCCAACGGGTTTATTGGAAAACCCGAATAACCTAAAAGAGAAAGAAAAAGATAAAGTAAAAGAAAAAGAGAAATTGAAAGATAAAGAAATAGAAAAACCAGATATAAAAATTGAGAGAGAGAAATTTAGAAAAGTTGTTGATATAGATTTTCGCACATTACCAGATATGGAATCAAAATATTTTTGTTATGATGTATTAGAGCTAGTTGAAAAACTAGGATGGGCTAGGTTTGATTTATTAATGTTTGGTACTGGTGCAAAAGAGGTGCCGGTGGTATTACATGATTTCAATTTAATAGAACTAGAACCAGTAATTACTAAAACAAAAAGAAGCTACAAATATTACTTCGATAAATTATTAAATTAAAATGAATCTCAACGAAGAGGTGAGTAGAACGAACCATGACGAAGTCTTACGACTTCAATCCCCATCACCCCAATTCCGCTCAACCCCTCTTCCCCAAATTTTATTATCAAATTCATGCAGATTTTGTCGTGCATTTTGAATTACTAGTTTAACTATTACCAGGAATACTTTGAATATTTTTTGTATTTCGTGATTGTCGACAGTTATATCAAAAACGAAAAGATGATTGAAATTTCGGGACATAAAACGGGTCTGTGGGGATTCTGTTGAATCCATATCATTCGTGAATTAACATCAATAAAAAATATTTTCTAAAAATCGGTTCAAATGTATCACATCGTAGTATTTATATTAAACAACTATTATGAAACTAGAACCACTAGCACATGTTAAGAAAGCTAATCGATTGAAAATGATTATAACAACAGAACAACTACATGTACTTGCACAAAACGTAGTTAACGAACAAGAGCAAGGGAAAATAAAAAGAACTTATTTAGTTAAACAAATTACCAATGACAAGAAGAAATAGAAAAAGAGTTGAAATCAAGTATCCTGAAATTGCAGTGTTTGCATTATCCAAAGGTTCTCAAATGAATGAAAGATTGCATAAGGGTCAAAGTTATAATTACATGTTAAACATGATTGAAACTCTAATGAGAAAAAGTAATGTGGTAAGTGGTAAGATCGGAATATCGGGTTATAAGGAAGACGTTGCTGCATATCTTGCAGCTTTATTAGAAGTATATTTTTACAGAGATATGGAAATAGACTTGATGGAAGATATTAACGAATATGACCCTGATATTGTGTCAAACAAGTTTTCTAAGTGATCATGAACTTTTTGAAATTCATAACTACAACATTTGCAATCTGTTGCGTATTGCCAGTAAATATTTAGCGCTGATCCGCTTTCTAATTTTGTTTGGCATGATATAAATTCAACTTGGTGTCAAAAGATACCATGTTGAATTTGTAAACATATCTTAATTAAATAATGAGAAATATATCCACTTTGTATTTTTTAAGTATCCAATAATTAAACTAGCGGTATTCTAATAATGATAGTTTAAGTGCTAGACATTTGTTAATTTATCAAATCTTAAACCTCCGTTTATGTTTTGATATTCTGGTTCAATTATCTTAGCCAGAAACAAAAATAATGGAAAATTATATCGCTTATGTCCGCACAAGTACAGGAAGACAAGTTTTAGGGTTGGAGGAGCAACAACTAAGAATTAATCAGTTTATACAATCTGCAGGAGATAATTTGGTTGAAATTGTAATAGAGCAGGAAAGTGGAAAGAATAATTACAGAGTGAAATTAGATTATGCTACCAACCTTTGTATAAAACACGAATACACCCTTTTATTTACAAAATTAGACAGGTTAAGTAGAGAGGTGGAGTTCTTATTCACTTTGAGAAATAAGGGGGTTAAACTTCGTTGTATTGAACTTCCCGAACTTAATACACTTACGCTTGGAATATTCGGTTCTGTTGCACAATGGGAAAGAGAACTCATATCCAATAGGACAAAAAATGGATTGGCAGCTTTAAAGGCCAGAGGAGTTAAATTAGGTTCACCTGCAAATCTTACAGTTGATGCTCGTAAAAAGGGGGTTGAATCAATTATTAAAAAAAGGGTTGAAAATGAAAATTGGAAAGTAGCAAAAATGTTTATTGAGCACTTCCAAATGAAAAATGGATATATAAACTACACCAAAATATCTAAAGAGCTGAATATCATAGGTTATAAAACAAGGAACGGCAAACAATTTAATCCCTCAACTGTTAGAAGATTGAGTTTATTAAGTTGAGCTTATAAATAGATTGTTTTAAAGTTAAATTTATTTTTCCCATTCAAATATTTTTTCAATTCTATATGCTCTCTTTGTATCTATTTTTTTGGGGTCTTTTGTAAAACGTATTCCTTTGGGAACTTTTGAGTTTAATTTTTCTAAAAGTAAGTCTTCAACATGATCTTGAGAATAAATATGTTCTTTAAGCGATTTCTTTTCTTTTTCTATCGGTTCTTGAACATCAAATTCATGATTAGTAGGATATTCAATAAACTTCATTTTAGCCAAAAACATTTTTTCGGAATCCTCTGCTTCAAGTATAAGACCTGGTAAGCCACACAGCTTGAAAGGTCCATATGGCAAAACTATTTCTTCTGTAAACCAAGCAATATATGTACGCCCTCTAAAATCCCCAATTGCTTTTTTACATTTAAATTTACCTATAGTAATTGCCTCTTCTTTAATTTCCCATCTTATTTTTAACCAAGTATCTTCTACTGTATATTCATCTAATGCGGCAGATTTTGGAAATCTTAAAATCATTTTTTCTGTATTAAAATTTCTATAAATAACTTCTCCTTTCTCATCTCCATATTTAAATGCGACTCCAAGACCTCCATTATCTTGATTAATACCTACATTTTTTTGTTTGAAAAATTTTGTAGAGTATGCTACTCCAATACTTAAAGAATCATTGAAGAATAGTCTTGTTTCAACTGTTTTCGCATTTAAATTCTCATTAGGATACTTAATATCATAGATTATTAAACCAGATTTATTTTGAGCATTTGCTATAAAAAATAACCATAATAAAATACTGGTAATTAATGCTTTATGTTTCATTTCCTAATGTTTATGTTCTTTCAATTCAACTAGATGAAAAACTCACAATTCAAAAATAAACTAAAAATTATTTGTCTAACTAAAAATATAGTTATAATATTGACTAAGAAATTAGTTAGAAAGCAAAATATTAAACTATGAAAAAACTGACACAGGCCGAGGAACAAATTATGCAAGCCTTATGGGCATTGGATAAGGGAGGATTTATTAAAGATGTTTTAGAAGCATTAGAAGAGCCAAAACCACATCATAATACTGTAGCCACTCTTTTAAAAATTCTGGTTGAAAAGGAATTTGTTGGTATCCAAAATCCAAATAGAAACAACTTTTACTATCCTTTAGTAAGCAAGGAGGAATATTCTGCTAAAAGAATAGAAGGCTTAACTGAAAGTTATTTCGAAGGATCTTATGCCAATGTTGTATCCTTTTTGGTTAATAAAAAACAAATGTCAATACAGGATTTAGAATTGCTTTTAAAACAATTAAAAAACAAAAGTCATGACTAGTCAAACAATACTCTTGTATTTACTTAAATCAACTTTAATATCAGGCATTTTTATGGCTTATTATTGGATTGCTTTAAGAGATAAGAAATTTCATTATTACAATAGGTTTTATTTATTGACGGCTTCTTTAATGAGTTTAGTAATTCCCTTGTTAAATTTAAATTGGTTTACAGTCGAAATGCCTGTCTTATATAATTCTAATGAAATCGTAAAATTCATTTTGCCAATATCAAATGAAAATACTTTAATTCAATTTAGTTGGTTAGATTTTTCTTTAGTTATAGCAGGTATTGTAGCAATTGCATTATTGGGTATTTTGCTATTAAACATATTAAAAATTCAATTCTTAAAAAGAAAGTGTGCTGTAACACAAATGGATGGGTTTGACTTTATCAATACAAATGAAGACAATGCACCTTTCTCTTTTTTGAATAATTTGTTTTGGAAAGAATCAATTTCATTACAAGAAGAAGGCGGACAACAAATATTTAAACATGAAATTACCCATATACAACAAAAACATACCTGGGATAGAATTTATTGTCAATTACTTACTTCCATATTTTGGTTGAATCCATTTAATTGGCTTATTCAAAAGGAGTTAATTACTATTCATGAGTTTATTGCAGACGAAGAAGCAGTAGGTAATAGTAATATAGAAGCATTTGCAAAAATGTTATTACAAACCCACTACGGAAACCATTTTTTAAACCCAACACATCAATTTTTTTATTCATCAATTAAAAGACGATTATTTATGTTAAATCAAAACAAAAAAACAAAATTTAGTCATTTACGCAGACTATTTGTTTTACCGATCACTATTTGCGTAGTTCTATCTTTTTCAATTAAAACAATCGAAGTAAATGCATCAGCAATTATTAGAGAGAATTTTGGAAAAAATATAACACAAATTCAAAGTGAAACCGACACATTGCCAAAAGCAAAGTTGGCTGTTTTAAAAGGTAAGAAGATAAAATCAACTACTAAAACTTCAGTTGACACAATAGTTTATACTTCTCCTACTAGTGGTAGTAAAGTAACTGTGTCGGGTGTTAAATTAAAACAAAACGTCTTAGATGCATTAGAGAAAAAGGCTAATACCGTAATTGAAAGAAAAACTGAAACTGGTACAGAAAAATATATTATTGTCAATAATCAAAGCGGGAAAGATGCAGCAAAACCAAATTATTATTTAGATGGGGTAAAGATTACCGAGGATCAAATGAAAACAATATCTCCAAATGATATTGAATCGATTAATGTATTGAAAGGGGAACAAGCGTTAAACAAATATCATGATGATGGTAAAAACGGTGTTATAGAAATTAAAGTAAAGCATAAGAATTAATAGTTCTTTTTCGATTATTCCCGAAAGTCCACAATAAAAGAAAACCCCTGCCGTAATGCAAGGGTTTTTTTGTGTTTTAATATAATCTTGTATTTTATAAAGCATAATTACTAAATTAGATAAATGAAAAGATTAATACTTTTTACTTTAATTGTTTTTATGACAATTCTAATGTCGACTTGTTCAAAAAACACAAATAACAATACCCTAACAGATACCATACCTAAATGTGATAGTGTAACATTAGTAAATTCACCTTTAGATGTTACATGGGTTCAAAAAGTTATCGCTGGCAGGGACTGTCAGTATATATTATTGGGATCACAAATGTCAACAGGTATTTATAATAATAGAATAGTAGTCTATTTTGAAAACCCAGCATCTAATCTTGGAACTTGTGTAGGTAAAGTATATAACTGTAACGGAACTATTCTATTAAATTGGATGGAAAATGGATGGTTAGATTTTGAACAGAATTATACCAACAAAAAGGTTTTTTGGGTAAAACCTAAATAATTAAACAACTTCTTTAAATAATAATGATTGGATTATTATTATATTCTAACTTCTAAAATACTATCTCTAATAGTATTAAACTTTTCTCATTATTAAGTGGAAAATGAAACAATTGAGAAAAAGTGACTCTTAAAATAGTTTTAAGAACTATTACATTTTCTGTAATTCCAAACTAACTTCAAGCATAGATGGTAATTTATTTTCATTTAATATAATACCTTTATTACTTCCCTACTAATACCCAAATATCTACGGGTGATTGAATTTGAACTGTGATTTAAGATTGATGATTATATAGGTTTAATATTTTCTTTTAAAAAAATAATGTAATCCAAATCCACCTACAAGACTAAAATCTTCGTTTGTTTTATTAAAGTTATATTTTCCTACACCACCTTCAAGGGAAAGATTTAATCTATGGAATAAAGTATTTTGAATTCCCATACCTAACCCATATGAGAAAGTAGTTCCACTTTTTTCATTCCCATAATTTATTGGCAATCCTAGTTGATTATAATTCATAATCATAAATCCAATATAAGTATAAGATTGAAAATATTCAAACCTATTGATTATTCTTGAATATTTCCAACCATACAAATTTCTATTTAATGAGTAATCTTTAAATGAAGAATAACTTAATTGAATCTGATTTATACTATCTAAATCTAATCTCAAACTCAATCCTTTTGTGGGGAAAGTTGTTTGGAAACCTATACTTAAATTTTTGTTTTGTGAAAATCCAACCATCCCAAAACACATTAAAATAGAAACTAGAACAATTTTTCTCATAGATTTCCTTTTTAAGAATTTACATTAATATACATTAGGCTGGTTCAAATTTCACCCTCTATAACAACCAAATTACAAAATTTTTGTTAAAACTAAAAAATTAGTTGTAAAACTAAAAAATTAGTTATAGGTTTGTTTTATAAATCAAAAACGATGAGTAAACCATTAACAAAAGCTGAGGAGCAAGTAATGCAGGTACTTTGGAAATTAGAATCTGCATATCTAAAGGACATAATAGACGAAATGCCAGCACCCAAGCCACACAATAATACAATTGCGACTATCATTAAAATCTTAATTGACAAAGGATATATTAACCATGAGGTACATGGAAGGGTTCATTGTTATGCTCCAGTTATTAGTAAAGAAGAATATTCTTCATCTAGCATCAAAACATTGGTAGAAGGATATTTTGAGGGTTCTTTTGCTGATGTAGTTTCCTTCATGGTTAAACAAAAGGACTTAAAAGTGGCTGATTTAGAATTACTCTTAAACGAAATTAAAAAGAAAAAATAACTACCATGATTACAATTCTATATTATTTATTGAAAGTAGTTTTATGTAGCGCTGTATTATACACATACTACTGTTTTGTATTAAGAAACAAGCAGTTTCATCAATACAATAGATTTTATTTAATAGGTATATCTATTCTTTCATGGATAGTTCCTCTTCTTAAAATTCAAATAGTAAAAGAACAAGTTATTGCTTCCCCAAAAGTTTTACATTTTGCAAATTTTATTTCAGAAAATAATAGTTTGTTAGAACAAGAAATAATTGAAAATACAGCAAATTATACATGGGATAATCTTCTAATAATAATTGGAATTATAATATCATTATTTTTTATTGTAAGGTTTGTTAAATCATTATGGGATATTAGAAAATTGATAAGGCTATATCCTTTAATAGAACTGAAGGGCATGAATTTGGTTATGACAGATGTTAAAGGAACTCCATTTTCTTTTTTCAAATATATTTTTTGGAATACTGCCATTGATTTAAATGGCGATGTAGGAAAGAAAATTCTTTCACACGAAGCGGTTCATATCGAAGAAAATCATTCTGTCGATAAACTTTTAATTGAATTACAACTATTGATAGGTTGGTTTAATCCTATAGTTTGGCTCATTAGGAACGAATTGTATCTGATACATGAGTTCATTGCAGATCAAAAATCTATTGAAAATCAAGATTCGGGTGTATTAGCGAAATTATTGCTTGCGTCAGCATATCCTAAACAACAACATTTATTAACAAATACATTTTTTTATTCACCAATTAAACGACGATTAACTATGTTAACAAAAATAACCAACACAAAATACTCCTACCTAAGAAGGGTAATGGTATTGCCCATTTTAATTGCAACAGTTTTTTTAGTATGTATCAAGGTAAATGCAAGTGATAAAATTGAAAAAACCGCTAAAGAAATTCAAAATACTATTGATTTATTAGTGAGTGATACTACAAAACCAAAAAAGATAACGCCTCCAACACCTCCAAATCCTTCACAAGCAAAACCAGATTATTATATAAATGGGGCTAAGATTGAATCTAAGGGGGATATTGATACGTCTGTTGGTGATAAAAAAACTCCTTTATATATTTTAGATGGCGTTCCTTTGAAAACAACGATTGAAGTGTCTAAATTAAACGAAGATGAATTTGAGTCTATGAGTGTTTTAAGAAATCCATCATCCATTTCGCAATATGGTGATGAAGGTAAAAATGGTGTGATTTTAATAACAACTAAAACAGGATTAAAAGGAAATCTTCAAAAAAAATCGGATGAAATCAAGGTATTTGAATATAGTGCTAAAGAAGGATTAAAAGGGGATGTTTATTACAAAAAAATTGAAGATGGAACAGTAAATGGATATGGAAATAATAAAGCGGAGACAGACGTACCAGTTAAGGTTACAAACGTACCAATTAAGGTTACAAATGTTCCAATTAAAGTTTCAAATGTACCAATTAAGGTTACAAACGTACCAATTAAGGTTTCAAATGTACCTAAAATTCAAAACCCACTTTAAGGTTAGACGGAAACTTGTCTTTCCCGATTATTCCTGTAAATCATACAAAAGGGAAACCCATGCAGAAGTGCAAGGGTTTCTTAGGTTAATTAATTCTATTTAGAAATTTTAATAAATAATCTTTTGTAAATTACATGTATGAAAAGAGATACAATCTATGTTATTCTTATAGTTCTATTAGTTGGGTTGTTTACCACCAACTTCATCATTTATAGAATGAAAAGTAATGCATTAACCATCACACTAACAATTATAACTTACATAGGTAGTATTTTACTTCTCGTAAACCATCTTCTAAAAAAAAGAAATCCTAAATCCAATTATGAAAAAGAATAATGACTTCATATGGAACATAGTTGGTTTAGTTTTAATTGTTTTCTCATACCTTTTATTAAATATTGATAATCCAAACAATAGTTGGAATAAGGTAGTATTATTTGGTTTGTTCTTTTCATTTGTAGTTAAATTGATATATCCAATTATTAAATCAAAGAAAAATGAAAAAGTTTAATAACTTCTTAAATGTTATTTGGGTAATCATAATCATTTCGGGATTGTGTTTAATATTCGTAGACTCTTCCAATAAAAAAATATATGGAATGATAATGTTTTACTCATTTGTAATTCTATCAATTTGGGATATATTCAAAAGATATTACAACAGAAAAGAAGAATTAAAAGAGAGGAGTTAATTTCTTAACTCAACTCATACAAATTCAACATTTGGTTAGTTTCAAAGTTTGTATAACGAAGTGTAGTTGAATTTAATTCTATCTCATCTTCTTTAGTTAAACCTAATTTAAGGTTGGGTAGAAATCTGCCATTCCCGATTATCCCAGAAAGTCCACAATAAAAGAAAACCCCTGCAGCAATGAAAGGGTTTTTTAGTGTACTCCAAGGTAGGAATCTGAGATACTTTATATCTCATTGAATTTCCATTAGTTCCGCAGGGAACAAGCTTATAATTGCTGGTTTACCTGAACTTGTTGTCTCTAGGAAGGAAGTTTTACTCCAAAAATTGTGAATATCTAATATGAGAAATTAGGTATTAATACTGAACTAATCCTCTAATTTACACTGTAGCTTTGTATAGTGATTTAGTTTAATAAGATTTAAATATTAGAATTATGTTCGTAAATGCAATAGAAGAAATTCAAAAATTTACCCGACCTATTCACACAATAGTTAAACACTATCATAACAATTTAATACTTCCTGGAGCGGCGACACTATTTTTTGTAAATGAGTTAGGTGTAGCAATAACATGTAAACATGTTTTAGGACAATTAGTATCTGAGCATGATTTTAATTCAAGATACTCTAGTTTTAAAGCCGAAAAAAAACTATTAGGTACAAAAATAGATGGCAAATATAAAAAAAAATTGAAAGAGCTTGAAATAAAATATAATTACTCTTCTCAAGAAGCAATTGCGCAGATAAAAAACTCTTTAATCACTTGTACCGATAGTTCTCAATACGATTATTTTCTGCATCCAACTCTTGATCTTGCAATATTAAAGTTTAAAGATGTGAAACAAATATATTATCAATCCTATGCCAAATTTCTTAAAGATGGTTCGCAATTAAAGCAAGGCAAATCATTATGTAGATTTGGTTTCCCATTCGCAGAGTTTAACAATTTCAAACATGATTTAGTTAATGATGAGATAAATTTTACTGACTCGGGAAACATGTTTTCTCCTTCTTTTCCAATTGAAGGTATTTTAACAAGACTTGTTGGAGATGAACAAAAAAATATAGTTGGAATTGAACTTAGTACACCAGGACTTAGAGGACAAAGCGGTGGGCCATTATTCGATATAAATGGAATTGTATGTGGTATGCAATCAGAAACAATGCCGTATCATTTAGGTTTTGATGAACAAAAGGTAGAAATAGTAAGTAAAGGTAGAAAGACAAATGTCATAAATAATTCATTTTTGAATGTAGGAAGATGTATTCATGTAGATGCTATAAAGGAATTTCTAAAAATAAATAACATAAAATATTACGAACAATAAAAAAGACAACTACTACTTTCAATTAGATATAAGTTAATCTGTACAAAAGTTCAATAGGAACGAGATTCATAAAAAAAACAAGGTCTCATAGCATAACAAAAGATAATTTGTTGAAACTTGGTGAATGTTAAATTTGAGTTTTATTTTATAAATTTTTAAGAAAATGAAATTATACTTAGATAGAGTTAATAATTTAATTGAATTTGCACGAGAAGTTATGAAATCCAGATACTCACATGGTGTAAATATTATTTCAGCTGACTCAGTAAAAACAGAAATGTTTTCAGAATTGCGATCATCATCTTTGTCTTTCATTAAGGGACTTTACAAAGAAACTCACCCATTTTATACTGATTTTGATAAAAAAGTTCACATTGGCCATGCTTATGAAATTGAAATTGCAATAGGGATATTAACCTCCATTAAAAAAGAAATAGAGAATGGATGGATTGTTTTGTTGAAAGGATTAGTATCAGCTGAGATATTTACAAATTTCATAGAAATGGCAGAACACCTTTTAGAAGAAGGATATAAAGATCCTGCAGCTGTAATGATTGGTTGTGTGCTAGAAGAACATTTGAGGCAACTTTGTATTGCTAATGAAATTGAAACAAGTGACCCCAAAGGAAAACCTAAAAAAGCTGATTTAATGAACTCTGAACTTACAAATGCTATAATTTACAATAGGTTAGATCAAAAGAATGTTACATCATGGTTAGATTTGAGAAATAAAGCTGCTCATGGATTATTTGGTGAGTATAATCAAGATCAAGTTGTAAGTATGTTGAAAGCGGTTACTGAATTTATGTCAAGAGTATCATTAAAATAATTAAACTACTTCATTTCAATTGATACCAAGTTGAATATAATTCACTGCGCCATAGTCTGCGAAGTAAATAGGCTCCAATGCTCTTGATTATGTCGTGCTTTATTTAAAATTAATATTGATAATCAATAAGATAGGATTATTTTTTTCTATTCATAACCCTGAGGTCACGAGTTCAAATCTCGTTCTCGCTACATGAAAATCAAGGACTTACGTTAAATCGTGGGTCCTTTGTTATTACAAAAATTTATATTAAAGAAAGAATCTTATTTTTTGCTAGTAAGCAAGCTCCAATAATACCAGCTTTTTCTCCTAGTTTAGAAAGTTTAAATTCTGTATCTGCATTCACTAAGCTGAGTGAGTATTTATTGATTGAACTTTTAGTTGGAAGTTTAAGGTATTCTCCTGTTTCAGATAAAGTTCCTCCTAAAATAATTAATTCAGGATTGAATACATTGATCAAAACGGCTAAACCCTTACCTAAATTTTCTCCTATATCTGCGAGTAACTCTATTACTAATACATCTTCATTTTTCGCTGCTTGAATAATATCAGTAAGCGTTATGTCTTCTACTTTTTTATTTTTCTTTAATGCAGATGAAGTGTATCCTTGTTTAATTTTTTCTTTAAATTTTCTGAGCAAAGCATTACCAGATGCTTCTGTTTCAAGACAACCTTTTTTACCACAGTGACAAATAATTTCATTATTAAAAAAAGGGATGTGCCCAAACTCTCCACTGAACCCTGACTTACCATAATAAACTTTTCCGTCAATCAAAATGCCTAATCCAATTCCATAATCGAGATTTACAAATAATACGTTTTTTTCTGTATTTACTTCTCCGTTACAAAATTCACCAAAAGCCATTGCCCTAGAGTCATTCTCTAAATTGGTTTTAATGCCAATTTTACCTTGTATAATTTCAGACAAAGGTTCTTCTTGAAAATGAAAAAAAGTATAACTGTATCCTTTTGTTTGGTTAATTCTACCAGAAAGGTTGATCCCTAAACTTAAAATCTTTTCTTTTTTAATGCCAACTTCCTTAATAAAGTTTTGTATAATTTGAATCAGCTGGTTTAACGATTCTCCTGTATTTTCTAATTTAAATGCGATTCTATTTTTCTGACTAACAACTTGATTTTTAAAATTTAGAAGTCCAATATTGATGTAATATTTTTTCACATCAACCCCTAAAATAAAACCAGCGTCACCAATTAAACCGTATAAATTGGCTTTTCTGCCACCTGTTGATTCAAATTTACCATAGTCGCTAATAAGACCTTCTTCTATTAATTCGGTGATTAAACTAGTTGTTTTGGGTACGCTTATATTGATTTCTTTACTTAATTCATTAATGGATGCACTTTCTGTTTGATCTAAAAATTTGAAAATCAATCCTTTAAGAATTTTATTCTTTAAAGCAACCCCAGATGAATTGTCGTTATTAAATACTGTTGAAAGTATGTGATTTGGCTTACCCATAGATTTTCTTGTTGAAGTAAATATAAGAAATGAAGATAAAAGTCCTAATAATTAAAAATATTTAATAAGTATTGGGAATTATGTAAATTATTTAAGATATTACATATATAAAATTATAATCAACTTAACGCTGTTTATATGCAATCCAATGGTTTAATAAATATGGACAAAGTCATCTTGAAGGAATATAGTACCCTATACAGGTCTGAATTGGTAAATAATATACTCCCATTTTGGCTCAATCACAGTAAAGATGAATTAAATGGAGGGTATTTTACTTGTTTGGATCAAAAGGGAAACATTTATGATACAGATAAGTTTGTATGGTTGCAGGGTAGAGAAGTTTGGTGTTTTAGTTTTATGTATAACCATATAGAGCAAAATCCAGCCTGGTTAAACATGGCTTTACATGGAGCCAATTTTTTAAAAAATTACGGTAGAGACGATTCTGGGAATTGGTATTTTTCATTAACTGCAGATGGTAAACCACTGGTTCAACCTTATAATATTTTTAGTGATTGTTTTGCTACTATGGCTTTTGCTTCTTTAGATAAGGCAATGCCGTCTGATGAGTATAAAAAAATTGCTTTAGAAACGTTTAATAATATTATTAAACGTAAAAATGATAGTAAAGGCAAATACAATAAGAGTTATCCTGGAACAAGGTCTTTAAAAAACTTTAGTCTTCCTATGATTCTTTGTAATCTTTCGCTAGAGCTTGAGCATATTCTTGGAAAAGAAAAAGTAGAAGAATTTATTCCTACTATCATACATGAAGTTATGGATGTATTTTATCATCCTGATTTTGGTTTGATTTTAGAAAATGTATATGAAGATGGTACTTTCTGTGACAGTTTTGAAGGACGTTTACTCAATCCAGGACATGCCATTGAAGCGATGTGGTTTATCATGGATTTAGGGAAGCGTATGAATGATGAGCACTTAATTCATAAAGCAAAAGACATTATGTTGCGCACGCTAGAACATGGATGGGATAAGGAATATGATGGTATATTTTATTTTTTGGATGTAAAAGGATATCCTCCACAACAATTGGAATGGGATCAAAAATTATGGTGGGTTCATGTAGAAGCATTAGTTGCTTTGGCAAAAGGATATGCATTAACAGGAGACGAAAATTGTTTAATCTGGTTCGAAAAAGTACATGCATACACCTGGTCTAAATTTAAGGACAAAGAATATGGAGAATGGTTTGGTTATTTAAATAGAAGAGGTGAAGTTTTATTGTCTTTGAAAGGTGGAAAATGGAAAGGTTGCTTTCATATTCCAAGGGCTTTGTATCAAATTTCTAAAACATTTGAAGCTTTATAAATGAAAGTAGTAATAAAATATATTTTATTTTTTACATCACTTTTAATGGTGGTTACTACTAAAGCACAGCCTGTTTTAAAGACGGATGTGTTGGTTATAGGTGCAAGTGCTAGTGGAATTGCTGCCGGTATTCAATCTGCTAGAATGGGTGTGAATACAATAATTACAGAGCCTACTACTTGGTTGGGTGGCATGATAACAGCAGCAGGTGTTTGTGCATTTGATGGCAATCATAGTATGCCTTCTGGTATGTTTGGTGAATTTAGAGAAGCATTATATAAAGTGTATGGTGGTCCTTCTAAAGTATCTACTGGTTGGGTTAGTAATACCCTCTTTGAACCACATGTGGGGGATAGTATTTTTAAATCGATGGTGCTTGATACGAAAGGGCTTACTATAAAGTATCAATTTAAATTTGAAAGTGTTATTAAAAGTAGCAATAGGATAACGGGCGCTACATTTGTACATATACCATCTAATCAAAAAGTTATTATATATGCAAAGCAAGTTATTGATGCAACAGAACTTGGGGATGTGCTAGCAAATGCAGGTATACCATATAGTTTAGGCATGGAGGCGAGTGCTGTTACAGGTGAGGATGTCCATGTTTCAGAATCAAATGATATGGTGCAAGATATCACTTATGTAGCTATTTTGAAAGATTATGGAATAGGTGCAGATAAAACGATTGTTCAACCCCAAAATTATGATCCGGCTGAATTTGATGGATCTTCTACAGATTATTATTTTAATAAAACTAGACTAAAGCCAAATGTAGATGCAAGAAAAATGCTCAACTATGGTAAACTACCCAATCAAAAATATATGATCAATTGGCCAATTTATGGCAATGATATTTATTTAAATGTGATTGAAATGAATGAGGCTGATAGGGAAAGAGCATTGGAAAAAGCGAAGGAACAAACACTACGTTTTATTTATTTTATACAACATCAATTAGGTTTTAAAAACTTAGGATTAGCGGATGATGAATTTCCAACACCTGATCATTTACCACTTATTCCTTATCATAGAGAAAGCCGAAGGGTAAAAGGTTTAGTAAGATTTGACGTAAAGCATATTGCTAAGCCATTTGAATCTACAACACCATTATATAGAACTGGAATTGCGGTAGGAGATTATCCAATTGATCATCATCATAAAAAAAATCCAAAAGCGCCACAGCATCTAGACTTTTATCCTGTTCCTTCTTTTAATATTCCATTGGGATCTTTAATACCACAAAATGTAAATGGTTTAATCATTGCTGAGAAAAGTATAAGTGTTTCAAATGTTGTAAATGGTACCACTCGACTTCAGGCTATTGCTTTATTAATTGGGCAGGCTGCAGGGACATTGGCGGCACAATCTGTTCAGCAAAAATTAGATGCGCAAGAGATACCTGTAAGGCTTGTCCAATTAGGGCTACTTAAAAGTAAAGCCTATATCATGCCTTATTTTGATGTACCTCTTAATCACCCAAATTTTCTTGCGGCACAAAAAATAGGGGCTACTGGAATATTAAAAGGCGAGGGAGTTCCATATAGTTGGGCAAATAGAACGCTTTTTCATCCAGACTCGCTTGTAAATAGAAAAACTTTAGTAAATGATTTTGCTGATTTCTATTCGCTTCCTGTAACAAAAAAATCATTTCTAACCTTATCCGAAACGATCCATATTATTATTGAAATAGCCAAAAAGAATAACCTTAATCAAAAACAATCAAATTGGAATTTTACAGATAAATCTATACTTACTGATCAAATACAACAAAAATGGAAGCAATGGAAATTTGGTTCATTTAATACCAAAATGCCTTTAACGCGTATTCAGTTTGCTCAACTAATTGATGCAACCATCAATCCATTTGAATTAAAACAAATTGACCACAACGGGAAAATTAAATCTACATATTAAAAAACAAAACGTTTGCTTATGAAACAAGTATCACTCTTATGCTGTTTTCTGCTAATGATCTTGAGCAGTGCAGTAGCGCAACAGATTAATGTTGCGGGAAGAGTCACCAGTGCCAGTTCTGGAAGACCTGCAGAAGGTATTTCGGTTTTGGTTAAAGGATCAAAAAAAGGAGTCATCACTAATTCGGACGGGAATTACAATGTATCAGTGAATGCTGGTACTACCCTTGTTTTTTCTGGACTTGGATTTGCTTCGCAGGAATTAAAAGTTTCTGGTGGTAAACTTGATGTTGTACTTCAAGTTACTGTGGGTGATATTGGAGAAGTGGTGGTAGTGGGATATGGTTCACAGAAAAAAGCAAGTCTTACAGGGTCATTGGTTACTTTAAACACCGCCGCTTTAAATAGGCGCCAGGTTTCTAGTACCAGCCAAGCTTTGCAAGGTTTAGCTCCCGGGGTAACCGTTCAACAACAATCTGGAAAGCCTGGTGCAGATGGAGCAAGTATTGTAATTCGTGGACAGGGTTCTATTTCTGGAAGCAATGCACCATTAATCATTGTGGATGGATTGGCAGTAGGTTCTCTAGATCAAATAGATCCTAATGCTATCGAAAGTATCACATTGTTGAAAGACGCTGCATCAACTGCAATCTATGGTAATAGAGCATCAGCGGGTGTAGTGTTGGTAAAAACAAAAAGAGCTACAGAAAAAGGCTTACAAGTAAATTATAACGCTTTTGTAACGCAACAACAAGCAACGGCTTTGCCAAATAGAGTAAATGCCATTGATCATATGTTATTGAGTAACGAAGCTGAAAAAAATCGTACTGGCAATCCAGCAGCTACTGTTTTTCCTCTTACTTTAATTGATCGTTACAGAACTACTGCGCCTAATAATTTAGATGTGATAGAAACAGATTGGACGAAAGAATTGTTTACGAATTCTGGATTAATGCAAAACCATAACGTGCAGGTATCTACGTCTACCGATAAGATTAATTTGTTTTCTTCTTTTACTTATCTTAAGCAAGAAGGCTTGATACCAAATAGTAGTTTTGAAAAATACGATATCAGAATTAATCCCGAATTTAAGATTAATGATAAATTCTCTTTGATTTCTGTATTAGGTTATAACACTAATAAAACAATCAATCCATCAACAGGTAGTGCAGAATTTATTATTCGTCAAGCAATTGGTCTTCCTGCTATAGGTGCTGGTAAATTTGGTCCTGGAATGTATGGTAATGCTGCACAATCCAATAATAGAAATCCTTTAGCAATGGCTGAAGCCGCGGGAACATCCGTAGTTAACGGTAGCACCATGCTTACACGTTTCGGATTTAATTATAAGCCTATTAATGGTTTAGAAATTGAAGCATACTGGGGTAGACAAGTTTCAAATCCATATACTAAATCATTCGTAAAGAATGCAGATATATACCAACCAAATATTGCTACAGGTGGGTATACTTTTGTGGGTACATGGCCTGGTACAACAAGTTTATCTGAGTCTTATACTAATAATGTATACAAAACATATTTAGGACAAGCAACTTATACAAAACGTTTTGGAGATCATGCTATAAAAGTATTAACTGGAGCTCAATCAGAGTTGTTCACCAACTATTTCTTTGGGGCATCTAGAACAGGATTTATAAATCCTAATCAACCGTACTTAAATTTAGGAAGCGGCGTACGTGATAATAATGCTGGTGCGTCTGAATTAGCATTAGCTGGATTTTTTGCAAGGGTTAACTACAGCTTTAATGACAGATATTATTTAGAATTAAATGGTAGAAGAGATGGTACTTCTCGTTTTTCTCAAGCAAGAGATAAGCAATGGGGTAATTTTGGCGCAGCTTCTGCTGGTTGGATTTTTTCTAAAGAATCCTTCTTCAAAAATCTATCTAATGTAATTACTTTTGGTAAAATTAGGGGTTCTATTGGTGGAAACGGAAACCAAAACATTGGTAACAATTATGCCTACGATGCGTTTTATGCACAATCGAATTACAGTAATCCTAACAATGGTACCAATGCCTATTTTGGCAATGTAACTACTTTAGGTGTTGCATTATTACAATTTGCAAATCCAGATTTAAGCTGGGAAACATCTAAACAGTGGAACGCTGGATTAGATCTTTCTTTTGGTAAGTACTTTACAATAACAGGAGATTATTATGTTAAGACACTTAAAAATATGTTGTTGCAAAGAACCTTGCCTCAATCTGCTGGTGGATTAAGTAATCCTTTTGTGAATGCAGGCAATATGGAAAATAAAGGATGGGAATTCAGCCTTAACTACAAGAAGAATTTTGGCAAGTTAGGTGTAGATGTAACTGCTATGATTTCTGATGTTCAAAACAGCGTACTAAATCTAGTGCCAGGCACTCCGTTTATTGGGGATGGTATAAGAACTGCACCTGGTCAGGCATTAGGTTCTTACTTTGGTTATGTAGCAAATGGATTCTTTACAGATTCATCAGATATTAAATCTTCACCTATTCAGTTTGGAATTCCTTGGAGTGCAACTACAGCCAATGGTCCAAAGCCTGGTGATATGAAGTATAAAGATATCAGTGGACCTGACGGAGTACCAGATGGAAAAATTGACAACTTTGATAGAACATTTATTGGCAATGCTTTTCCAAGGTATGAGTACAGTATCAACATTAACTTAACTTATAAAAACTTTGATTTAAATATTTTTGGTCAAGGTGTTGGTCAACGTAATAACTATTTAAGTGGAACAGGTGCTGTGCCTTTTGCAAGTGCCGATTTCGCTGCTTCTTTATTGGATATCCATAAAGATTATTGGAGACCAGACAATCTAAATGCAACTTTCCCTCGTTTATTACCATCAGGTTCTGGTGGCAACAACTATCTGTTGAGTTCTCAATGGATTAGAAGTGCTGCTTATTTTAGAATTAAAAATATTAACCTAGGGTATACGTTGCCACAGCAGTTGTTAAGTAAAGTTAAGATTAAATCGTTTCGTCTTTTTGTAAGTGCAGCTAACTTACTTACAATTTCTAAAGCATGGAATGGATTTGATCCTGAACTAAACAACGCCAACGCAGAATTTTATCCTTTAATGCGAACTTTTACTGCAGGTGTTAATCTTAACTTTTAATTGAACTCAATAAATTCAATACAATGAAAAAATACTTTATCATAACAACGCTTTTAGCTGCCTTCGCTATGAGTAGTTGTAATAAGTTTTTAGACAGAAAACCACTTGATGCGTCTTCTTCTTCAACCTTTCTATCTAATCAAGCAGAAATGGAGCAAGGCCTAGTAGGAACATATGCTTCCTCTATGTGGGTAATTGCCAATAACATACCTATGCATTACGCAATTGAGTCTAGCACAGATATGGCGATCAAGAGAGGAGGTAATGCAGAAGATTTAATTGCCATGGGTGATGGCGGACCATTTTTAGTTAACAATGCTATTACTATAGCAGCATGGAACCAAGCATATAAATTGGTACAGCGCGCTAATCAACAAATTGTTGGAATGGAAAATGGTAAGGCTAATGTTTCTGCAGTAGTTTATAACAGAATAAAAGCAGAAGCACTCGTTTTACGTGCATGGGGTTATTTTCATTTGATGACTTGGTTTGGTGACGTTCCTTATTACAGAGCCATGCCAAAGGTGGAAGAAGTTTTACAAGCACAACGTACACCTGTAGCTACAATTGTTGCAGAAATGTATAAAGATTTAGATGAGGCAGTTGCTGCATTTGACGCAGCAGGCACATCTCCAGTGCAAACCATTGGAAGAGTAAACAAAGGTGTTGCTTTGGGTTTAAAAGCAAAATTAGCCTTGCTAATCAAAGACTTTAGAACAGCTGCTACTGCTACTAAAACCATTATAGATGCAGGACAGTATGGCTTAAATCCTCGTTTTACAGATTTGTTTACATTAAGCGGTCAAACTGCCAATGTTTCTAGAGAAATATTGTTCGCACAAACCTATCCTCTAGATGTCAACGAACCACAAAATTGGATGGCAGTGATTGGTGTTCCTCGTCAAGTAACTAACTCTCAGAGTAGTTTATTCCCATCTCAAAATTTAGTGGATCAATTTGAAGGGAAGGACGGTCAAAGAATTGATGTTTCTACTGTATATGATCCTGCAAATCCAAGATTAAATAGAGACAATAGATTAAAATGGAGTATTTACATGCCTGGAGATACAATGGTTCACTTTGCTTCTAAAACAGTAGCATTGCCTTATAATAATTTAAGGGAGCGTACTATTTTTAACATATACAGCAATGTGCGTCGTAAGTTTAATTGGAGTACAGGCGTATACAATGATGTAACAACTAATAATGATTGGATTGGTGCTCAAGCTGCAGGTATTCAGTGGCAAGTAAGTGCAACTGGAAATATCGGTGGCGTTGGGTATGTTTGGAATAAATACAATGATTCTACTCAATATACTTTTGAGTCTAGAGTTGGTTTTATTACAATGCGTTATGCAGATATTTTATTGATGTATGCAGAATCTAAAATCGAATTAAATGAAATAGATGCAAGCGTTTTAACAGCCATCAATCTGGTTAGAGCAAGAGCTGGACAACCTGCTTCTGTTATTGGTAGCCAAACTGCTATGCGTACTTTGATCAGAAGAGAAAGGGCGGTTGAATTTGCTGGTGAAGGGTTACGTCTCTTTGATTTAAGAAGATGGGATATTTATGCAAAAGCAAATAGTGGACCTGTTGTAGGTATTTCATTAAATCCTGCTATTCCAGCTGCAAGGCCAAGTTTTGATGCTGATAATATTCCTAGTTATACTGCTAGTATTAACGAGAGAATTAAATTTAGAAATCAAACCAGAAATAATAGCAACGCAAAATATAAGTTGTGGCCAATACCACAATCAGAGATTGATAACAATCCAAACATAAAACAAAATCCAGGCTGGAATTAATCCGTTCTTGAATTTTAAATCTGCAGGCGCTAAAATTTAGCGCCTGCTTTTTTTATTCAATTTGGTAAGTTAATGTACCACCCTTTACAAGTTCGCTGTGTTGTATATAATGGCGATCTAATTTTTTCCCATTCCAAAGAACGGATCTAATGTATTCATCTTTGTTAGCACCTTTTCTGATCACTTTAATTTCTAGTTTTTTATTACCAAACAAATTAATAATTGCATTTTTAACTAGTGGGAAGCCAAAGACATATTCGCCAGATGCCGGATTCATTGGGTATAAACCTAAAGCACTAAAAATATACCAGGCACTCATTTGTCCACAATCATCATTTCCAATCAATCCATCAGGCCCGGTTTTATAAAAACTATCAGCAACTGCTTTTATCCATTTAGCTGCCTTATCAGGGTAGCCTAATGCACTGTACATGTATATAATATGATGACTAGGCTCATTGCCATGTGCATATTGACCAATTAAACCAGATACATCTGCTGAAGCATTTTCTCCATGAAGTACCGATGGAGCATTGAATAAAGAATCGAGTTTATTTACTAAATTTTTTTTACCACCATATAATGCTGATAATCCATTTATGTCATGTGGCACAAAAAAGCTGTGTTGCCATGCGGTTCCTTCAATATATTGCCCTTCAAATCCATGTTCTGAAAGTAGTGGGTCAAAAGGCTCAATAAAACTCCCCTGACTATTTTTTGCACGCATAAATCCAGTTGATGCATCGAATAGTTTTTGATATGATTTTGCACGTTCCATAAAAAGTGCATAATCTTTTGTTTTTCCTAATTTTTTGGCGACTTGTGCAATACACCAATCATCATATGCATATTCTAAAGTGATGGTTACACTCCAGCCATGTTTGTCTTGTGGTAAGTAACCATATTGTATATAATCACTAGTTCCTCTTTGTTTTTGAAAAGCAGACTTTAACATTGCTTCATATGCAATATCTATATTAAACCCATGTATATCTTTTAGAATGGCGTCTGCAATTACTGGAATAGCATGGTAGCCTGTCATTGTGTTTGCTTCCCAGGTACTTATGTCCCATACTGGCAGTAAGCCATTTTCTTTATAAAATTGCAACATGCTATTTATGAGATCGGGAACTAACTGGGGTTGTGTGATTGTAAACAATGGATTCAATGCTCTAAATGTGTCCCAAAGTGAAAAAATAGTATAACGTGTTTTACCACCATCCATTTTATGTATTTGGCCCTGTTGGTTTTTATATTCACCGTCCTTGTCTGAATAAATTACAGGGGCTAAAGCGGTCCGATACAGTGCGGTATAAAATTTAGTTGCAAAAGCTTTATCGTTGGTATTAATTTCAATTTTATCTAGTTCCTTTTCCCATTTAGATGCTGCATTCATCACAATTGATTGGAATGATTTGCCACTCACTTCGTTCAATGCAATGCTGGCTTTTTCTATGCTAACATTACTAATGCCTGTTTTAACAGTTATCTTTTTTTGTATAGATTCAAATTCTAATAATAATTTAACTGATGGACCTTGTCCGGTTTTATTATTTTCTTTCGCATCAATGAAGCGATAAGATTTTATTTTACTTGAAAATACAGATGTAAAATATACCCGTTGATTTTTTGCCCATCCAGTAGAATAGCGGTATCCACCTATGGTTGAATCGTTGATTATTTGAATAAAACCATCCGTTGGCTGATCCCAATTTAATTTAAATCCCATGTCGTATCTAAGCCAGGCATGTACAGATGGGAAGCTATATTGCTGAATGCCTGTTCTTTCTGTTGCAGATAATTCACAATGAATACCATTGTCTAATTGAACAGAATAATAACCTGGTTTTGCACTTTCATTATGATGGTTAAAAGGATGTTTTATAACTGTTTGACTTGCATTCGTAGAATCAATCAGTGGTAATACAGAAATATCACACCAGTCACCAATACCTGTCCCATTTAAATGTGTATGACTGAAACCAGCAATTGTTTTACTGCTGTAATGATAACCACTACACCAATCCCATCCCTCATCTCCGTTGTCGGGACTTAATTGAACCATGCCAAATGGAACGGTTGCTCCCGGATAAACATGTCCATGCCCCCCAGTTCCTAAAAATGGGTCTACAAAACTTGTTTTATTTTGAGTTTTACCAATAGTAATTACATACAATAAAGGGAATATAATCAATATTTTTTTCATGACTTATTTTATGTAGGGATAAAGTCCCTGGTACCAAGTTAATTTGTCTTTCAAGCCTTCATAAAAGAAAAACACTTCGCCTTTGAAACCATTGTTCCTGTTGCTTTGAATAAATTGTGACATTAAAGCATCTGATTGAATGGTGCTTCCAGATTTAACCAAAACCCCTGGATATAACGGAACTGCAGTGTTTTTATAATATGATTTTTGTTGGGTTAATGCATTATCATAGTCATTAATATTGTAACGATAAATTTGTGGAATGATGGCGTCTACCCAAGCACTATCCACCCAAGTTGGCCAGTCTTGTAAATATTCATTGTAACCAAAAGGATAAGGGCTTGGTGACATCGTGAATAAAATATTTGGCTTTATAGTTTTAACTTCTGTACGAAGGCGATTTAAAAAAAGGTTAAGTTTATTTGCTCTCCAACGCAGCCAGCCAGCATCCGTTGCAGATGGTGGTGGATTTGCTCCACCATTTTCTAATTTATAAAGATTTACTGTAAATGTGTCATATCCGCCTGTAGAAGGCATTGCAGGCAATCGATCATCGCCTTGTACACCATCTAAATCATATTTACTTGTAACTTCTTTGAAAAGATCAATTAAAAACTGTTGCACTTGAGGATGTATTCCGTTAAGCCAATCGAATCCATTTTTAACAACCAATTTATCATTCAAATCTTTTGCTGCCCATTCAGGCTTTGCCGCAATAATTGAGCCACCATTTGCGGAATAGGATGAGGAAAATCCATATTCAAACCATGCGTGTACTTTTAGACCTGCTGCTTTCCCTTCTTCAATGCATTCTTGCAAAGGATCTCTACCAACAAATCGTTCTAATTGTTTATTTCCTGTTAGATTTTGCATTACCGTACTTGGGTAGATCGTTCTTGCATTGTTGTATACGACTATAAACACATGATTTATACCTGCTAACTTGCAATTGGCAATCATTTGTTTAATATTATCTCTACTATCTAACGCTGTGCTGGCAGTTGTTGTTACCCACACCCCGCGCATAGCATTGGGATCCCATGAAGGAACAGGATTAGGTTTTGGAGTAGGTGGGGATGGCTTGGGGTCCTCTTTTTTTGAACAAGCAGCCATGCTTAGAATTGCAAAAAGGAGCAGGCTAAAGGCTAGCTTCTTACTAATATTTAGGTTGAAATGCATTATAATTTCGAATTGATGAGGTAACTTAATTAAATATTTTATAAATTTAATATAAGTTTTTAATATTTTTAATAATGCTTCAGCCAACTAAGTCAAAATCGCCTTTATTCTGGATCCCTAGCACCTGGTTTGCAATGGGGTTACCATTTGTAGTATTGTCCACGGCTAGTGCAATTATGTATAAAAATTTTGGGATATCAGATACAAGTATTGCATTTTGGACATCACTTATTATGCTTCCTTGGACATTAAAACCATTATGGGGTCCATTTTTAGAAATGTTTAAAACAAAAAAATATTTTGTTTACATCACTCAAATCATTTCAGGTTCACTTTTTGGGTTAATTGCAATCTCACTTCATCTAGATCATTTTTTTTCTATATCAATTACATTGATGGCAATAATAGCAATTAGTGCCTCTACCCATGATACAGCAGCAGATGGTATTTATTTGAATGAGTTAAATACAGCGGAACAAGCAAAATATGTGGGTTGGCAAGGTGCGTTTTATAATATTGCTAAAATTGTTTCTGGAGGAGTACTTGTTTATTTAGCAGGTGAATTAGAAAAGAAATATGGAGTCATAAATGCATGGGCAACTGTTATGTTGTTTTATTGTGTATTGATGGTGTTGTTAGGATTTTACAATATGAAAATACTTCCAGAAGGAGGAGCGTCAAAGAAAGTCGGCACCCTTAAAGAAGGTTTTGATGTATTAAAGGATGTCATTATTGCTTTTTTTCAGAAAAAAAATATATGGTACAGTTTGACATTTATTGTTTTTTATCGTTTTGCCGAAGGACAAGCAATAAAAATTACACCCTTATTTTTTAAAGCTGCAAGATCAGAGGGCGGCTTAGGATTATCAACCTCTGAAATAGGCTTATTATATGGAGTTTTTGGAGCTGCCGCATTTGTATTAGGGTCTATTATTGCTGGCAACTTTGTTTCAAAAAATGGGGGTTTAACAAGAAAATCCTTATTAATTCTATGTTGTTTCTTTAATTTGCCTTTTGCGGCTTATGCCTATTTAGCTATTGCGCTTCCTGTTAATTTATATATCATTGGTTCGGCTGTTGCAATTGAATATTTTGGAT
>JACCDK010778534.1_pt1 | contig 30600 bp, 38 predicted proteins | sample 7445871 | NCBI WGS metagenome assembly JACCDK01 (sample SAMN15323436, study PRJNA562643) | freshwater metagenome | isolation source: river surface water | place: USA:Blue River Watershed | collected 2017-08-15 | reverse complement strand
TTACGGTAATGATTAACTGCGTCGTGCTGTTTTCTAAGTCGTGGGCAACAATACGCGCTCACCGTGCACTTAACACCTCAGCAGTGGCTTTGTTGGAACGCATCACTCGTGACGTCAGAAACGCCACAGCAATTAATGTGGGCGCAAGCTCATTTGCAACTTCGACAGGTGCACTTACGATTACGACCAAAGATGATGCGGGTAGTTTTGTCGCTACAACATATCAGCTTTCAACCACAACAAATTCGGTGACAATTACCCAGAATGGGGTGACTGGCCCAATTACACCTGCAGAAACAACAGTCTCAAATCTTACTTTTTGGCGTTTTTCAACCACTCAAGCAGACGGCATCCGTATTGGTGTTACTATGACAGGGAATGCGAATGGCAAAACTGCCACACAAACATTTTATACCTCGGTACTTTCTCGCGGACAATATCGTAATTAATTATGAATAAAAAATTTCTTTTCGACGGTTCTTTGGAGGATGGTCATGCGCTCATTGTAGGGGTTGCGTTTTTTCTTATGATCGCGACATCGTTTGCGGTGGGGGCTGCGGGGCCAGTTCTTGATCAAAAGTCACTTGCTGAGGACGTGACCTACTCAAAAAACAGTTTCTACGCCTCAGAATCTGGTGTTGAAGATGTTACGTATCGTGTAAAGAATGGTGTACAGGTATCAGCAACAGAAAACATTGCGGTTAACGGCGCTCTCTCTACAACCACACTTGTAACGAATGGTAGTACAAAACAAATCGAATCGTCGGGATCTGTGAACTCATATAGTCGTAAAAACGCGGCAACATTATCGACAGGTATTGGTGTGGCATTTAGTTATGGGTTGCAGACGGGAGCGGGCGGTTTGAATTTAAGCAACTCAGCAACAATTGAAGGAAACGTCTTTACAAACGGTCCGCTCGTGGCAACAAATAGTGCCACAATACGAGGGACTGCAATTTCAGCCGGCCCTGCAGGACTTATAAATGGTATTAACGTTACGGGTTCTGCGTACGCGCACACGATTTCAAATTCAACAGTTGGTATTAATGCGTATTATCAGGTAATTTCAGGTACTACAGTTGTGGGGACAAGATTCCCGGGTAGTCCAGATCAAGCAACAACAAGTTTGCCTGTAACAGACGCCATGATAGATGCGTGGGAAACTTCTGCAGCAACAAGCGTGTATACCGGTGCGTGTCCATACATAATTATGGGTACCGTGACACTTGGTAATAAGAAAATCCCGTGTGATCTCTATATTAGCAATTCTGCACGAGTCGCACTCACGGGACCAGTATGGGTTACTGGAAACATCCAGTTTAGTAATAGTTCAGAAATTACCACAGCAGGAAGTCTTGGAACACAAAGCGTTGCCATTATTGCAGATAATCCAGCCAATAGAAGCACAAGCAGTCAAATTTACATAAGTAACTCAACACATTTTACGGGCGGTACTGAGGGTTCATACATTATGCTCGTCTCTCGTAACAACGCTTCGGAGGTAAGTGGTGGAACAAGCGGCACTCCTGCTATTCAGGGTTCAAACAGTGTGGAGGGCGACGTTATCCTGTACGCACCGGCTGGTCTTATACAAATGTCTAACTCGGTTCGAGTGGTTGAAGTGGTCGGGTATCGTTTTACCGCGGCCAATTCTGCAAACGTGAGATATGAATCGGGACTTCAGAATGTATTGTTTACCGCAGGTCCTAGCGGAGGCTACCGAATTCAGTCCTGGGGCGAGAATCCACAATAGCAGGCCACATAAAAAGAACTCATGCATGTGCGTGAGTTTTTTTGTCTCTGGTATAATTGCTTTATGGCTATAAAAGGAAAAAAATACATCGTTGGGAACTGGAAGATGAATCCACAAACAAAGGACGAAGCTAAGAGCATTGCTCGCTCACTCAAAAAAATAGCGGCAAACTCGAAGAAGGTTGAGGTCATTGTGTGTCCACCTCATGTGTATTTGCAAACAGTCGCTGGCGCTCTCGGCGACGCCCCAGTTGCGCTCGGTGTACAAAATCTCTCTGAAGAAGAAAAAGGTTCATTTACAGGCGAAACAAGCGCACTCATGGCCCGTGATTTTGGGGTTAAGTACGCTATTATTGGCCACTCAGAACGCCGTAAAATGGGCGAAACAAGTGCTTTGGTTGCAAAAAAGGTAGCTCAAGCACTTACGCAAAAAATTACGCCTATTATTTGTATTGGCGAAGCGGAGCGCGACACACACGGTGCTTTTTTGGCTGAACTCAAGCAGCAATTTACAGAAAGTCTCGCTACTGTTTCAAAAGAACAGCTTAAAAGTATCATTGTTGCTTACGAACCTGTATGGGCCATTGGTAAGAGCGAAAAAGAAGCAATGCAGCCACATCAAATTCACGAAATGACTATTTTTATCCGCAAAATCGCTGGGGAAAAGTATGGTCAGGAGAATGCGGCAACTTTTCCGATTCTCTATGGTGGCTCAGTAGGGGGCAGTACAGGGCCAGTAATCCTAAACGAGGGCAATGTGAACGGTTTGCTTATTGGTCGACAGAGTTTGACTGAAGAATTTGGTACAATAGTTACTTATGCAAGTACCATTTAAATCAGTAACAGATATTGGTGATGTTTTTGGAAAGCGTGTTCTTGTACGTATCGATGCAAATGTTCCTATTAAGGACGGTGTTGTCGCCGACGGGTACCGTTTAAAGCAGGCATTTCCTACTATTTCATTTTTGCAACAGCAAAAAGCGAAGGTGATTCTTGTTGGTCACCTCGAAAGTGTAGAGACCATAACGCTTTTGCCCGTTTTCCAATACCTAAAAAACACGCTCTCGCTCTCATTCGTTGAAGAGGTTGTTGGCGAAACCGTCACTAAGCACATTGCGGAAATGGCACCGGGCGACATCGTCTTGTTGGAAAACATCCGCACACAGGAAGGCGAAAAAAAGAATGATCCAGTATTTGCACGCGAATTGGCTCAGCTTGCAGATTTTTATGTTAATGAAGCTTTTTCTGTGTGTCACCGCGAGCATGCGTCAATTGTGAGTGTGCCAAAGCTTATTCCTGCATATGCCGGACTTTTGCTCCAGGAAGAAGTCAAAAACCTTGCGCGTTGTTTTGAGCCAGAGCACCCATTCCTTTTTATTCTTGGTGGCGCAAAGTTCGAGACAAAATTACCACTCGTTGAGCGCTTTCTTAAGACTGCTGACACGGTTTTTCTCGCGGGCGCACTTTCAAATGACGTATTCAAGATTCGCGGATATGAAGTTGGTCGCTCAGTTTCTTCTACTGATGTGTCAAAAATCCAGCCGCTTGTTACCAACGAACGCCTCGTAGTTCCGGTAGATGTTCAGGTTGAACTCAAACCAAACGAAACCGCAAGCGAAGTCCGCGACGCAGATGCTGTGGCGTCTACCGAAAAAATTGTTGATGCTGGCCCGAAATCAATGGAAATGCTCCGCCAACACATTCAGCGCGCCTCATTTATCTTGTGGAATGGTCCACTCGGGTATTACGAATTTGGCCACAAGGAAACAACACTTCAATTGGCGAAAATGATCGCTGAGCGCAAAGTGACTTCTGTAATTGGAGGAGGTGACACGCTCGCTGCAATTGCTGAGCTTGGTATTGCAAAAGAGTTTACGTTTGTTTCTACTGCTGGCGGTGCAATGCTCGACTTTTTGGCAAAGGGAAGCTTGCCAGGTTTGGATGCATTGGCGACCGCGTAAGCTCGGGGTGTGGGCTTAAGCCACGAGTTCTTTACGAATAAGCTCTGCTTGAGCTGCAAAATTTTTAGCCTCAGCTTTATTTGATAAGCGAGGATCAGGAAAAATCCAAATGTGAGCGTGGGGAACTTCTTCACCGACTACTTTTGAGTGAATGGCGTCAATCGCGTAGGCCTTTTGTTGGGCGCGTGCTATGCGTTTGCAGACTTCGAAATAGGCACCTGCATTTGGCACGTCCCATACCCAACGGTAATGATCTTTGGGAATGACAAGCGTATGACCAGTGCTAATAGGGTCAATGCTCAAAAATGCTAAAAAGTATTCGTCTTCAAAAACGGTGTGCGACGGAATCGCTTTAGCGACAATTTTGCAAAAGACGCATGATTCTTGTGTGTGCATGACGGTATTATATAGGTATTCAGGATTATTTTCATATGCCACTTTATCAGCTACGAACAAAAACGGATACCGGAATACTCGAACGCCTTTTGTCGTACCGCGGCATTGGTGAAAAAGAAAAGACGGCGTTTTTGCAGCCTTCATATGACGACCACTGTCACGACCCGTTCTTGCTCAAAAATATGAAAAAGGCGGCGGAGCGCTTAATTCAGGCAATTCGCGCACAAGAAAAAATCATAATTTATACAGACTACGACCATGACGGTATTCCAGCCGCGGTTATTTTTTACGATTTCTTTAAGAAAATCGAATATACAAATGTAGATTTCTATATCCCGCACCGTCATCGTGAAGGGTTTGGGTTGAATCCTGAAGCGGTAGATGATTTTGCAAAACGTGGTGCAAAGCTCCTCATTACTGCAGATTGCGGCATTGCTGATGTTGATGAAGTTGCTCAGGCGCAAAAACTCGGCATTGACGTAATTGTGACGGATCACCACGAGGTGCCGCCGCGGCCACCAAAGGCGTTCGCTATTATTAACCCAAAGCAAAAAGGCTGTAAGTATCCGGAAAAAATGCTCTGCGGTAGCGGTGTGGCGTATAAGTTTATTCTTGGCGTCCTCGGTACTGAACGTTTTGGTATTCCTCCAGGCTGGGAAAAGTGGATGCTCGACATGGTGGGTATTGCCACACTTTCTGACATGGTGCCGCTCGTTGGTGAAAATCGTGTTTTTGCGCATTACGGACTGATGGTCTTGCGTAAGACGCGCCGCGTCGGCCTGCAAAAGCTCTTTTCTGTGTTGCGAATTAAACAAAGTGAACTTACCGAAGATGACATCGGTTTTTCCATTACACCGCGCATTAACGCTGCGTCGCGCATGGGTACGCCCGAAGATGCTTTTTTCTTACTGCGTTCCACAGAAGAAGTTGAGGCCGCTGGACTGGCTAAACATTTAGAAAAGTTGAATACAGAACGCAAAACACTCGGTGCCACGCTCACGCGCGAAATTAATAAGGCGATTGAAGAGCGTTTCACAACGACACCACCCGCGCTCGTGCTCGGTAATCCTGAATGGCGCCCGGCGCTTTTGGGTTTGGCGGCAAATAGTTGCGTGGAACGTCTTGGAGTGCCGGTATTCCTGTGGGGGAGAGAGGAAGGTGGGCTCATAAAGGGGTCGTGTAGAGCTCCAGAAGGCTTTGACGTCGTCGAAATCCTCCGTTCGCTCCCTGAAGGCGTGCTCACACAGCTCGGAGGTCATACGGCCGCTGGCGGCTTTGCTGTTGCTCAGGACGAAATTCATCGCTTCCCAGAACTTATTGTCGAAGCGGTCTCTCAACTAAAGCGTAAAAAGCCGGCGCCTGTATGGATTGATGGACGTTTAACACCCGAAGAGGTTACTTCGGCGCTCTATAACGAGATTCGTAAGCTTGCACCCTTTGGTGAAGGTAATCGTCAGCCGCTCTTTTTGGTAGAAGGCTTAGTTGAGCTCGTGAAACCGTTTGGTAAGAGTGGTGGTCACATCGAAATCCACATTCGCGGCACCCAAAAGACTATTAAAGCCATTCGTTTCTTTGCGGATCGTGACGAACACATGAAAAACATAGCTACTGGTCAACAAATTCAGGCAATTGTGACGATTGAGCGCAGTACGTTTGGATGGAAGCCTGAGTTGAGGCTTCGTTTGGTTGATGTTCTACGCCCAGGCAGCCTTGTTTCTGGCTCGTAAACGATGTGGTAGGCTTAAGGAATGAATTCTAACCTTACCATTGTATATAGCGACGGTTCATCACGTGGAAATCCTGGTCCGGGTGGTTGGGCGGCAATAGTGTTAAACAGCGGAATCGTTACTGAACTTGGTGGTCGGAGCGAAATGACGACTAACAATCGCATGGAAATCGAAGCGCCACTACGCGCACTCGAATTTTTGGCTGATAAGGAAATTCCATCAGGGCAAACCGTATATATCTATACTGACTCGAAGTATGTGCTCCAGGGCGCCACTGCATGGTTGTATGGCTGGAAGAAGAACGGCTGGATGACAGCTGCAAAAGAGCCTGTTTCAAATCAGACAGAATGGCAAAATATTGACCGTGCTATGCAGGTACTCCGCACTCGCGAGGTAAAAATAGAATGGCGTCATGTGCCTGGTCATGCCGGCGAAGCTATCAACGAACGCTGTGATGAAATTGCAACAACCTTTGCTGATCAAAAACCGATTCAGTTGTATGACGGCGCTGCTGATGCGTACGAGTTTCAAGTATCGTCACTCCATGAACGTATCGAACGCGGTGAAGAAGTTCACGATGAACTTAAGGCACAAAAAAAGCAGAAGAAAGCAAAAGGGCCGAACGATTTTTATGTGAGCGTGGTGAACGGTGTGTATGCCGAACATGCTACGTGGGCTGAATGCGAAGGTCGCGTGAAGGGGGTAAAAGGTGCTCGTTTTATGCGAGTGGGGAGTGATGCTGAAGCGCAGGCTTTCAGAACAAAAAACGCTTCATAAAAAATTACAGATTTCTCTCGGAAAAATTTCATAGGTCATCATAAAGGACATGTTTATATAGGACATGTCTTTTATGTTTGTAATGGTGATTTCTGGCCTTGGTTTTGTGTGTGGCTCACAGCATATTGAGTGGTGGGTAAAATGCTTTGTAATTTTGTCCGTGATCGTCCTCTACGTGGTCGGGGTTGTGACGGGTCGAATAGAAAAAGTGACACCTACAAAGTGGGTAGTGCTCATTACGATTTGTGTCTTCGCGTGTACATTTTTGCGCGGTTACTATGGGAGTCAAAAAATATTCTCGCGCATACCAATTACAAGAGATGCTATTCAAAAACTCGAGGGACATGTCTCTACTCTTCCTAAGAGAGGGGAGCGTATTACGAGTGCACTTGTAGAGGTTTGTGTTTTGAACGATCAACCTATTCCGTGCGAACCGGTGAGGGTTGAATTTCGCGCATACGAGAGTGTTCGCTTCAGAGACCTCGTTGTACTCGAGGGGAAGCCGTTTCGTCCGCCAAATATTCGTGGCGATGATGGTCGTGTTTTTGACTACCGTTCGTACCTAGAGCTTGATGGTGTGGTGCGCATTATGCGCTACCCGCTCGTGAAGATTGTGGGTAAAAAAGAGGGCTCCATTTTTGCAGCAAAAGAACTTCTATTTTCGGCACGAATATTTTTTGTTGATACGATCTCGGCACTTTTTCCTCATCCGTATGGTGCGCTCGTTTCTGGTCTCCTGGTGGGTGAGAAAAGTGCTCTTGGTAAGGATGTGGAGGAGCTGCTGCGAGCAGCGGGAATTATTCACATTGTTGTCCTGTCTGGGTTTAATGTCGCCCTCATTATTCAGTTCATGTTTGTTGTACTATTCTTTTTACCACGACAGCTTAGGTACTTTTTTGGTGTATGCGGAGTTCTCATTTTTTGCATATTTGCGGGTGCGGCAGCAACCGTCGTGCGAGCTACGTGTATGTCACTTATCATGCTCCTGGCAGCATACACGTATCGGCCATATGCTATCGGACGTGCACTCGCACTCGCGGCATTTGTGATGGTGTTTTATGACCCGCGCATTGTCTCTGATGATCCATCCTTTCAGCTTTCCTTCCTGGCAAGTGTGGGGTTAGTGGCAGTTTCACGCATGCTTGAAAAACGTCTTGGGCCCGCTCTGAAGAAAATTCCAGAGACGGCTTCGCTCAGGGAGACTCTTTTGAGTACCTCGAGCACTCAGTCCACTGTTCTCCCGTACCTGGTATACCGCATGGGAGAGGTTTCTCTTGTTTCGCTGCTGGTTAACGTTTTGGTACTGCCACTGATTCCAGCTGCGATGTTTTTCGGTTTCATTTCGTTTATAGGACATGTCCTTTTTGGGAAAATCGTCGCTCTACCGTTCGTTTTTCTAACGGACATGATTCTGCGTTATGTCCTTTTGGTCGCGCAGCTCTGTACAAAAATACCGGGAGCCACGTATGCGGTTCCCGGTATCCATTTGGTGTTTATGTTATTCGGCTACTTCTTCATTGCACTCATTGTGCTGTTGCACAAGGAAAAGGCCCAACCACTAGTGTTTTTCAGGGAGCGTGGCCGCAGTGGCACGGGCAAAGTTTTGCTCGATGACAGTCCAGTTCAGTGAAGCAAAGAAATCTTCCACGTACTGTTTTTTGCCTGATGGTTGATAGTCAGCAACAAACGAATGCTCCCACATGTCGAGCGCGAGCACCGGAGAAATTCCGGTGAGGTGACCAAGGTGCTGTTCGTCGACCCAGCCGTTAATGAGGTTGCCCGTGTGGTGGTCGTATGAAAGAATTGCCCAGCCAATGCCGCGGGTAAGTGCGATTGCTTTGAAGCGAGCAAACCATGCATCAAATGAACCCCACTGTTTTGCAATAGCTTGGCGGAGAGGTGACTGTTCAGCAAGTGTCGCCGCGCCACCCTCTAGTGAAGCAAAATAAAATTCATGATTTCGCATGCCGTCAAACTCGAATGAGAAACGTCGCTGGAGCTCTCCAAGCACGTACGCATTTTTTTCACTATCAGCACTGTATTCGGCAATCTTTTCCAAAATTAAATTTGCATTTTTAACGTAGCCCGAATAGAGCTTGAGATGTTCCTCGACGGTGCGCTTCGAAATACCCTTGAACTCTGGAATGGTGAATGTGTGTTCTTTAAACATATATTTGTATTTGGACAAAGTATACCATTTTGAAGTGAAGGTCAGGATGCGAAAAGTGTCAACGGTAAATCTTTATGATTTCTTTAAAATTTCTTCATACTCAATCCGTACACTTATGGGGTGAGTGAGCATTCAAAAACGAACACAAGATCGATTGCTCATTCACGCCTGAAAAAACAAATTCAGGTAAAAAATAGGAAAAAGCATGTTGCGAAATTCGGCATAGGTGCCGGGTGCGTTTTTGTTGTACTTATCGCCACTCTGTGCATCAGGAATGTTCTCGAAGAAAACTCGCACATACGGCTAAAAGTTTTCGTCGATTCCAGTGGGGTGACGGGTGTGTTAAACGTACCTCATTATTCGCCGATACTTTTTCTTGGCGACTCAGTTTCGGCTGTGAGAAATGTCTCGAAAGAATTGCCGTTCTACGAGAAAAGTATCGACACTATTTTCTTGCTCGGAACCAAAGAATCGAACATTACTTTTTTCAAATTTGCACGCACCGCGCTCACTGTGGCTGCGGTTGTTCGGGGCAGCTTCGTCACGGAAACATTGGGCCGCGCACTAAGTGATTATTCGGAAAAAAACTCAATCGCAACAACAGGGGTCGTCTACAAGCCTGGGCATGTTCAAATTATTCCTTTCTTCACTGGATTACCAAATACAAAATCTGACACTCGCCGCAGTAACATGGCAGTGCTCATCTGTGTAGAAACATGCATTATGTTCTCGCCAAACATTTCAGATGTCGTAGTCAGAAAAATTATAAAAGAAAAAATGATTACAAGAAAGGTGGACTACGTGATTCCTGGCAGTGTGCGAGTCGGAGTAAAAGCAGGTCAAAAAAATTCACCACGCATGGAACTTTTGCAAGGCTTCACTCGTTCGTTCGGCGACGCCGCACTTGTAAGTGAGGTGGGTGAATTCGAGTTCGAGTATTCATCGCCGACATTACATAAGCTGTCGGTGCAGGGCAATACGAATCATGCAATTGAAGCGGGCTGGCATATAAAACAAAAGAGCCCCTTCGAGCTCTAGTGTTTTCTGTAAAATTTTCCGTCGATCTCCGCTTACTTGATGAGGCCTGCCTTCTTGAGAGTTGCGTATGCACCATTCTTGTTGATGGTCTTGATAGCGCGAGTCGAAATGGTAAGAATCATTGTCTTCTTCAATTCAGGAATATAAATGCGCTTCTTTTGGAGGTTGAGCTGACGTCGAACTTTACCAGTAGGGTTATACTGGGTTGCACGAGTGCGGTTCGAATAAGCGCCGCCGACCAAAGATGTTCTTTTTGTTATTGGGCAGGTTTTAGCCATATACTTAAATCAGTTGCGAAATCGTATCATATCTTCTAAAACTTGCAAGTAGTACTCCATGGCATGCTGGAGTATGGTCGAGTTGGGTTTTGGTGTATATTGTTTTTATGGAAATTTCACCCACAGCTGTCTTTTCATTTATTGTACTCGTTTTCTCGGTGGTTATTCATGAGGTAGCGCACGGCTATGCTGCTTTGGCGCAAGGCGATAAAACGGCTCAAATGCTTGGTCGTCTTACCCTCAATCCACTTAAGCACATAGATCCAGTTGGTTCTATTATTGTGCCAATTATCACCACATTAGCCGGAATTTCATTTGGTTGGGCTAAACCAGTGCCTTTTAACATGGCTTTTGTTCGTAATAAGCGATGGGGTGAGGCAATAATTGCGGCTGCGGGCCCGGCTACTAATCTGGCAATAGCCCTCATTCTTGGCCTCGTTGTGCGCTTTATCGTAGGTTTTGGTATTGGAGGAGTGCAAGCAACGTTTATGCTTCAGCTTTTTGCGATCGCTATTATTGTAAACATATCATTGGCCGCTTTTAACCTTATTCCAATACCACCACTTGATGGTTCTAAGATATTGAGCGCTTTTCTGCCCGCTCGCTTCTATAGTGTGCGCCGCTTCCTCGATCAATACTGGATTATCCTCATTCCAGTCCTCATCTTTTTTGGATGGGCGCTCATTGCGCCAGTTATAAAGGTCATTTTCCTCCTTTTTACCGGTCTTTCATTGTAATTGTGTAGTAGGTGCTTCCCAGGTTGCGCTTCGAGCTGCTTTGTAGTACAGTAGTGCCACTGCTTTTTCTGTGCTGAGAAATGGCTCTACGGCTAGTTGCATAGTCGTATTATTGAAGGGGTATATGTAAGGTCCATATAGTCTTTTAATATGTCGGTTTACGTCGGTTTGGCCCTGTTGCGGCATTTAACGGCCCTACAGAGCATTATTAATAAAATCGTTTTTTGTTTCGGAATGCCAACAATTAATCAACTCGTAAAGCGAAAGCGTGTAAAGTTGAAGGGTAAGTCAAAATCTGTTGCACTTACTCGCAGCTTCAACACGATCCAGAACCGTCCAAAGTACTTTTACTCACCATTTAAGCGTGGTGTATGTATTAAGGTTACGACAAAGACCCCAAAGAAGCCTAACTCAGCTATTCGTAAGATTGCCCGTGTCCGCCTTTCAAACGGCATGGAGGTTACAGCCTACATTCCAGGTATCGGCCACAACTTGCAGGAACACTCAGTGGTATTGCTCCGCGGTGGTCGTGTAAAGGACGTCGGTTTGCGCTATCAGGTAGTGCGCGGTGTTCTTGACTCAGGTGGTGTAGAAACTCGTCGCAAAGGTCGCAGCCAATACGGTATGAAGCGTCCAAAGGCTAAAGCCTAATCGCTCACTAAAAAAACATGCGTAGAAAAGTAAATAATCGTAATATTGTTGGTCCAGACGCTATATACAAGTCTGAAAAGGTGGGCAAGCTCATTAACTACGTTATGGAACGTGGTAAGAAGAATGCCGCTCGCAAGATTGTGTACGCAGCATTCGACGTTTTAAAGGAGAAGGGTAAGGTTGAAAATGCTGTCGAATTGTTCGACGCAGCACTCAAAAACACTGCTCCTCTTATGGAAGTTCGCTCTCGCCGTGTTGGTGGTGCAAACTACCAGGTTCCTGTCGAAGTTCGTCCAGATCGTCGCCAGGCCCTTTCTATCAAGTGGATCGTGCTCGCTGCTCGCTCAAAGAAGGGCCAGCCAATGCACATGAAGCTTGCTGACGAAATCATCGCTGCTTCTAAGAATGAAGGCGAAGCTGTCAAAAAGCGTGAGAATACTCACAAGATGGCAGAAGCAAACAAGGCTTTCGCACACTTCTCTTGGTAATCTGTTTCATACAGAAAATAAACAAAAAAGCGCTCTACGGGGCGCTTTTTTGTTGCTTGAGTATCAATCTATGGTATGTGGTGCTGTGGGTATATTTATCGAAAAGTGTGGTGCATTCATTTATCCTTTGCTTTTTCCTTGATTTTTCGGTAAGCTTCTTCTACTTGTATCATTAATTATATATATGCAACGCGATTATCCACTCGAACGAGTACGTAACTTCGGTATCATTGCCCACATTGACGCGGGTAAGACGACAACATCAGAGCGCATTTTGTACTACACCGGTATGATCCATAAGATCGGTGAGGTTCACGACGGTGAAACAACTACAGACTGGATGGAACAGGAGCGTGAGCGTGGTATTACTATTACAGCGGCTGCTATTACCTGTTTTTGGAATCCTACCTACTTCGGCGAAGACCGCTCAAAGATGGCTCGCTTCAACATTATCGACACTCCTGGCCACATTGACTTTACCGTAGAAGTGAAGCGCTCACTCCGTGTACTCGACGGTGCAGTAGTGGTATTTGACGGCGTTGCAGGTGTAGAACCTCAGTCAGAAACAAACTGGCGCTATGCAGACGAAGGTAATGTGCCTCGTATCTGTTTCATCAACAAGATGGACCGTATGGGTGCAAGCTTCGAACGTTCATACCAGTCAATTCTCGATCGTCTCAATAAGAAGGCAGTTCGCTTCCAGCTCCCAATTGGTACAGAAGCTGAACACAATGGTGTTATCGACCTCGTAAAAATGAAGGCGTACTACTTCGAAGGTGAAATGGGCAATACCATTCGCGAAGAAGAAATTCCTGCAGAATACATGGAAGATGCAAAGAAGTACCATGCAGAACTCGTAGAACGCGTTGCTGAAAACGACGAAGCTCTCATGGCTAAGTATTTCGAAGGTAAAGAAATTTCTATAGCAGAAATCAAAGCCGCTACTCGTAAAGCTGTTATCAAGAACAACTTGTTCCCAGTATTTACAGGTTCAGCGCTTAAGAATAAGGGTGTACAGCTCGTTTTGGACGCCGTTGTAGACTACTTGCCATCTCCTCTCGACATTCCACCAGTAAAGGGTCTTAACCCTGATACTGGCGCAGAAGTTATCCGTACTGTTTCTGACACAGATCCTTTCTGTGCGCTCGCCTTCAAGCTCCAGAACGACCCATTCGTTGGTCAATTGACCTTCTTCCGTGTGTACTCTGGTTTCGTTGATGCTGGTACGTACTTGTACAACTCAACAACTGGTAAAAAGGAGCGCCTTGGCCGTATTGTTCGCCTCCAGGCTAATAAGCGCGAAGAAGTTCAGCGTGTATATGCCGGTGAAATCGCTGCTGCTGTAGGTTTGAAGGAAGCTCGTACATCTCACACGTTCTGTGACGAAGCTAATCCAGTTATTCTCGAAGCTATTAAGTTCGCAGAACCAGTGGTTTCTCTCCGTGTCGAAGCTAAAACGAAGGCTGACCAGGAAAAGATGGGTTCTGCCCTCCGTAAATTGGCCGACGAAGATCCAACATTCCGTATTTCAAGCAACACAGAAACAAACGAAACTATTATTTCTGGTATGGGTGAGCTTCACCTCGAAATCATGATTGACCGTATGAAGCGTGAATTCGGCGTAGAAGCTAACGTTGGTAAGCCTCAGGTGGCATATCGCGAAACAATCCTCAACTCTGCAGAGGCTGAACACAAGTATATTAAGCAGACAGGTGGTAAGGGTCAGTACGGTCACGTTAAATTGACCATTCGTCCTATGGAGAAGCTTGAAGAAGGCGCAAAGATTCCTAAGAATGTGAGCCGTTACGATGACTTTGAATTCGTAAACTCTATTAAGGGTGGTGTTATTCCAAACGAATTCATCCCAGCTGTAGAAAAGGGTGTTCACGAGGCTATGTACCGCGGTATTGTCGCTGGTTACAAGATGGTGAACGTGTCATGTGAGCTTACATTCGGTTCATATCACGACGTTGACTCATCTGAAATCGCCTACAAGATTGCTGCATCTCAGGCCTTCCAGGAAGCTGCAAAGCGTGCAAAGCCTGTTATTCTTGAGCCTATTATGAAGGTTGAAGTAGTGTTCCCAGAAAAGTTCGTGGGCGACATCACTGGTAGCCTTTCAGCAAAGCGTGGCCAGATCGACGTTATGGAAGAACGCGGTATGCTCCGTGTGGTGCGCGCAATGGTGCCACTTTCTGAAATGTTCGGTTATACAACTCAGCTCCGCTCAATGACAGAAGGTCGCGGTAATGCCTCAATGGAATTCGACCACTACGACGTTGTGCCTACTCACGTAGAAAAGGCAATTGTTGAAGCTCGCAAGTAATTCGCACGGCATGTGCCGGTTTGGGGATAACTCCACTTGCAGCGTAAGAGGGTAGAGGTACAATAAAATCAATAAACTAACGAAGGGGAACTTAACCACAGTTCTCCTTTGTTGTGTTTTGGGGTGGTGGTACAATTTACGCATTAGTATTTGGAAATGGAAAGTAATTTAAAAACAATGAAATATTTCGTAAGAGCAGCACTCGTGGCTGCATTGATCGTGGCTGGCACAACCAGTCATGCTCAAGCGCAGGCTTTGCAATCTGCAGCATTCGACAATGAAATCACTGCAGCAGATGTAACGTGTTACACATTTAATTCAAACCTCACCATTGGTAGTCAGGGTGGCGACGTGATGGCTCTCCAAATCTATCTCGCGCAAAAGGGTTTTCTTGTACTCCCAGCTGGTCAAACTCCAAACATCAACTCATACTTCGGCCGTCTTACTAAGGCTGCAGTAGCAAAGTATCAATCATCTGTAGGTATTAGCTCTTCTGGTTACGTAGGTCCTCTTACTCGTGGCAGTATTAATACTGAATTTGCTTGTTCAGAAGGTGGTACAACAAGTAACGACTCTGGTTCAAACAGTGGCTCACAGTCGAGTGAAGAAGCACAGGTTGTGGCATATACCAATGGTCGTGAACGTAGCGCTGCTATGGTTATCGGCAAGCCAGCAATTACATTGGAACGTGGTATTAACAATGAAGAAACAAATCTCGTAGCGCGATTTGAGATCCTTGTTGCAGCTTCAAAAAATTCCCCAGTAACATTTATCGGTAATTCAAATATTATTAACTTTGAGACCAAGGCAGGTGACGGTGGTCAAGTTAGATCACTCAAAACACAGTTCTATTCTGCGAAAAATGTCACTGCTACAAAGAATGACTATGGGTATCCATTATACGTTGTTGCGCCAAACACAGTTGGACGAATTACGCTTATTGCCCGTGTAAATGCAAAGGAACTCTTTGCTGGTCAGTATCGTGCACACATAGCAAGTGTTATCTATACTCAAAGCAACGGCGAACAAATGGATGAGCTTCCAGTTGTAAACGCAGGAAACAAATATACAGAACAGGTTCGCGTAATAGGTGAAGTTTCTCCGTATATTTCGAGTGTCTCGGCGAATGCAAATCTTGGTTCGGTTATCGTTAACGGAACCCGCTTTAACACGAATGGTACAAACAAAATTACGGTGTACGCCAACGGTTCAGCTGCAAAGACATTCGTTCAGCGCACTGAAAGTGGTTCCCAGCTTACATTCCCCGTTACATACCTCCCTTCTTCACTCGGTGGTCAGTATACGTTGACGGTTACAAACTCATCACTCGGCGAGGTTGCCGGTTTGAGTAATTCTATCGGATTTAGCTATGTAGATACTGTGAGTAGCTCTGGTGGTAATTCAGGTAATATGTCTGACTACGTAGCTCGTATTGATTCAATCAGTCCATCTCCAGCGCCACTCGGTTCTAAGATTAAAATAAAGGGTGCTAATTTTGGTGGCTTTGAGGCAGATTATATTGCAACACTAAAGCGTGTATCTGACGGTACATCTTATTCGATTCGAGATGATGAACGTACAAAAGAGGGTCGAACAAACAATGGTGAAATGATCATTACCCTCAAGGAGCCATGTAAGTACGGCCAGAAAACTTATGCAGATTATTCAGGTATTGAGTATATTTGTAAGCTTCCTCCAATGACACCTGGCGAGTACATTGTTACCGTACAGACATACGGTGATCAGACTCGAAGTAACGAGTACAAGCTTGTTGTTACGAATCCTACAGGCGCAGCAGTAGTCGCTCCATCTGGCATCACTGCCGAAGCTCACATCGTAGACGTCGGCTCAAACTACGTTGGATACTGGGGTGTATGGCAGGCAGGCACAGGTAATGCAAATAAAACTGCAGATGACTGGCACTGGGCAGCTCGCATCACATCTCCAAAGGCTGCAGTTGTGAAGTCTGTAACTATCACAAACGGCTATGGTGAAGGTTGGTCAACATCAGACACCGCAAAGGTCAATGGAGTTCTCACGTATCCTTTGAAGTTTAAGACTGCTACTCAGGAGAATTCAGGCCCGAACAAAACACTCACCCTCAATGAAGGTTCAACCATTGTAAACTTCTGGGGTCAGGTAGAATCAAGACAGTATTCAGGCGGAACAATTACTCTTACTTTGGATGATGGCTCAACTGTTACTGCTACTGTTCCTGCGTCGTCATTGATGCAAGGTTCTACAAGTTCAACTCAGCCAGTTGTTGTGCCTGCAACAACCCAGACTCAGGTAAACACTCAGCAGTCACCATCATCAATTGCTCCTCAGGTGGCAGTTGCTCCTGCTCAGGACTCAGTAGAAGCTCATGTAGTAGACGCTGGTTCTGACTACGTAGGTATTTGGGGTACCTGGAAGCCTGGCCGTGGCAATACTAACCCAACCAATAAAGACTGGCACTGGGCAGCTCGCCTCACTACAGGTGCAGCAAAGACGATTCAGTCAGTTACAGTTACCAATGGTACTGAGAGCTGGTCAACGTCAGATATTCAAGTAGGTGGCACACCTTCATACCCACTCAAGTACATGAGTGCATTTAAGACCAATTCGGCCGCAAATGATCGCTTCGACGTTCAGGCTGGCTCAACAGTCTTCAATTTGTGGGGTCAAATTGAAACGGGTGTATACGCCGGAGGTACTATTCGAGTTGTTTTCACTGACGGCTCATCAGTTGCCGCTCAGATTCCAGCATCACCGATTAAGCCAGCTGTAGAGACTGTTACAAGTGCAACAGTTACAAACTCAACCATTACAGAAGGTATCGTGAGCTCGAGTGTTACAAGTGGTCTCCCAGGCTCTTCAGTTACACTTAAGCTTGCTGGTGTAAAGACACCTGTTACAGCGAACGACATCAACATTGGTCCATATGCTGCGCAGAATCTTGTCTTCAACGCAACTACCAACGAGGTTACCTTCACTATTCCATGGGATATGGTCGTTGGTTCATATGACCTTGTCTGGTTTGGTCCAACGTCTTCATACGTCATTAAGTTTAACGTGTTGAATAAATCAACCTTCAACTTCGACGCTTCAGACCTCGTGGGCTCAGTAATCAGCGTTCTCAAGACACTTTTCTAGCTCAAAAAGTCGGTTCGTCGGTACTGGGACGATAGTCTCATAAAAGTTTTAACGGGTACTCCACATAAAAGGGGAGTACCCGTTTGACTTATAAAACAAAGGCTGCTAATATTCTGGCTATTGCTGCGTTTTTATATTTGTCGTTTTAGCGGCAAAAAACGCGGAGGAAATTATTAATTAGTTAATTATTACTACTATTTTTGAGCAAGTTCTCGCGCGTTCAAAAATGTGAGTATATAAAATAATATGGCAGGAACATTTGAACGAAAGAAGCCACACGTAAACGTAGGTACCATTGGCCACGTTGACCACGGCAAGACAACTTTGACCACCGCTATCCTCGCAACACAGGCTCGCGACGGTCTTGCAACATTGAAGGCTTACTCAGACATCGCTAAGGGTGGTACAGTTCGTGACGACTCTAAGATCGTTACTATCTCCCTCGCACACGTAGAATACGAGTCAGATGCTCGTCACTACGCTCACATCGACGCCCCAGGCCACGCTGACTACATTAAGAACATGATCACCGGTGCCGCTCAAATGGACGGTGCTATCCTCGTAGTATCAGCTACTGACGGTGTTATGCCTCAGACTCGTGAACACATCCTCCTCGCAAAGCAGGTTGGTGTGCCTCGAATTGTCGTTTTCTTGAACAAGTGTGACTTGGTTGAAGCTGACATGCTCGACCTCGTCGAAGCTGAAGTTCGTGAACTTTTGACAAAGAACGGTTTCGATGGCGACAATGCTCCTGTTATTCGTGGTTCAGCCCTCAAGGCTCTTGAAGCAAAGGACAATACTGACGAATGGGCAAAGAAGGTTAAGGACCTCATGACAGCTCTCGACAGCTACATCCCAATGCCACAGCGTGAGACAGACAAGCCATTCCTCATGCCAGTAGAAGACATCTTCTCAATTGAAGGTCGTGGTACTGTGGTTACAGGTCGTATCGAACGTGGTGAAATCAAGATCAACGAAGAAATCGAAATCGTTGGTTTGAAGCCAACTATGAAGACTGTTGTTACTGGTATTGAAATGTTCAATAAGCAGCTCCAGTCAGGTATTGCTGGTGACAACGCAGGTCTCCTCCTCCGCGGTACTCGTAAGGAAGATGTACACCGAGGTCAGGTTCTTGCTAAGACAGGTTCAGTTACTCCTCACACAGACTTCGAAGCTGAAATTTACGTTCTCAAAAAGGAAGAAGGTGGCCGTCACACTCCATTCTTTACAGGTTACAAGCCACAGTTCTACATCCGTACAACTGACGTAACTGGTGAAGTAACTCTCCCAGCAGGCGTAGAAATGGTTATGCCAGGCGACACCGTTAAGTTCATCGTGAAGCTCGTAGCTCCAGTTGCACTCGACGAAAAGCAGCGCTTCGCTGTTCGTGAAGGTGGTAAGACCGTAGGTGCAGGTGTGGTCACAAAAATTACTAAGTAAAGTACGAGCGCCCCTCAAAAGGCGCTTTTACTTGCAAAAATGTGGGTTTCGGTATAGAGTAGTCTAACTTCAAAAAACGAGCCCAAAACCTCGCAAGAGACATGACAGTAAAAGAAACAACAAAACCAAAAACAAAGGCAAAGACCTTAGGGAAGGAAGAGATTCTTCACCGTCTTCGAATCCGTGTTCGTGCATACGAATACAAGATTCTCGACGCTTCTGTGAAGCAGATCATGGACACAGCGCTTCGTTATGACGCTAAAATCCTCGGTCCGATTCCACTTCCTACTGAAATCAAGAAGTACACCGTTAATCGCTCATCTTTCGTCTATAAAAACGCGCGAGAACAGTTTGAGATGAGAGTTCACAAGCGATTGATCGACATCATTAACCCAAATGCAAAGGTTATTGAGGCCCTTACAAACCTCAGTCTTCCTTCAGGTGTCAACATCGACGTAAAGATGATATAGCCGTACGGTCGCATAACCGATCAAACAGAAAACCATGAAATTTATACTTGGAAAAAAACTGAATATGACACAGGTCTTCGACGACAAGGGTGTAGTACATCCGGTTACTGTCGTGCAAGCTGGCCCTGTTGTAGTAACTCAGATCCGCACAAAAGAAAAAGACGGTTATGCTGCTTTGCAAGTTGGCTATGGCTCACGCAATGCGAAGAACCTCTCTAAGGCAGTAAAGGGTCACGTTAAGGAATTGGGTAACTTCGAAGTTATTCAGGAATTCCGCAGCGCTGACGATGCAGCTCCAGCTGCAGCAGTAGGCGACAAAATCGACGTATCATCTTTCAAGGAAGGTGACGAAGTTGTTGTTTCAGGCATCAGCAAGGGTAAAGGCTTCCAGGGTGGCGTGAAGCGCTATGGCTTTGCCGGCGGTCCTCGTACTCACGGTCAGAAGCACTCAGAACGTGAACCAGGTGCTATTGGTGGTGGCGGTGGTCGCGCAGGTGGTCGTGTTGCGAAGGGCATTCGCATGGCAGGCCGTATGGGTGGCGATCGCATCACTGTAAAAGGTCTCACTGTAGTTCAGGTGCAGGCAGAAGCAAACCTTATCCTCATTAAGGGTGCTATTCCAGGTCACCGAGGTACATTGGTCGAAATCATCTCAAAGTAATACCAATACAATGGCAAACGCAACAAAAACAACAAAGAAAGAGAAGGTAGTAAAGAGCGCTCCAGCAGCTGCATTGGAAGCGTCGGTATTTACTCAGGATGGTAAGTCAAAGGGCTCAGTCGCACTCCCAGCAGACATTTTTGGTCTTCCTTGGAATGCTGACCTCGTTCACCAGGTTATTACCTCAATGCTTTCAAGCATTCGTCGTGGAACAGCGCACACAAAGACACGTGGCGAAGTTCGCGGTGGTGGTAAGAAGCCATGGCAGCAGAAGGGTACAGGTCGCGCTCGTCACGGCTCTATCCGTTCTCCATTGTGGCCAGGTGGTGGTATTACACACGGTCCTCGCAACGACAAAAACTATACCCGCACTGTTACGAAGGGTATGAAGGCTAAGGCATTGTTCACCATTCTTTCTAAGAAAATGCGTGACGGTGAAGTTCTCTTTGTAGACGCTCTTGCTCCTAAGGAAGCAAAGACAAAAGAAGCAAAGAAGCTCATTGGTCAGCTTGGTACTATTAAGGGCTTTGAAATGTTGGCGCTCCGCCGCAACAATGCAGCGTACATCGCTCTTCCTGAAAAGACTGCTGCTGTAAAGCGTAGCTTTGCAAACTTCAGCAACATGGAAGTTGACGAAGTTCGTAACATTAACCCGGTCGACCTTATGAAGTTTAAGTATGTGGTAATTGCTCAGCCTGAAGAGTCAATCAAATTCCTTCAGTCAAAAGTAGCATAATAATTATATGGCTAAGAACGATATTCAAATTCAGGACAAGACAGCTGCTATCATTCACCCACGTGTGACTGAAAAGGCTGCGCTTATGGCTGAAAAGGGAATTTACACTTTCATGGTTCGCAAGGGTGCAACCTCAGGTGACATTGCTCACGCAGTTAATCTTCTCTACAAGGTAACTCCTCTCGACGTTCGCGTTGTGAAGATTCCATCAAAGACCAAGTTCTCACGTGGCAAGTTTGGTGTTAAGAAGGGTGGCGTAAAGGCGTATGTACAGCTCAAGAAGGGCGACAGCATAGATTTCGCATAATTCAAATACCATGAAACATTACGGACCATTTACTAAATCACGTCGTCACATGACCACCGTTTCATACGGTGACCATCTTACGACAGACACACCTCACAAGGCGCTCACCGTTGGTTTTCAGCGTGCTGTAGGTCGCAACAATCGCGGTCGCCTCACAACTCGTCACAAGGGCGGTGGTCACAAGCGCGCATATCGCCTTGTCGATTTCCTTTACACAAAGAAGGACGTTCCAGCTAAGGTTTTGAGTGTTGAATACGACCCAAACCGCACAGGTTTCATTGGCCTTATTTGTTACCGCGACGGTGAAAAGAGCTATGTTCTCCTTCCTAAGGAAGTTACTGTTGGTAGCGAAATCATCACTTCAGAAAAGGCAGATCTCAAGGTTGGTAATCGTCTCATGCTCAAGAATGTGCCAGTAGGTACTTTTGTATACAACGTAGAAGTTCACGCAGGTGGCGGCGCTAAAATCGCTCGCTCAGCAGGTATCTACGCAGAAGTTATTGCGAACGACTCAGGTTACGTTCACCTCAAGATGCCATCAAGCGAAGTTCGTAAGGTTCAGGAAATCTCATGGGCTTCTATTGGTCAGGTTTCAAACGATGAAAATCACTTGGTAAACCTTGGTAAGGCAGGTCGCTCACGATGGTTGGGTATTCGCCCAACAGTCCGTGGTTCTGCTCAGAACCCAGTAGACCACCCATATGGTGGTGGTGAAGGTCGCCAGGGCCGTGGTTTGCGCCGCGCCAAGTCTCGTTGGGGTAAGCCAACAGGTAAGGGTCAAAAGACTCGTACTCCAAAGAAGTACTCAAACAAATTCATTGTATCTCGTCGAAAGGTGGGTAAAAGCCGAGAAACAATCTAAATCTAATCAGATAAAATAAAAAAGTCGATGTTTTACATCGAGCTTTTTTATTTTATCTGAACAAACATCGACTTTTTTATGTATGAAAAGAGGCAACAGAAGGGTGCTCCGTAACAAATTTGCGAGGCCGGTGCGCGGCGCGGTATAATGCAGTCATGAAAAAAGGATTTTCCACACTTACCAGCATTATCATATTGGCAGTTGTTATTACGTTAGCGGTTTATTTGCTCAGCACGGTTAAAACAAAGGCACCTACGGTAAATGACCAAGTTGTTACTGGACAGGCCACAAGCACCCCGAAACGCCCGTTTAAGCTCGAGCCAAGCGTGTCACCGGCTCGCACACAGGTCAAAAAGTACGCAAATTCGACCCATTTATTTGAATTCCAGTATCCAGGCGACTGGGCAGAGACCGGCCTTGTCTCTTTTGGCACATACAGTGGCGCAATTGCATTCACACGCGAAGATCAGATCGAAACACTCAAAACAGTAGAGCGTACGAGTGAATCGTTGAACGACGCTATCCGTGATCGTGTAATTTATTTCCGCATCGTAGACAGCACTTCAATCAATCAAGTTATTGAGCAGCTCTATGGCTCAGGTGTGGTGGTAAACAATGCGTCAATCAGCGGCAAAAATATTGCTCACGTGATGCGCACAAAGGAGAGTGATCCTACGAACTGGTCTGGTGGCTCAACAGAAGCCTATATTTTCCGCAACACGCTAGGTGAGGCTGTGGTTATTGAGGCGAATTACGTTACCGAAGCTGTTCCTCAGGACAGCGAATTGCGCAAAATGCTCGACAGTGTTCTCAAAACACTTAAGCTGAAATAAGAGAAAAAACTCGCCGAAAAGGCGAGTTTTACGTTAGGTGTTGACATTATTATTGGAATTGCTACTATAGTTACCCGTGGCTCTTATGGGAGCTTTATTTAATATATGACACGATCTGCAAAAAAAGGACCATACGTATCTGACAATCTTATTAAGAAGATTTCAGGCAAAAGACCAGAGCAAGCTGGCCTTATTAAGACGTGGGAACGCGACAGTGTCATTTCTCCGGAAATGGTAGGTTTCAAGTTTGGCGTCTACAACGGTAAAGAACACCTCGAGGTGCTCGCTACTGAAGATATGGTTGGTCACCGCCTCGGCGAGTTTTCTCCAACACGTAAATTCGTGAAGCACGGTGGTAAGGTGCAAAAGGAACTCGAAATCAAGAAGAAGGAATCTGAAATCGCAGCAGCCCAGGCAGCTAAAGCCGTAGTAGCAGATAAGAAGTAAACATATGATTACCGCTTCACTTAACGATTATCGACAGTCTCCTCGAAAGGTTCGCCTCGTAGCAAACCTTATTAAGGGCAAGACAGCAGACCAGGCAGTTACGCTTCTTACGTTCACCGTTAAGGTGGCAGCAGGTCCATTGAAGAATCTTCTTCTCTCAGCTCTTGCAAACGCAAAGCATAATTTTAATATTGACGGTACCAACTTGTACGTCAAAGAATTGCTCGTAAACCCAGGTGTGGTTTTGAAGCGCAGCATGCCTCGCGCTCGTGGTAGTGCTTACCCAATCCGTAAGCGCACAAGCCATGTGCACCTTACCTTGGCCGTTCGTGAACCAAAGGCAGCAAAAGCAAACAAGGCGACAAAAACTAAAACAGTAAAAGAAACGAAATAATATGTCACACGTAGTCCACCCATACGCACATCGCCTCGGCATCATCAGAGATTGGAAATCTCGCTGGTTTGGTGCAAGTCCAAAAAAGTATCGCGACTTCCTTAAGAGCGACTTGGTTCTACGTGAACATTTGGAAAAGAAACTCCGCGGCATGTACGTTGGCCTCATCGAAATGGAGCGCAGCGAAAAGTCATGGCGCATTATCATCAACACTTCTCGCCCAGGTCTCGTTATTGGTAAGAATGGGGAAGGTGCTGCAAAGATTCGTGAAGACATTATGAAGCTTATCCGCCGTGAAAAGCTTCCAAATCCTCCAGAACTCAAGATCGACATTCAGGAAATTCGCGTACCAGAAATGAGTGCTGCTATCGTAGCGCAAATGGTTGCGGATGGTCTCGAAAAGCGTCTTCCTTTCCGTCGTGTTTTGAAACAAACCGTAGAAAAGGTAGCTGCTGTTCGTGGAGTTCAGGGTGTAAAGATTTACGCTACTGGCCGTTTGGGTGGTGCTGACATGGCTCGCTCAGAAGAAATCAAGAAGGGTCGTATTCCACTTCAGACATTGCGTGCTGACATCGACTTTTACCGTGAAAAGGCTCACATGAGCTACGGCGACATCGGTATCAAGGTGTGGATCTACCGCGGCGAAATTTTCCAGGACAAGGCTGCAGCTTCTACACAGAAGCCAGCTCAGGCACAGCAGAAAAACGAACGTAATTAATATCTAATACCATGCTTTACCCTAAGAAAGTAAAATTCAGAAAGTGGCACAAAATGCGTCGTAACCCAAAGCGAGCTTTTGTCGACACTCGTGGCACCTACTTGGCTTTCGGTTCTTTCGGCTTGAAGGCGATTGTTCCAGCTCGTGTTACATCAAACCAGATCGAATCTGCTCGAAAGGTGATCTCTCGCTATGCAGGTAAGGGTGGTAAGGTATGGATCCGCATCTTCCCAGACATGCCAGTTACTCAGAAGGCAGCAGAAGTTCCGATGGGTAGTGGTAAGGGTGACCTCCAGGGTTACTGTGCTCAGGTAAAGGCGGGCCGCATGCTTTTCGAAATCGACGGCATCGAAGAAGCTCAGGCTCGCGAAGCGCTTCGTAAGGCAGGCACAAAGCTTCCTTTGAAGGTTAAGATTGTTTCACGCGTATAAATTTTATGAAGAAAGATATTTCAACACAATCAGCTCCTGAACTTGCAAAGCTCCTCTCAGAGAAGCGTGCTGCATTGCGTCAGTTCCGTTTCGACATTAACGGCAGCAAGCTTAAGAACGTGAAGCTCGGCAAAACACTCCGCAAGGACATTGCTCGCATCCTCACTGCTTTTACTGCACAGCGTAACGCTAACGCAAAGTAATTTATATGAAAACAAACGCACAAACAGTCGAAAAAGCAGCAGTAACATCACAGCCAAAGCAGTTTTCTGGTAAGGTTGTGTCTGTAAAGATGAAGGACACTGTTGTTGTTGAAATTAACAACTATGTAAAGCTTCCTAAGTACGAAAAGTTCGTTCAGCGCACAAAGCGTTACAAGGCGCACGACGAAGGTAACACAAAGAAGCTCGGCGAAACCGTCACTATCGAGGAAACTCGTCCACTCTCTCGCGACAAGCACTTCCGAGTGATATAAGTTAAAGCAATACCATGATTCAACCTCGTTCAATCGTTAAAATAGCAGACAATACCGGTGGCAAGATCGGCCGCATTTTCAAAGTGATCGGCAGTTCAAAGAAGCGCTGGGCAGAAATCGGTGAAATCGTCGTTCTTTCTATTCAGAAGGCTGAACCTCGCAAGAGTGTAAAGAAGAAGGATGTCGTTTCAGCTGTAGTTGTTCGTTCACGCAACGCATTCCGCCGCAAGGATGGTTCATACGTGCGCTTCGACGAAAACGCAGTAGTTCTTTTGAACAAAGACCGAGTAGAACCATTGGGTGGTCGTGTCTTCGGTCCAATTCCTCGTGAGTTGGCAGAGAAGGGCTTCCAGAAGATTGCTTCTCTCGCTCCAGAAATCGTATAACCAGAGCAATCATTATTATTAACTTCTAATCGTCCATAACAATAAATATATGCACGTAAAGAAAGACGACAGCGTAATCATCCTCACCGGTAAGGATAAGGGCAAGACCGGAAAAATTCTCAAGGCTTTTCCAGCTGAGGGCATGGTTCTTGTTGACGGTATGAACAAGAAAAAGAAGCACATCCGCGCACAGCGTGGTGGCAAGGGTTCATTGGTCGAAAAGGAACACCCAATTCACGTATCTAACGTTAAGAAGGCATAATCCACGACCATGAATACAGGTATTAAAGAAAAGCAGGCAAAAGCATTCGAAACACTCAAGGAGAAGCTCCAGTTGAAGAATGTGATGCAGACTCCAAAGATTACGAAGGTAGTTGTTTCTGCTGGTTTCGGTTCTGCAAAGGACAAGAAGCGCGCAGAGCTCGTTGCTGACCGTATGGGCAAAATCCTCGGCCAGACACCAGCACTTCGTACTGCAAAGAAGTCTATTGCATCGTTTAAGTTGCGCCAGGGTGACCCAGTTGCATACCAGGCAACACTCCGTGGTCCACGCATGATCGGATTCCTTAACAAGCTCCTTTCTATCGCATTCCCTCGAACTCGTGACTTCCGTGGTATTTCTCGCGGCGTCATCGATGAGATGGGTAACGCGACCATCGGTATCAAGGAACACACAATCTTCCCAGAAACTACTGACGAAGAATTGAAGGACGTCTTTGGTATGGGCATTACCGTTGTTACGACAGCGAAGGATGCAAAGGCAGCTGAAGCTTACTTGGAGTACATGGGCTTCCCATTCTCTAAGGAGGTAAAGAAGGGTCGACGCTCATAAGAGCAGGGAAGTCGACGTAGCCTATAGGGGCCTCTCTATAGGCATGAATGAAATGAGGCCAATTTACAGGACATTCGATTGACATTATTAGTTGAGATTGCTAGTATTCTAGCACTCTCATATGAGAGATTTTTCTTTGTTTGCATAAAAATGGCAAAAACATCAGTTATAGCAAGATCACAAAAGAAACCTAAGTACGCGTCCCGAGTGGTCCGCCGCTGTTTTCGCTGTGGTCGAAAGCGTGGTTATATGCGAGACTTCGATCTTTGCCGTATTTGTTTCCGTGAATTCGCTAACGAAGGCATGATCCCAGGTATTAAAAAATCATCATGGTAATAGACTCTATTGGAGACTTCATAACGAAATTAAAGAATGCCGCTGTTTCTGGTAAAGAAACAGTGTCAACACAGCACTCAAATCTCAAAGAGGCTATTGTTACTGTTCTTGAACGCGAAGGCTATGTAAAGCGTGTTTCAAAGAATCCAACAAAGAAAAGTTTCTCAATCGACCTTTCAATTGTATATGTCAACAATGCTCCTAAGCTCCAGGGCGTAGAACGTATTTCACACCTTTCAAAGCGTGTGTACTACAAGGTTGGAGACATTCACTCAGTAAAGAATGGGTTTGGTCGCCTCATCCTTAGTACCTCAAAGGGTATTATGACCGACAAGGAAGCTGTTAAGGAACAGGTTGGCGGTGAGCCTCTCTTTAAGATTTGGTAATTCCACATATATGTCACGTATAGGCAAACAAATTCTCACCATCCCAGAAAAGACCGAAATCAAGGTTGCTAATTCAACCGTCACGGTTAAGGGTCCTCTTGGTGAACTCACTCGTACTTTCCGTCCATCAGTAGACATTGTGGTAGAAGGTAAGACAGTTACTTTTGCTCCAAAGAGCTCAAATCCAGAAACTGCTATTTTGTGGGGTACCTACGCTTCTCATGTCGAAAACATGATCGAAGGTGTAAACAAGGGTTACGAAAAGCGCCTCATTATCGAAGGTATCGGTTTCAAGGCTGACGTTAAGGGCACTGAGCTCGTAATGGCACTTGGTTTTTCTCACCCAGTTCACCTTACTATTCCTAAGGGCGTTAAAGTTACCAACGACAAGGCTATCTTGGTTGTAAGCGGTATCGATAAAGAATTGATCGGTCAGTTTGCAGCAAACATCCGCGCACAAAAGAAGCCAGAACCATACAAGGGTAAGGGTATTCGTTACGAAAACGAAGTTATTCGCCGCAAGCAGGGTAAGAAAACTGCATAATATATGAAAACAGCAAACATTAAAACATATAAACGAGAACGCCGTCATCGTCGCATCCGCGCGAAGGTTTCTGGTACTGCAGAGCGTCCACGTCTTTCAGTATTCCGTTCAAATAAGTTTATGTATGCTCAGCTTATTGACGACGTTGCTGGCCGCACCATTGCTGCATCAAACAGCATGAAGGCAAAGAAAGGCACTGCGCTCCAGAAGGCTACTGAAGTTGGTACAGAAATTGCTGCGAAGGCAAAGGCGCTCAAGGTTACTGCAGTTGTTTTCGATCGCGGTGGTTACATTTACGCCGGAAAAATTAAGGCGGTCGCCGAAGCTGCACGCGCTGGCGGTTTGACATTCTAAATCTATGGACGAACAAAATAACACACAACAGAATCAAGTAGTGGCACAGGCAACAGCTCCAGCAGCTGCTCCAGTTCAGGCTGCCGCAAAGCCAGCAGCTCCAGGTCAGCAGGGAGGTCGTGGATCTTTCCGTGGTGGTCAGGGTGGTCGCGGTTCATTCCGTGGCGGCCCACGCCCAGGCGGCAAAGGTGGTCCTCGTGATCCTAAAGTTAAGCCAGAATTCGACCAGAAGCTCATCAGCATCCGTCGCGTGACCCGTGTTGCGTCAGGTGGTCGCCGCTTTAGCTTCAGTGTTGCTATGGTTGCAGGTAACCGCAAAGGTTCTGTAGGTGTAGGTACTGGTAAGGCAGGTGACACTTCACTTGCTATCGAAAAGGCATTCCGCAGTGCAAAGAAGAACATGATCCGTCTCAATTTGACGAAGACTTCATCAATCCCTCACGATGTTGAAATCAAGTACTCAAGTGCACGCATCAAGATGTGGCCAGCAGCAGGAAAGGGTCTTGTAGCAGGTAGTTCAGTGCGTCACGTGCTCGAATTGGCAGGCGTAAAGGACATCAGCGCAAAGATTCTCTCAGGCAGTAAGAACCACCTCAACATTGCTCGAGCTGCTATTCTCGCTCTCAGCAAGTTTAAGGCTTAATACATATTTATGCAGATTCATAACCTAAAACGAAATACACCACAAAAGAAAGCACGCCTCGTAGGACGTGGTGGTCGCCGCGGTAAGACTTCAGGTCGTGGTACAAAGGGTCAAAAGGCTCGTTCAGGCCACAAGATGCGTCCAGAAATTCGCGACGTTATTAAGCGATTGCCAAAATTGCGAGGTTACGCATTTAAGGGTTTTAAGCCAGACTACTCTCCATTGAGTCTTCTTGACCTCGAATCAAACTTTAAGGCAGGCGAAACTGTTTCTCCTCAGACATTGGTAGACAAAGATGTTCTCACTATGGAACGCGGTTCTCTTCCTCGTGTAAAGATTCTTGCTACAGGTGAACTTACTCTCAAGCTTACGGTTGAAGGTTGTGCTGTTTCTGCAGGTGCAAAAACTAAAATTGAAAAGGCTGGCGGTTCGGTTACAATGAAGTAGTAGTGACGGCCTGTGCCGTTTAACCGTTTTTAATTAAATACAATGGCTGCAATCACTGAACAGATTTCTCATATTTTCAAAGACAGTTCACTCCGTAAGAAAATTCTTTTTACGTTGTTCGGTCTCGTATTGTTCCGTTTGCTCGCCGCTGTGCCAATTCCTGGTGTTGACCTCGCTCAGCTCCAGACCTTCCTCCAGGGAAATCAGTTCCTCGGTCTTTTGAATGTCTTCTCAGGTAGTGGTCTTTCGACGGTTTCTATTATCATGCTCGGTGTTGGTCCGTACATTACGGCCTCAATCATCATGCAGTTGATGACGATGGTATTCCCAAAGCTTAAGGCTTTGTACCAAGAAGAAGGTGATGCTGGCCGTGCGAAGTTTACTCAGTATTCACGTCGCCTTACGGTGGTGCTCGCTGCGCTCCAGGGTTACAGTTTCCTTATTTTGTTGAGCCGCCAGGGTTTGATCGCAGACTTGTCTATACTTGGCCTTATTACGAACGTTACGGTGATTACCGCGGGTTCATTGTTGCTTATGTGGATTGGTGAATTGATTTCTGAATACGGCATTGGCAACGGTCTTTCACTTATTATCTTCGCTGGTATCGTGGCTGCATTGCCAAGCCAGTCTGGCCAGTTGTGGGCGATCTTGCAGGCAGACCCTACAAAGCTTACAGTCTTTATCGGCTTCGCATTCCTCGCGCTCCTCTCTGTGTGGGCAGTGGTTGCCATTACTCAGGCAGAACGTTCGATTCCAGTAACGTATGCAAAGCAGGTTCGTGGCCAGGCTACGAGCGGCGGTGCGTCTACCTACTTGCCATTGCGCATTAACCAGGCTGGTGTGATGCCGATTATCTTCGCCCTTTCACTCCTCCTTTTGCCACAAATGGTATTTGGTTTCCTCAAGCTTTCTTCTATTGAAATTCTTAAAACGATTTCTGAGGCAGTGCTCGCATTCCTCGCGAATCAGACGATTTACGCTATTCTTTACTTCGTGCTCGTATTCGTCTTTACATACTTCTACACAGCGGTTGTCTTTGATCCTAAGAGTATTGCAGAAAACCTCCAGAAGAATGGTGCATATGTTCCAGGTGTTCGCCCAGGTGAATCTACTGCAATCTTCTTGGCTCGTGTGGTCGGCCGTGTGACCTTTGTTGGCGCACTCTTCCTTTCGTTGATTGCGGTATTGCCACTCATTATGCAGGCAGTTTCTGGTAACACAGCATTTGCGATTGGCGGCACAGCACTCCTCATCGTAGTTTCAGTGATTCTCGACGTGGTACAGAAGGTTGAAGCTCAGGTTTCAATGCGTCAGTACTAAGCGCGGCCCTCGATTTCTAAAATAAAAAAGTAAAACTCCGCGCGGGCGGGGTTTTTACATTGCGAATTTTGCGGCACTCACCGACGCTGGGGTATAATGTGCCAATGCAACCACAACCATTAACCATCATTTTTATCGGCAG
>JACCDK010089623.1_pt1 | contig 30632 bp, 28 predicted proteins | sample 7445871 | NCBI WGS metagenome assembly JACCDK01 (sample SAMN15323436, study PRJNA562643) | freshwater metagenome | isolation source: river surface water | place: USA:Blue River Watershed | collected 2017-08-15 | reverse complement strand
GCTACATGAATGAATCAGGTGGCCCTACGAAAGCTCTGATGGATTTCTATAAGGCAAAGAGCGATCATTTAATTGTGATTCATGACGAACTAGACATTCCCTTTGAGGCGATTCGAATCAAACAAGGTGGCGGCGATAATGGCCATAACGGTCTAAAGAGCATCACAAAAGTTCTCGGGCCAGATTACTTCCGGTTGCGCATGGGTATCGGCAGGCCTATGGGCAACCAAGACCCAGCTGACTTCGTCTTGAAACCATTTAGCGCTAATGAAAGAAAGAATCTCGAGCTCTTTGTAACTAAAGGCGCTGATGCAATCGAGGCGTTAATTTCAGAGGGGCTTGAGCGAGCTCAAGCGAACTTTAATTCCTAATCTCAACCAGTATTGCGAAGTCCAGTCGCCACACCATTAATTGTTAGCAATAGGGCTCGCGAGATTAATGGATCGCTATCGCCTTGAGTCCTAACCTTCTTCAGTAGTGAAACCTGTAGCAGATGAAGTGGCGCAAGATAGTTGTCGCGGATTTGAAGTGTGCGTGAAAGGATCTCTTGGTCGCCCAAAATATCGCGCTTACCAGTAAGCGCCAAGATTTCAGTGATAGTTAAATTGTATTCCGCTTCTATCATTTCAAGCATGTGGTGAAGCCTCGGTTCCACCAAAGCTGTTACATATTTGCGAGCAGTCTTAAGGTCAGTCTTTGCGATAGTCATCTCCACATTGCTAATGAAGGTACGGAAGAAATGCCAATCTTTTAACATTGAGCGCATCACTTCGCCATGTCCCGCTTCACGCGCTGCCTTTAATCCACTTCCAACGCCATACCAACCCGGAACAATTTGGCGTGATTGAGTCCAACCAAAAACCCATGGAATTGCGCGCAGCGAGGAGAGGTCATTTCCGGCATCTGGCCTTCTTGAGGGGCGCGAACCAAGGTACAGATTTCCTAATTGTTCAACCGGGGTTGATTGGTAGTAATAGTCAGGTAAATCTGGATGATCAACAAGTTCGCGATAGCTCGCAAAGGCGCTCTCACTAATTGAGTCCATTGCGCCATTCCAGTTCTTTAGATCATCATTAGATTGGCGAGCCGCGCGATTTAGAACGGTAGCTTCAAGTGCTGCGGCAAGAGTTAATTCAACATTCTCACGAGCTAATGAAGGAAGCGAATATTTGTCGGAGATAACTTCGCCTTGTTCAGTCATCTTTATATGACCATCAAGGGTTCCCCAGGGAAGTGCGATGATTGCATCATAAGTTGGTCCGCCGCCTCGGCCGACTGAACCACCCCGACCATGAAAAATTCGCAGTTGCACATTGAATTTTCGAGCAACGTCGCGCAACCTGCGTTGAGCTTGGTGAATCTCCCATTGGCTCGTAGCAATACCTGCATCTTTATTTGAATCGGAATATCCGAGCATTACCTCTTGAATATTACCGCGCAGCTCAACGATTTTTCGATAAGACGAATTGCTGAGTAATTTCTCGAGAATCTTGTCGGCTGAACGGAGCTCAGCTACTGTCTCAAGTAACGGCACAATGTTTATACGTGCAAAATTATTTTGAGTAAGTGAAATCAATCCAGCCAATTTTGCAAGTAAGGTTGCTGCAAGCACATCTTCTGCGCCGCGCGTCATTGAGATTATGTAGGTCTCAATTACTTGTGGATCAAAAGTATCTTGCGCCGAAGCAATTGCCTTAAAGGTGTCGAGCGTCTTTTGAGAATCCTTATCTAGATTCCCTAAGTTAGAATTTTCAGCGAGCAATTCGCTACTCAGGAATTCGCACTTAGCATCAGGACTTAATTGGCTATATCCAGCGCTGGGGAATAGCTGATTAATTGCCTTTTCATGAGCGGCGGAGTGCTCGCGGACATCCATAGTTGCGTGGAACAAGCCAAAGGCAGCCACAGCGCGGATAGTTCGCTCCAATAAGCCATGTGCAATCAATTCGCCACGATTAGCAATCAAAGACTTGTGCATCAGCATCAAGTCCTCGAGCAGTTCATCGGTATTTGCATAATCTCTTCCAGGTTCATGCGCGCCACCTTTTGCGTGACGCTCGCGAGTGAGATTTAGTCGGTGCCGAATTGCGGTCGCTTTAAGACGATAAGGCTCTTCTACGTTTATTCGGCGAAACCGAGGCTCGATTTCTGGAATTCGCTCAAGATCGCGGGCAACTGATTCAAGTAGCGCCGGTGAAGTGCCGGCAAGTTTTGTCGAGACCGAGAGCGCTTGGCGGATTTCATCAATTGCGGAGATGAGCACGCGAATTGCGTGGCCCATTTGCAAGACAATCGCTTGTTTAGTGACTTCCGGAGTTATATTGGGATTTCCATCTCGATCGCCACCTATCCAAGAGCCAAATGTGAATGGCGTCGAGGTAGGCGAGAGATTAATCTTTAATCGCTTTAACTCGCGCGCAAAGTCATCTAGAACTTCGGGCATTGTGTAGCGCAACAAGTCATCTAAATAATAGAGCGCGTTTATTGCTTCATCCAGCGGTTCAGGTCTACCAAGGCGAAGTTCATCGGTCTGCCAGAGCAGATCAACCGCCTCTGCTAATTGCCGTTCGCGGGCGGCTGATTTCTTATCATCTAACAATTCGGCAATTGTCCCGAGCTTACTTAAAACAGAGCGGCGGGCCGCTTCAGTTGGGTGCGCTGTAAAAACCGGACGCACCTCAAAAGAGGAGAGCCACTTTGAAATATCGGCTTCAGTAAAACTTTTACCACCATCACTTGCCGCAATGATTCGATCTACGGCGCGAGAGATCCATGAACCTTTACTCGCTCGCTCTTCATTTAATTCTCTAGATCGATGAACTTGTTCCGCAATATTTGCCAAGTTGAAATAAACATTAAATGCTCGCACGAGCTTTACGGCATCTTGCGTAGAGACTGAAGCAAGAAGTTCTTCGCCACCACCTTCGCGGACCGACTTTCGAACCGATTCGACGAGATTTAGTAGCGCTTGACCGTCTTGACGAACGAGAGATTGTCCTAATAAGTCGCCGAGAGTTCTTACATCTCCTCGAAGTGCAGAGTTATCGCTCTCGGTCATTAGCGAATAATCTCACGATAAGATTTCATCTGTATTTCCGGTAGCCCCCTCCTTTTAGGAAGCGGGGCCATACGGCTATTGGAGGTGATTTGCTTGAACGGACTTGCTAATTTCATCTCGCTATCTGAAACAACTCAATCTATTCTCCATGATTCGCGCCGATTTGTTTCACCATCTCCAACACACCCAATCCTTATAGCTGAACTCGCTAAAGCGCGCCGATTAGTTGTGGTCACTCACTCCAGCAAGCGCGCGAGTGAAATTGTCCATGAGTTAAGCGCCCTTCGCGAAGATGTAATCGAGTTTCCCGCTTGGGAGACTCTGCCGCATGAGAAGTTGAGTCCAAATAGCGATACCGTAGCTAAGCGCATCGGTGCTCTCTATGGTTTAGAAGATGCGAAATTAATCGTTATTCCAATCCGTGCTCTCGTTCAACCAATAAATTCAGATGTAATCAAGATTCCACCACTTACTCTAGAAAGTGGCGAACAAGTCGGATTTGAACATTTAACAAAAGAATTGATCCACCGGGCTTATTTAAGAGTTGATCTTGTAGAGCGGCGCGGTGAATTCGCGGTACGAGGCGGCATTATCGATATTTTTCCACCCGATTCTGATTATCCAATTCGCCTTGATTTCTTCGGTGACTCATTAGAGGAGATATTCAAATTTGAAGTGGGAAGCCAGCGTACATTCGGTGAAAATCTAACTGGTGTAAGGCTCCTTCCATGTCGAGAACTTTTAATTGATGAAGAAGTAATGCAGCGGGCTGAAGTATTGCGAAAGCAATATCCAGAATCAACTGAGTTATTAGACAAAGTCAGCCAAGGAATCTATGCAGATGGAATGGAAGCTTTAATCGGAGCGCTTCATCCAGAAATGAAACAATTTCTTGATTTTTTACCTAAAGATTTTGAGATTGTCCTACTCGAAGAGGAGCGGATTCGAAACCGCACTTTAGATTTAATTAAGACGAGTGATGAGTTTCTTGAGGCGGCTTGGTCAAACTCAGCTAACAAAGATGGCTCGGCTGCGCCATTGCGTGATGAACTTCAACGCGGCGGATACCTCACATTTAATGATGTCGAGATGCGAGCAAGGGAACTTGAGCTACCGTGGCGCTCAATCAATCTTTTTGGCGATATCGATGATCCAGTCATCGAGCAATTTAATGAAATAACACCTTATAGAGGGGATATTGAGCGGCTAATTCCTGATTTAAAGAGTTGGCTTAGCGCTGGGCAACTAATCGTGCTTGTGTTTCGCGGTAGCGGTCTTAGCGAGCGTTACCAACAACTTTTAGGTGAGGCTGAAATTCCAACGAGGAGAGTTTCTAAAGTCGAATCTAATTCAGTGCGAGATTTGGTCTATTTGTTAACTTCAAGCCTTTCCAACGGCTTTACAGATCTCACCAACAAGATAATTCTTCTTGCCGAATCCGACATAACTGGCATAAAGGATCGCCGGGCAGCTTCAAACCAGATGCCAACTCGGCGCAAGAAAGCGATTGATCCACTTGAACTTAAGAGTGGCGATTACGTAGTTCACGAGATTCATGGAGTTGGTCGTTATCAAGAACTTATAAAACGCAAAGTTGGTGGAGTTGAACGCGAATACGTTGTCATTGAATATGCCCCCTCGAAGCGAGGTCAACCTGCAGACCGAATCTATGTACCGACTGATGCCCTTGAATTAGTAACGCGTTACGTTGGTGGCGATACACCTGCAATTCATAAAATCGGTGGTGGTGATTGGATTAAAGCTAAGTCGCGCGCACGCAAAGCAGTTAAAGAAATTGCTGGTGAATTAATTCGACTTTATGCAGCTCGAACGAGCCTTCCGGGTTTTGCCTTTTCGCCTGATACAACTTGGCAACGAGAACTTGAAGATTCTTTTGAATATATTGAAACTCCCGATCAACTTGTGACGATAAATGAAGTAAAAGCAGATATGGAGCGCTCCTATCCGATGGATCGGATTGTGTGCGGTGATGTTGGATATGGCAAGACTGAAATCGCAATCCGAGCCGCATTTAAAGCGGTCCAAGATGCAAAGCAGGTCGCAGTCTTGGTACCGACCACTCTCTTGGCTCAACAGCACTTTGCAACCTTCTCAGAGCGATACGCCGGATTCCCACTTCGAATTAATGCGCTCTCTCGCTTCAGCACCACTAAAGAGATCAACGAAACTATTGCTGGCTTAGAGAATGGCACTGTTGACGTTGTGATTGGAACACATAGATTGCTCTCGGATGACGTGAAGTTTCGAGATCTGGGCTTGATCATTGTCGATGAAGAACAGAGATTTGGCGTTGAACATAAAGAAAAATTAAAGAAATTACGTACAACAGTTGATGTCCTTGCTATGTCTGCAACGCCAATACCCCGAACTCTTGAGATGGCGATTACCGGTATTCGTGAGATGTCCACCATCGCAACTCCACCGGAAGAACGCCACCCGGTATTGACTTATGTTGGCGCTTACGATGAAAAACAGGTGGCTGCCGCAATCCACCGCGAGCTACTTAGAGATGGACAAATCTTCTATATACACAATCGAGTGGAAAGTATCGATGATGTTGCAGCAAATCTACGCCGACTAGTACCTGAGGCGCGAATTGCAATCGCCCATGGCCAGATGAATGAGTCGGCCCTCGAACAAGTTGTAATTGCCTTTTGGAATCGAGAATTTGATATTTTGGTCTGCACAACGATTGTGGAAAATGGAATTGATGTTGCAAATGCAAATACTTTAATTGTTGACCGGGCGGACAAGTTTGGCCTCTCACAACTTCATCAATTGCGAGGTCGTGTAGGTCGAAGTCGTGAACGGGCGTATGCCTACTTCCTATATCCCGGAGATAGACCACTAACTGAAATTGCAATGGAGCGATTAACAACGATTGCCAAGAATTCAGAGTTGGGCGCCGGCATGCAAGTAGCGCTAAAAGATCTTGAAATTAGAGGCGCTGGAAACTTACTCGGCGGTGAACAATCCGGTCATATTGCAGAGGTTGGCTTTGATCTTTATATGCGAATGGTCGGTGAGGCAGTGAACGAATTTAAGCGCGGGATCGTTGCTGGTGAAGAACTTGAGCAAGAGTGCAAAGTGGAGATACCAGTTACCGCGCATTTATCAACCGACTATGTACCTTCGGATCGATTACGGCTTGATTTATATCGAAGGCTGGCAGATGCCCAAAGCGATAGCGATATTGATGCTATCGCCGAGGAGTTAGAAGATCGCTTTGGCTCGTTGCCTGATGAGACTAAGCGCTTAATTGAGATAGCAAAATTGAGAATTAAAGTTAAAGCTGTCGGAATCCAAGATCTGGCAGTTCAAGGAAAGTATTTGAAAATTTCACCAATAAAATTAACAGAATCACGGCAGATGCGACTGCAACGACTATATCCCGGTTCAATTGTGAAATCAGTTACCGAGACGGTGATGATCGCAAGGCCACAGTCGGCGGCCTGGGAGGAACCGGATTACCAAGAAGATGGGGCCATAGGAGATACTGCGCTCCTTGGCTGGGTCACTGAAGCTCTTGCCGAGGTCATCGGAATCGAAAATCAGAGACGAGAAAAGGCAGATAAGTGAAGCGAATATTCCTAGTTCTACTAGCAAGCATCGGATTGCTCTTAACCGGCTGCTCACAGATGAATAGCGCTGCCACCGTCGGTGAAGAAGAAATCACCGTAAAGCTTCTGCAGTCACAAGTCGATTCGATTCTGGAAGCGCGAAAAAGTGTCGACACCACTCAGATGGAGCTAGAGACTGGCGAGGCGCTTACAAGAGGACAACTAACTTTCCTAATCGCAAATTTAGTGATTGAAGAACTTAGTAAAGATGCCGGAATTGAAGTTAGCGCAACGGATCTTGAGCTCTACAAGCAAGAAATCTTCCAAAGTATCGGTGGCGAAGAGATGCTTCCGAGCGTTCTTGTTAATGCCGGAATTGCACCAGAAACGCTAGATAAAGTTTTACGGCGCGATTTGATTCTTAGAAAACTAAGTGCGGGCGCGCGAGAAGCTGGATCTGATGATGCGGCCGTTAATGAGTTAGTACAAGCAGCGGTCACAAAGAAGGCCAACGAGTTAAATATTGTGATCAATCCGCGCTATGGAACATGGGATTCAAACTCATTTACAGTTGTTGCTAAGAGTCCAGCAGGCGACGCGGTAACTGATAAGTAGGGCGATATGTCCTACCCAAATCTGATTCGCTTAGTCGAGGTGATGGATCGACTTCGTTCTCCTGGGGGTTGTCCTTGGGATGCCGAGCAGACTCATGAAAGTCTTCTTAAATATCAGTTGGAAGAGTCCTACGAATACATTGAAGCGGTAGAAAAAGGTGACCGCGCTGATATGCGCGAGGAGCTAGGAGATCTATTACTCCAAGTCTATTTTCACTCAAGAATCGCGCAAGAGGATTCCAACGAACCATTTAATATCGATGATGTAGCAAAAGGAGTTGCCGATAAGTTAATCAGTCGCCATCCTCATGTCTTTGGAGATACCAAGGTAAGTTCATCTCAAGAAGTGCACGCAAATTGGGAACGGATAAAGAATGAGGAGAAAGGGCGAACTGAGTTTGATGAGGGCGTTCCGCTAAATCAACCAGCGATCTCACTAGCAGCAAAATTAATTCTCCGTGCTGAGAAAAATGGATTAAAAAGCCCCGAGCCCCTTGCCCCAACTAAAAACTCCTTAGAAGATGAGAGCTCACTTGGAGATGCCTTGCTTGCACTTATATCTTGGGCAGTAAAAGCAGATCTCGACCCGGAAGCAGCGCTTCGCAAAGCTGCGCTTCGATATCGCGATTCGATCAAAGAAGCCCGATAGACTGCGCGCCCGTGACTACCATCAAATCAATTCAAGCGCGCGAAATTCTTGATTCGCGCGGTAATCCAACGGTAGAAGTAGATGTAACGCTCTCAGACCAGGCAACAGGTAGAGCTGCAGTCCCAAGTGGGGCATCAACTGGAGCATTTGAGGCGGTAGAACTTCGCGATGGTGGCGCCAGATATTTAGGTAAAGGCGTTGTAACGGCGGTTGAAAATATCAGCAAGGTAATAGCGCCGGCGCTCATTGGCAAAGATCCATCTGACCAACGCGGCCTTGATAATGCGATGCTCGCATTAGATGGAAGTGCAAATAAATCGAAGTTAGGCGCAAATGCGATTTTGGGCGTCTCCCTTGCAGTTGCTAGGGCGGCTGCGAATTCACATAAATTGCCGCTTTATTCATTTATTGGTGGTGCGGATGCGAATCTTTTGCCAGTTCCAATGATGAATATCTTGAATGGCGGCGCACATGCAGATACCAATGTCGATATTCAAGAGTTCATGATTGCGCCAATCGGGGCGGAAAGTTTTAAAGAATCACTTAGATGGGGCGCTGAGATTTACCATAGCCTGAAAGCTGTTCTAAAAAAGCGTGGCTTAGCAACTAGCATCGGTGATGAAGGTGGTTTTGCTCCTAATCTTGAGAGTAATCGGGCAGCACTTGACCTGATTGTGCAAGCAGTGGAAAAAGCTGGCTACAAGTTAGGCTCACAAATCGCCCTTGCTATGGATGTCGCTGCCACTGAATTTCATGAGAATGGTCGCTACAACTTTGAAGGTAAATCGCTATCTGCAGCTGAAATGATCGCTTATTACAAGGAATTAGTTGATTCTTACCCGCTGGTTTCTATTGAAGATCCGCTCTCTGAAGATGATTGGGATGGCTGGGCTGCAATAACTAAAGAATTGGGCGAGCGAGTCCAGCTTGTTGGCGATGATCTCTTTGTAACAAATCCGACTCGACTCTCGCGTGGCATTGAAGCAAAGACTGCAAATGCACTTCTTGTGAAGGTAAATCAGATCGGAACACTTACCGAGACACTCGATGCCGTTTCGATGGCGCATAAAGCAGGATACAAATCGATGATGAGCCATCGCTCCGGTGAGACTGAAGATACAACTATTGCTGATCTTGCGGTTGCAGCTCGTTGTGGCCAGATAAAGACAGGCGCTCCAGCAAGAAGTGAACGAGTCGCAAAGTACAATCAACTCCTAAGAATCGAGGAAGAGTTGGGCTCGAAAGCTAAATATGCCGGGCGCAGCGCATTTCCTAGATTTAAGTAACTGCTTCTAGTAACTAGGTGGCTATGAGAGCTCGAGTTTCAATGCGAGGAGTGTTTCGAAACTTTGCGGAGCGACGAGGAATTTCTACTCGTTTATTAGTTCTCTTTATAGTTCTATTTGCTGTCGCCGTCACACTCGCTCCTCCCACTCAACATTATTTTGCGCAACGGGCACAGATAAGCGCTCTGGAATCAAGCGTTGATTCAAATCGAAAGAAATTAGAGGAAGCGCGCGCTGAGTTAGAGCGGTGGCGCGATCCGGAATATATCCGCTCACAAGCACGAAACCGGCTGCACTTTGTCTTGCCCGGTGAACGTCAATACATAATTTTGGGAGTGGGCACCCAGGCTGGCGATGTAAGCGAGGGCGCTGCGCCGATAAATGAGGACTTTCCCCTAGGAATTCCCTGGTATTCAAGAATTATCTCCTCAATAACTTCAGTCGGCGTCGGTAGCGGAAACCCGTAACCAAATGAATGGCGAACGGGCGAGTAATCAAGATTTAGCGGCGCTAGAAATCCAACTTGGTAGACCAGCGCGCGATGTTCATCAAATTTCATATCGATGCCCGTGCGGCAATCCCGCGGTTATCGAAACACCGCCGCGACTTAGCGACGGCACGCCATTTCCCACGTTTTATTACGCTACTTGCCCAAACTTAACCGCGATGATTTCCACTTTGGAAAACTCGGATTTGATGGAAGATATGAATAAACGCCTTGCCACCGATGCGGAATTGGCTGGCGAATATCACGCGGCCCATGATGATTACATCGCAGCAAGAAGTGCACTTGGTATTGATGTCCCCGAAGTTGCCGGAATATCTGCTGGTGGGATGCCCGAGCGTGTGAAATGCCTACACTCCCTCATCGCTCATTCACTTTCGGCGGGCCTAGGAGTTAATCCATTAGGTGATGAAGCTTTAGAAAAAGTAGGCGAGTGGTGGCGAAACGGGAATTGCATTGAGCGGAGAGAAAGTTGAGCCGCGTTGCAGCAATTGATTGCGGTACCAACTCTATTAGATTACTAATCGCCGAAATCTCCGAGGGTAACTTCCGGGAGATCTACCGCACTATGGAAATAGTTCGATTGGGCGAAGGCGTAGATAAAAATAAAAGATTTGATCCCAAGGCAATTCAACGGACTTTATCTGCGGTAAAAGTATTTAGCGAGGAGATTACGCGCCGGGCGGTGGGAGCAATTCGTTTCTGTGCCACCAGCGCTACCCGGGATGCTGAAAATCGTGCTCTCTTTATTGATGGAGTAACGGAATTATTGGGAGTTACACCGGAAGTTATTAGTGGCGAGGAGGAGGCCCAATTATCTTTTTTAGGAGCGGTGCGCGAACTTCACCCGTCAGATGCCCCATTTCTTGTAGTTGATATTGGCGGGGGATCAACTGAATTTGTTTTTGGTGGAAACGAGGTTGAAGCGGCAAAGAGTGTAAATATCGGATGCGTGCGCATGAGTGAGCGTCATTTCGATAGTGCGCCAGTTTCTGCAGCAGCTATTGAACGGGCTATTTTCGATATTGATCAAGCGATTAGAGCGGCCGCTGAGATTGTTCCGATCACAAAAGCGAGAACTCTCGTCGCCGTTGCCGGAACAGCGACTACCGTTGCAGCAGCAGCACTTGATTTGGAGAGTTATGATCGATATGCCATTCACCAATCACATATTTCGGCCACAAAAGTTTCCACTATCTCGACCCGCTTTTTGAATATGAGTCGCACTGAACTCGCAGCACTTGGCTACATGCATCCGGGGCGAGTTGATGTAATCGCTGCTGGCGCACTTGTTTTAGATCGAATCATGAAAGCTACAGGTTTGCCGGAGTTTGTTGCCTCTGAATCCGATATTCTCGATGGGATTGCGTGGTCAATTGCCAAATAGCATCTCTCTAATAGATAAAAAGATAATTAAGTGCACCGCTTGTCCACGTCTCGTAAGTTGGCGAGAAGAAGTGGCGGTAACAAAAAGGAAGTCGTATCAAGATGAGAAGTACTGGGGAAAACCTGTTGCCGGATTTGGACCAGAAAATGCAAAAGTTCTAATAATCGGACTTGCGCCCGGTGCTCATGGTGCAAATCGAACCGGAAGAATTTTTACCGGAGATAGTTCGGGCGATTGGTTGTATAGGGCGCTCTTTCGCGCCGGTCTTGCAAAACAAGAGTTAAGTAAGTCGCGCAGCGATGGTCAAGAACTCTTTGATACTCGAATTACCTGTGCGGTTCATTGCGCTCCTCCAGAAAACAAACCCAACACCAAGGAAATTGAGCAATGCAGTGAATGGCTAGATCTGGAGATTAAGGCGCTCTTTGCAACCACCCGTTCGTATCTCGCCCTAGGTGGGCTTGCTTGGAAGGCGACGCAAGGGGCGTTGCTTTCAATTGGTGAGGAATTGCCTAGAAAGCGCCCAAAGTTCAGCCACGGCGCCAGTTTCAAGTTTCGGGGTAGCGACGGGAATATTAGGTTGGTCATCGGCAGTTACCACCCGAGTCAACAGAACACTTTCACGGGAAAGCTGACGCGATCTCAGTTAGATTCTGTTGTACGTAAGGCAGGTAGATTTGCCCACGCTGGTAAGCCCCTGTAGCCCAATGGCAGAGGCAGACGACTTAAAATCGTCCAAGTGTGGGTTCGACCCCCACCGGGGGCACCACAACTAAATAGAAATAAAACTTAATAAACCAAACTAGGGAAATCCCAAAATAAGGAAATCCCAAATTAAGGAGAGCAATGAATAGTTCGAATCCGATTCTCAACCGGGCATACGGTCAACGCGGTTATGCGGCTATGGAAACGCTCCCTCAAGACAATCTTGAGGCAACATATAACGCACCCGCTGCCTCTTCACTTCGCACTGGTCGGATGACTATGGATGATGTTGTCACTCGCACCGGAACACTTCTTGGCATTGTCGTTCTAGTTGGAGCGGCTGCTTGGTACTTGAATTTCCCACCTTCACTTTTATTTGTAGGTTTGATTGGCGGTCTAGTAACCGGACTTATTGGCGCATTTAGCCGGACAGTTCGTCCCGCTCTTTATCTCACCTACGCCGCTTTCCAAGGTCTATTCCTTGGAATCCTAAGTAAGACTTTTGAACTCTTCTATCCAGGCATTGTCCAGCAAGCAGTCGTTGCAACAGTTGCAGCATTTGTAGGAATGCTCTTTATGTATAAGAGTGGACGACTTCGTGCGACCCCTAAGTTCACCAAAGTTCTGATTGGTGCGGCCTTCGGGTACATCATCCTTGCGCTGGGAAGTCTTATAAGCGTGATGTTTGGTGGAACGAGTCTTTATCAACTAAGCCTCATCGGTCCGATGCTTGCCATCGCCGGTGTTGCTATCGCTAGCTTCTTCTTGATTCTTGACTTCGATCAGGCAGAACAAGGAGTTCGGATGGGACTTCCACAAGAAGAGTCATGGCGTGCTGGCTTCGGTCTAGTTATGACAATCGTCTGGTTGTATCTAGAAGTTCTTCGCTTGATTGCGATTTTGCGAGGTAACGACTAATCCTCTTGTAGGCGAGGATTCGAAGAATCCCCGAGGCGAGCTGAATTCGTCTCGGGGATTCTTATTGCAATCAAGAGGGCAAGTGAAAATACAAGAGCGCTGACTAATAGCGCACTTCGGTATGAGAAGAGATCAGCAATAATTCCTAGGATAAGTGGTCCAACCATCATCCCGGCATCACCAGCCATCTGCCAGAGCGCATAGACCTTGCCACTTTTTCCCTTAATTACATCGCCAACGATTGCACCGGCAGCGGTCGCAAACCCGGCGCCAAAACCAAGTACCAACATCGCAATCAAGTAAATAGTTACATTTGTGGAGATAGTTAAGAGAAATAGTGAGAGTAGAGTGATGGAGAAGCCGACCATGATTACTGGCTTACGCCCGTTCTTGTCGGAATATTTTCCGGCACGAACCATCACAGATCCTTGTGTGATTAAGGCAAGCGTGAAACTTAGCCCCACTATTGATGTGGTGACGCCAATATCCTCGATAGCAAAGAGCGGCAAAATTGAAGATCGCATTCCGAAAAATACCCAAGTACCCAGGAAAGCAAGGAAGAGCGAATATACGTATGCCCGTAATTTGAGCGCTTCCTTAATTGTCATTACTTGTTGATTTGAATTATCAGCAGCTGCAGATTTACCCAAACGCTTCTCATGAAGGAATGTGAGCGCAAATATTCCAGCAATTATCAGTAGGCCAGAATAGATAAAGAATGGTGCGCGTGGTGAAATCGCAAGTAATGCGCCACCGAATGCAGGTCCAGCAACACCACCAGCAATAAAACCTCCGTTATAAAGGGATTGCGCTCTTCCGCGTTGACTATCACTTACAACTCTTAGCAGCAGAGCTCCGGCCGCAATAGTGAACATTGATGAGCCAAGACCACCAGCTGTACGAAAGAAGAGGAGTTGGCCGTAGTTTTGGGCTAAGCCCGCAAAGAGGGTAAAGCTGGCCACCATAACTAATCCGCATCCCAGAACGAGCCGCTCGCCAAAGCGATCTACTAATTTTCCAGAGAAGAGCCCGGAGACAAAGCGCATGATTGCAAAGCTTGAAATCATTAAGCCCACCAAGGTATTGGAGACATTAAAACTCTTAGCAAATATCGGAATTGCCGGAATTATTACTCCGAAACCAACGGCGACAAGAAATGAAATTGAGGTCAGCACCGAAACTTCACGAGGAAGTCCTTCAAAAGGTGAACGCGGGCGTCTCAACCTAACGATTCTCCAGCGGCATCTTCGCGGGCGCTTGCATGGGCCTGGCTATCTTGAAGTGGCTTCTCTCTTAAGAAAAGGGAGAAGAAGAAACCAATTACAACCACAGGTACCGCCACCCAGAAAACAACTTGGAAAGAATCCATAAATGCGCCGAGCACCGTGTTCTGTGCCTCAACCGGAAGAGTTGAAATTGCTTCGGTATTACTCTCAAGTGAACCAATTACCGAAGGGTCAAGCTTTGCAATCGTATCTGGGTTAGTGATTGCCAATTCCTTGAAACCATTCTCGAGATTCTTTCCGATTTGTTGGCTCAAAATAGTTCCAAAAATTGCAGTACCAAAAGCTCCACCGAGTGAGCGGAAGAAAGTATTTGAGGATGTTGCAATACCTAGATCCTTAAAGTCAACGGCATTTTGCAGGGCTATCACAATGGTCTGCATGGAAGCGCCGAGTCCAGCCCCCAGGATTATTGAGTAAATAGAGAGTTGCCAGTAAGGAGTATCAACTTCAAGTTGGGTCATTAATAGAAGGCCAACGCTCATTGCGATAGTTCCAAGAATCGGGAAGATTTTATATTTTCCGGTCTTTGTGATTATTCGCCCACTAGTGATGGTTACGGTAAGAATTCCGATCATTAGAGGAATCAACTTCAATCCAGCTTCAGTTGCTGTCGCACCTTGGACAATTTGCAAGTAGAGCGGCAACATAATGATTGCGCCAAACATGCCCGCACCGATAATAAAGCCAATTATTGAGGTGAGACTGAAGGTGTGATTTTTGAAGAGGGAGAGCGGAAGAATTGGCTCTACAACACGTTTCTCCCAGAGCATGTAGATGATGACAATTACAAAGCCAAGTGAAAGTGAAGCAACAGTTCGAGGATCACTCCAGCCATTTTCGGGCCCGAGCACAGAGAGTGCAATAAGAATTGAAACGACTGAGGCAACAATCAAGAGCGCACCGAGATAATCAATCTTGTGCTCTCGTTTAACTTTAGGAATATGAAGCACTAACGAGGTAACAATTAGAGCGATAATTCCAAAGGGTAGGTTTATGTAGAAAATCCAACGCCAACCTGTGACCCCTAGGATTTCGGCTCGATCGGAGAAAAACCCACCAAGAAGTGGGCCAGCAACTGATGAGAGACCCCAAACAGCGCCAAATAAACCTTGATATTTACCGCGCTCTCGCGGTGAGACGATATCGCCAACAATGACAAAGGTAAGTGCCATCAATCCGCCCGCACCTAAACCTTGGATAGCTCGGAAAAGAATTAATTGCTCCATAGATGTAGCTGCGCCAGCTAAGAACGAGCCAATTAAAAATACAACAATCGCAAATTGATAGACCGGGCGACGACCGTAGAGATCTGAAATCTTTCCGTACAGTGGAGTGGAAGCTGTTGAAGTTAGTAAGTAAGCCGTGACAACCCACGAATAGTGATTGAGGCCATTGAAGTCCTCAACAATCATTTTCAGCGCTGTTGAAACGATGGTTTGGTCTAGCGCTGCTAGTAATAGACCAGTCATGAGAGCGCTCATGATGATCATAATTTCGCGGTGAGTTAAAGGTTTTGTCGAAGTTGATTTTGTCATTTGTCGCAAGGCTACTACTCTCAATGGTGTGAAAAGCGTAGTTGCAGAAGATTTAGTAAAAACTTATGACCGCGGCAAGGTACGTGCGCTCGATGGATTGAGCCTAGATGTGAGTGAAGGCACAGTCCTTGGAGTATTGGGACCAAACGGAGCAGGTAAGACCACAACTGTTCGCGTGCTTACGACGTTATTGATTCCAGATTCAGGAAGAGCGACAGTCGCGGGAATTGATGTAATTAAAGAACCAGAAAAAGTTCGCGAAGTAATTGGTCTCTCAGGGCAATACGCCGCCGTTGATGAAACGTTAACTGGTTGGGATAACTTGATTATGTTTGGCCGGCTTTATCATCTCTCACCGCAAGCTGCGAAAGCTCGCGCTGAAGAATTACTGGAACAGTTCTCTTTGACTGATGCAGCAAAGCGTCCAATCCGCACTTACTCGGGTGGAATGCGTCGTCGCCTCGATTTGTCAGCTTCATTGATTGTTAAGCCAAAAATTCTTTTCTTAGATGAGCCCACAACTGGACTTGACCCAAGAGGGCGACAAGAAATGTGGGGAGTCATAAAGAGCCTTGTTGCTGGCGGTACAACCCTCTTGCTAACTACGCAATATCTTGAAGAAGCCGATCACCTCGCAGATGACATAGTCGTCGTAGATCACGGCAAGGTAATTGCGCGCGGCACTTCAGATCAATTGAAGCGTCAAGTTGGTGGTGAGCGTCTTGAGATTGTGGTTGAGGCGAAGGATCTTGAGGGCGCGAAAGAGATTGTAAGTAAAGTATCGGGTGCAAATTTAAATATTGATGAGGGACTTCGTCAGGTCTCAGCACCAGTAACAACCGGCTCTAAGGCTTTGATTGATGCGGCGCGTGAATTAGATGAACGCGGCATACATCCACTCGACATCGGATTAAAGCGTCCATCCCTTGATGATGTTTTTATTGCGCTTACCGGACATCTTGCCGAGGAGCCAAAGTTAGAAGAGGAAGCCAGCGCTGGACGAAAAGGTAGGAGGAAGAAGTAAATGTCACATGCAATCTCCGATGCGCTAGTTGTAACAAAGCGCCAGTGGCTACAACTGATTCGAGTTCCTGAGGTTTTGATTTTCTCAACTATCCAACCAGTCATGTTTGTTCTCTTGTTCCGTTATGTTTTCGGTGGCTCGATTTCAACCGGTATTCCCGGTGTTGATTATGTACAACTCTTGATGCCTGGAATCTTTGTACAAACTGTCGCCTTCACACTTGCTGGAACTGCGGTTGGCCTTGCCGAAGATATGCAAAAAGGTTTGATTGATCGCTTCCGCTCATTACCAATCTCGCGTGGCGCAGTCGTTTTCGGACGCGCACTTGGAGATGGGCTACTAAATATTGTGGTGCTATTTGTTATGGGAGTTGCGGGTTACTTAGTTGGTTGGCGCCCAGATTCAGGAATTTTCAAAGTGCTTTTGGGCTTCTTATTCTTACTAGTTTTTGGCTTTGCTATGGCATGGATCGGCATACTAATTGGACTATCTGTTCGCTCTGCGCGGGTTGCAAATGCTGCAGTATTTATCGCGGTATTTCCGCTCACCTTTCTCTCAAATGCTTTTGCCCCCACAACCGGAATGCCGAAAGCGCTCCAATACTTTGCCGAATGGAATCCCGTCTCAACTATGGTCGCGGCTTGTAGGGAGCTTTTTGGTCTACAAAATATCTTTGGAGTGACCGCAAATTCTTGGCCGAGTCAGAACCCGTTAGCAATGTCCTTGATTTATATGGTCTTGATTATGGCGATTTTTGTTCCGCTTAGCATCCGTAAATACATCAATACCGCTACAAAGTAATAATTGCTTTAAGCAAATAAATCAGCAGCAAGTATCTTTACCGTTATATCTTTACCATTCGGAGCCTTGTAGCTTCGTTCATCCCCAACGCTTGCTCCCATTACGGCCGCGCCGAGTGGAGATTGTTCGCTATAGACATCTAATTCACCACTTGCAATCTCGCGCGAGCCAAGTAGAAATTCCATTTTCTTTCCCATAATCTCAACGCTAACTTTCATGCCAGGTCCTACTTTTCCGGCTTCGCCACTCGGAGTTCCAATCTCTGCGCTCTCAAGTAGCGCCTTTAATTGCCGAATACGCGCCTCTAATTTTCCTTGTTCCTCGCGCGCCGCGTGATAACCACCATTCTCTTTTAAGTCACCTTCTGCGCGAGCAGCTTCAATTTTCTTAACAACTTCAGAACGTCCGGTTGTCTCAAGTTGGTGTAGTTCACCTTGAAGCCGGTCAGCTGCTTCTTGGGTTAACCAGGTCTTGGCGCTCATAGGGGAGAGATGCTACTTATTGCTTGGGGCGACACTCAAGAACGCCGGCGTTTACCGCTTCAAGGCGAGTGGGGATTTCGGCTGTGATCTTTTGTGGGTTGGTTTTGCTGGCGGGGACCTCAAAGTCAATTTCACCGACGATATTCTTTTCAAAATCACGTGCCACTAATGTGCATATTTGCGAGCTCGCAGGGTCGCGACGATCAAGTTCAAAAGTAATTTCAATCGTGCGGCTATCGATTGGTTTAAAACTAATTAGAGAAACACGCGCTGGTGGATTTGAGTGATACCAGGCGCTCCACATCAACCAGGGAAGCCCGATTGCAAGAAGTAGAAGTGCGCTGTATTTCCAGAGATTATTGCTGCTTTTTCCATAGCGCTGCTTTAGGAGGTTTTCTAGATCGCTTGGCGACTCCTGACTCATGGGATGATTCTGGCATGGAAAGCGGATATCTCGATCAAGGTATTGCAGGATCGATAACCATGATTACTTTGACTTTGGCAACGGTGATATTGCTACGCAGTTTCTATAAGAGATACAAGCGGATGGAGCAACGTCGGATTGAAGATGAGAGAAAGTAGAAGTCTCACTAGCAAAATTGGAAGTACATTTGCAGTAATACTCTTAGTGACAGCATTCATTCTCCTCGGATTTTGGCAACTTGATCGTGCTGGGCAAGTCAAAGAATTACAGAAGCCTTACCAAGAAAAACCAGTTATAGCGCTCTCCGAAATTTCTGCACCGAATAGCAACTTAAGTGGCGAATCCGTTAACCGTATCGTTGAGTTTTCTGGGACTTATGTCGCCCAATTTGATGCACCTGATCAAATCGATAGTCGAGGTGAGAAATCTGATTGGCAAGTAGCGTTGATGGAAGTTGATGGTGGTGGATATCTGTTGGTTGTTAGAAGTGAACGGGCGACTGATGTGCCTAAGGGAGATATCTTCGTTACTGGAAGAATTTTTCCAAGGCAGTATGAAGATGTAAGCGAGCGAGTTAGTGGAAAGTTAAGTCGAATAGACCCTTCATTGGTTGTCGCGGATTATCCCGGCGATTACTACGACGGCTTTGTGGTAGCACGGCAAGAGTTGCGTGGTGGGATAGCCCTAGAGGTTGCCAGAGTGAATCTTGAACCAGCAGCTCCGAGCGTGCCCGGGTACTACTGGCAGCACATTGCTTATGTAGTTATTTGGTGGCTAATGGCCCTCGTAGTACTTTTCTTGCCGGTATATGGACGCTGGCGCGAGAGGGAGCAATAGATGAAGGGTGTAGTTCAACGCTTTCGAGTGATGGCCCTACTTGCAGGGGTTATGTCGCTACTTCTCTGGTTTGTTGAACTTCCAGTCGTTTACCTACTTGATGCACCTGAGCTTGAAGCTAAGGTCAAATGGATCCCCTTCGTTCATGGCTATGTATATGCAGTTTATGTGTTAACGGCGATCCACTTCACCGCTAAGGCCCGCTTTACGATTAAGCGGATGATTCTCTTCATTCTTGCGGGAACCTTGCCAATACTCTCTTTTGTCGCAGAGCGAAGGGTCTCTCGCGAGTATAAGTTCTAAGTCGCGAATTGAAATTGTGCAAGTTCAAGTGAACATCAAGCAGATCATCAAGTCCGCGCTCTATCCGCTCTACGAAAAGAGATTGCTTAACCGATTGGATTTGAAAACCACCCCACATCACATCGGAGTGATACTTGATGGAAATCGCCGTTGGTCTAAAGAGAATCCATCGTCAACGGGTGATACCTCCGCAAGGCGTGGCCATATTGCTGGCGCAGAAAAAATCGTGGAGTTGCTTGATTGGTGCGAAGAGACCGAGATAAAAGTTGTGACGCTCTGGTTGCTATCGAGTGATAATTTCAAGAGGCCGAGTGATGAGATTGAATCACTTCTGGAAATCATAAATGATGCGGTCGAACGACTCCGCTCAACGGGAAGATGGAAAGTCCGCCCGGTAGGTTCTTTCGATCTACTTCCCGAATCGCTACAGAAAACACTTCGCGAAATCGAGGCGAGCACCGCAAATATCGAAGGCATCACAGTAAATGTTGCAATCGGTTATGGCGGACGGCTCGAGATTATCGATGCGGTTAAGCGTTACATCTCCGAATCGGCCTCTATCGGTAAGAGCGCAGATGAGATTAGCTCGGCGTTATCGGCTGAGATGGTCGACCAATATCTCTACACTGCCGGTCAACCAGATCCAGAGTTGGTCATACGTACTTCAGGTGAGCAACGCCTAGGTGGTTTCTTGCTCTGGCAGAGTCACCAATCTGAGTTTTACTTCTGTGAAGCGTATTGGCCCGACTTTCGTAAGGTGGATTTCCTTCGGGCGCTACGTTCTTACTCGCTTCGTGAAAGAAGATTAGGTAAATAGTCGGTTAGTTCTAAAAGTACTTTGAGCGTGTCGCATGACTAGTAAGCCTTCCAGGATTTACCTTTTTCCAGTTAATAACTTCCCTCACTAACGATGCTGTTAGTGCGAGACAACAGAATAAATGCAGGAAGAGGAGCCAATTGGCCCGTCGTAGCTCTGAAAGTATTAAGACCTACGTTTTGGATACCAGCGTCTTGCTGGCCGACCCCACCGCCCTCTATCGTTTCGAAGAGCACGAAATAATCATCCCGATCGCTGTTATTGGGGAGTTAGAAACTAAGCGAGATCACCCCGAATTGGGCTATTTCGCTCGGGCTGCTCTGCGCGCCCTTGATGACTTACGGGTCGCCCACGGTCGACTCGATCAACCAATAAAAATTAATGCTGCCGGCGGAAAGCTTTCGGTGGAGTTGAATCACACCGATACCACTTCGCTTCCACATGGCTTCTTGCGCGATGGCACAAATGACTCTCGTATTTTGGCAATCGCTCGCAATCTCGTAAGTGAAGGTAAGGATGTAATTCTTGTTACCAAAGATCTCCCGCTTCGCGTCAAAGCATCCTCAGTCGGAATCGTTGCAGAGGAATATCGCGCGGAGTTAGTACCAAGTAGCGGTTGGACTGGAATGGTTGAGGAGAGCGTAGGAAGTAAATTGATTGATGCGCTCTATGCGGGAGAGAAAGTGAGTGATCCACTCGCTAAAGATCTCCCTTGCCACACCGGAGTTGTGCTCCACTCAGAGAAGGGCAGCGCACTTGCCCGGGTTACTGCTGATAAATCTTTAATTCTTGTGCGCGGAGATAGAAGCGCTTTCGGAATTCATGGTCGTTCGGCGGAACAGCGAATCGCCCTTGACCTACTTCTAGATAATGAAGTTGGAATTGTCTCTTTGGGCGGACGCGCTGGAACTGGAAAATCTGCGTTGGCGCTCTGCGCTGGGCTAGAAGCGGTAATGGAGCGACGGTTACATAAGAAAGTCGTCGTCTTCCGTCCGCTCTATCCAGTTGGCGGCCAAGAACTCGGTTATTTGCCTGGGACAGAAGGGGAGAAGATGTCTCCTTGGGCCCAAGCCGTCTTTGATACTTTGGGGGCGCTAGTCTCAAACCAGGTAATAGAAGAGATTATGGACCGAGGTTTGATTGAGGTCCTTCCGCTAACTCATATCCGGGGTCGCTCCCTTCATGATGCCTTCGTCATTGTTGATGAAGCACAATCTTTAGAGCGCGGAGTTCTCTTAACTGTCTTATCGCGAATTGGCCAAGGCTCCCGAGTCGTTCTTACCCATGATGTTGCCCAGCGCGACAACCTGCGGGTAGGTCGCCATGACGGGGTAGTTGCAGTTATCGAATCTCTTAAGGGCCACCCGCTCTTTGCCCACGTAACGCTTACTCGCTCCGAGCGCTCTCAGATCGCAGCCCTCGTCACCGAGCTACTTGAGGATCCAGTTCAACTCTTCGCTTAGATGGCCAGAATTAGAGGTTTTGCTTCATAAGGTATAAATCAGACAGTTTCGCTTGTGAACTGGGGTTTTCATATCCACAATTCCTGTGAGATTTTACTTTTTTCCGCCACGCGCCTGTTTTGATTTGCGGGTGGCTTCACCCTTTGTCACCCTTCACACCGGACTTCATATCCAACACCAGCCCCCTTCCCCCTTACACGCCCTCGAAAGAGGAGGTAGAAGCATGCGATTGCGAGTAAAGATGCCCTTAGCGGCATCCATCATCGCCTCCTTCTCCCTCTTTGCCACCCTTGAGTTAGCGGTGGTTAGTGGCGCCTCGGCCGAGCTCGCGCCAACAGGTAGCGCCTCCGTTGAGGAGAATCTCGTCGTCGACGTTCCAGAGGCTCCCGAAAATCTTCTTCCGACTTCGGTGGTTATGAGTGAAGGACGTGCAGTTTCCTCGATGTCTATGTTGATGGTCTCCCAGATGGTCGAGCAAGTTGAAAAGGCCAGGACTCCAAAGGGCGCCCGCAAGATCGCTCAAGGAATTGCCAAGGAGAAATACCGCTGGGGTAGTTACCAATTCTCCTGCCTAGATTCGCTCTGGACTAAAGAGAGTAATTGGAATTATCGGGCGCGAAATCCCCGCACTGGAGCTCACGGAATTCCGCAGGCGCTTCCAGCGGTCAAGATGGAGATTATTTCTACAGATTGGCGCACCAACCCAGTCACACAAATTCGTTGGGGACTTCACTACATCGATGTTCGCTACGAAACTCCTTGTCGGGCCCTCGCGAAGTTCAAACGCTCTAGATATTACTAATTAATTTTCGGCGCTTACTCGCGTTCCGATAGTCAATGGCTTTGATGTCTCAGCGAAAAAGTCATTACCTTTATCATCGACCACAATAAAGGCGGGAAAATCCGCCACCTCGATTTTCCATACCGCTTCCATTCCCAACTCTTCATAATCAAGAACTTCAACTTTCTTTATGCAATCTTGGGCAAGGCGCGCGGCTGGCCCACCGACCGAACCTAAGTAGAAGCCACCATTTTTCTTACATGCATCGGTAACCTGCTTGGAACGATTTCCTTTGGCAAGCATTACAAGTGAGCCACCGAGTGATTGGAATTGTTCAACGTAAGAATCCATTCGCCCTGCAGTCGTGGGACCAAAGGAACCAGATGCATAACCTTCTGGGGTTTTTGCCGGCCCGGCGTAATACACCGGATATTTCTTAAAGTACTCAGGCATCGCTTTGCCAGAATCGATGACTTCTTTGATCTTTGCATGGGCCAAGTCGCGGGCCACTACAAGGGTTCCAGTAAGAGAAAGCCTTGTTTTTACTGGGTATTTTGCAAGTTCTGCAGTTATCTCCGCCATCGGTCGATTTAGGTCAATCCGCACTACGTTCTCATCGAGGTGCTCATCGGTTGTCTCAGGAAGGAAGTGTGCGGGGTCAGTCTCTAATTTCTCAATAAAGATGCCCTCTTTTGTGATCTTTGCCTTGGCTTGGCGATCTGCGGAGCAAGAGACCGCGATTGAGATGGGAAGTGATGCACCATGTCGCGGCAATCGAATTACCCGAACGTCATGGCAGAAATACTTGCCCCCAAATTGAGCGCCAATTCCTAACTTTTGGGTCAACTCAAAGACTTGTTTCTCTAACTCTGGGTCGCGAAAGGCGCGGCCAGTCTTTGCATTTCCGGTAGTTGGAAGTGAATCTAGATATTTAGTTGAGGCGAGCTTTGCCGTTTTAGCAGTGAACTCCGCGCTCGTGCCACCAATCACGATGGCAAGGTGATAGGGCGGACAGGCAGCGGTTCCTAGCGAGCGCAATTTATCCTCAAGCCAGACTAAGAAAGTCTTTGGATTAAGAATCGCTTTAGTCTCTTGGTAGAGGAAAGATTTATTTGCACTCCCGCCACCTTTGGCGATGAAGAGGAAATTATATTCATCAGGATGTTCATAATCTGAGTAGATCTCAACTTGGGCAGGAAGATTATTGCCGGTGTTCTTTTCCTCCCATGTTGTGACTGGTGCTAATTGAGAATATCGAAGATTCAATTTTGTAAAGGCATCGTAGATGCCACGTGAAATTGTGATCTCATCACGTTCGGAAGTGAGAACTTGTTGACCCTTCTTTCCCATGATGATTGCAGTTCCGGTGTCCTGGCACATCGGCAAGATTCCACCAGCAGAGATATTTGCATTCTTAAGTAGATCAAGGGCAACAAAGCGATCATTTGGCGAACTTTCTGGGTCCTTCAAGATTGAAGCAAGTTGCGAGAGATGCTCACTCCTTAAATAATGTGAAATGTCATGCATTGCTACTTCAGTTAAATTACGAATTGCTTCGGGGCTTACTTTAAGAAATGTTCGACCATCAGCTTCAAATGTTGAAACGCCCTCTTTTGAGACCAATCGGTAGGTAGTTTCATCAGCCCCGATTGGAAGGAGATCTTCGTAGATGAACTCAGTCATCACTTATCTTGCTGGCAGCTTCTAGTTTTGCCTTTGCGCCATCAAGCCACTGTTGGCAGATTGCTGCTAACTCCTCACCGCGCTCCCAGAGCTTTAGGGAATCTTCCAGTCCAAGACCACCGGATTCAAGCGTCGCTACGACTTTTGCTAATTCATCACGCGCAGCTTCATAACTCATCTCAGCCATATTCGTAATCTACTCGCCTTTCATTGCGCGCGAGGTTGCATCACTTTCGCTCTCGCCTGTGGCTGTTGCTACCGCCACACCTTGGGCAAGGCGAAGTCGCAACCGCTCTCCCTTTTCAAGGTTATCTGGTGAGCGAACTATCGAGCCATCACTCTTTTGAACAACGGCATAGCCACGATCAAGCGTTGCTTGGGGTGAGAGCGTTCTAACTCGCGCAATTAGATGAGTTAACTCTTCAGTCGAACGAGTCAAGCGAGCGCTAATTCCGGCAAATGAACGTTGGATTAATCCCACTACTTTTGTCATCTCTAAAACAACGCGGTCATTTATCTTTCGATCCGCTCGCTCTCGCAGTTGCCTTATCCGTTCATACTCTTCTTTAATATCAGGGACAACTCGCTTTGCGGCATCAGTTGGCGTGGAGGCTCGCAGGTCCGCGACTAGGTCTAGCAACGGGGTATCTTGTTCATGTCCAATCGCACTTACGATCGGTTTTTGGCAATTTGCCGCTAATCGAACTAACCCTTCATCTGAGAAGGGAAGTAAGTCTTCAAAAGATCCACCACCGCGCGTAATGATGATGACATCGATATCAGGATCAGCATCTAGCTCACGAAGCGCCGCCGATACTTGAATAACGGCATCGGCTCCTTGGACTGCAACTTCACGAGTTTCAAATACCACCGCGGGCCATCTCCGCTTGGCATTTTCTTTAACGTCTTTTTCGGCAGCACTGGCGCGACCACAAATTAATCCAATTTTGCGCGGAAGAAATGGAAGTGGCTTCTTCCGTTCTGCGGCAAATAAACCTTCGCCAGCAAGCATCTTCTTAAGTGCCTCTAGGCGAGCGAGTAATTCACCAACTCCAACTTGTCGTATCTCTTTAGCGTTAAGCGAGAGGCGACCGGTTGGGGTGTAGAAATTAACTTTAGAGTTAATAACTACCCGCGCATTATCCGAAAGTGGTGCAACCGCTTTGAAGACAGAGCGTGGACAAGTGACCTCTAAATACATATCAACGCTGGGATCGCGAAGTCTCATATAAATCATTCCTGAACCAGCGCGATCATTTAATTGTGCGATCTCACCTTCAACCCATATCTGTCCAAGTCGATTTATGTAATCACTTATGGCTTGCGAAACTACGCGTACCGGTACTGGCTTTTCGGCTGAAGTTTCGAGCATGGCGCGATACTAATAGGATGCGCATATGTCGAAGCGAGTTCTTCTAGCTGCGCCACGAGGTTATTGCGCCGGAGTAGATCGCGCTGTCATCACCGTTGAAAAAGCCCTTGAACTGTATGGCGCCCCGGTTTATGTCCGCAAACAGATTGTTCATAACAAACATGTGGTCGAGTCACTGGAGAAGAAGGGCGCAATCTTTGTTGATGAAACTGACCAAGTTCCCGAAGGTGCGCGCGTTGTCTTCTCAGCTCATGGGGTCTCACCAAAAGTCCACCAAGAAGCTGCGACTCGTCAGCTAAAGACGATTGATGCAACTTGCCCACTAGTTACAAAAGTTCATCAAGAAGCCCGCAGATTTGCAGCAGAAGACCTCCAGATCCTGCTAATCGGTCATCATGGCCATGAGGAAGTAGAGGGAACCGCCGGAGAAGCGCCCGAACACATCAAGTTAGTTGATGGATTAGATCAAGCTAAATCAATCGAAATTGATCCAAAGCGACCTGTTGCATGGTTATCCCAAACGACTTTAAGTGTTGATGAGACCCTTGAGACAGTTGGAATTCTCAAAGAGCGCTTTCCGCAACTTCAAGATCCACCATCTGATGACATCTGTTACGCAACCCAAAATCGCCAAGTTGCGATTAAGCAGATTGCGCCTCAAACCGAATTAGTACTCGTCGTTGGTTCAACCAACTCATCTAATTCAGTACGCCTTGTCGAAGTAGCGAAGGAATATGGCGCAAAAGCGGCTTATCTAATTGATTACGCCAGCGAGGTAAAAGATGATTGGTTTGAAGGGGTGGAAACAATCGGCGTTACTAGCGGGGCTTCCGTTCCAGAACTACTTGTAAAAGACCTGTTAGAGGAACTCGCTCGACGTGGTTTTACCGAGGTAGAAGAGATTCGCGCGATGGAGGAGAGTCTTCTCTTTGCCCTTCCGCCTGAGTTACGTAAGGACTTAAAGGCTGCTGGAAAGTAGCTGCTTCCGCTCTTTAAAGTAGTACCACCAGCCAAATAACGATCCGCTAATCAAAAACGGCGCCACACTTGCAAGCCCGGTAATCAAATCAATACCAATCCGCGTAAAGCTCAAGGAGATTCCACCAACTGTTGGAAGTAGAACCAAAGTCGCAAACGCAAATGCGATTGGTGGGTTAACCACAGCGACATAGGTCGTGCCTTTCCGGCCGTAAATGAGCGCTCCGTAATAAGAAATCCAGATCGCGATTCCAGTAATAAAACCAACATTAGAGCGGAAGAAAATCTCAACCATGGCGACAAAACCAATAAGAAAGAATTGAAGTATCACAACGCCAGGCTTAGTAAGTCCAGCGCCCTTTACCGGGCTCTTTATGGGAGGTTTAGGGAGATTATTTGTCATCGTTATCGCTTTCATCAGAGTCATCTAAATCAATATCTTCCGCAGCAAGATCGGGGGCTTCAAGTTCCTTAGGGGCAATTAGCCTCACCTCATCATCAACATCTTCGAGCGCTTTTAATTTACTTGAAGAGGGAGCGCCTAACTTCACCATCTTTCTTGCCGGCTTCAACACATTCTCTTCCGCGCTCTTAATCAGATCATTAAAAGCTCGCTCCGTTGACTTAATCCGATCTCCGAGCGTTTCAATCTTTGAGTGCACTTTTCCAATTCGCTTTAGCAATTCGCCAGCAAGGTCAGTTATCTCTTGGGCATTCTTTGCTAGATCACTCCGGCTAAAGACATAAGCGACGGTACGAAGTAGAGCCATCATCGTGGTTGGGGTAGCGATAGTTACATTCTTTTCAAAGGCCTTATGCAGTAGTTGGGGCTCGACATCAAGGGCCTCAGAGAGTATTGATTCAAATGGGGCAAATAGAACTACGTAATCAGGGGAGTTGCCCTTCTCTTGGTATCCCCGTTTTGCAAGAGCATTTACATGGCCAAGTAAATCTTTCGCATGTTGTTGCATTAATTCTTTCCGCTTAACCGGATCTTTCTCAACTACTGCTTCGAGGAAGCGATCAAAAGGAAACTTAGAATCGATAAAAATTTCACTTCCGCCAGGTACAGATATCTTTATATCTGGTTTTGAAATTTCCGTTCCAGTAGTTCGATAATCTTGTTTGAAGAAGTGTTCGTTCTCTAGTAACCCAGCATTTTCAAGAAGAGTTTCAAGTTGGGCTTCGCCATATTTTCCGCGAGTCTGGGAGTTGGAGAGCGCTCCAGCAAGCTTTGTAGTTTCACGTAGCAAGTTTTCATTTCCAAGTCGCATCGTCTCGATTTGGGAGCGCATCTCACTTTCAGCTCGCGCTCGTTTTACTTCGGCTTCTTGTGCTTGGGTAGTTAGTTGAGTCATTCCAGTTGTAACCGCGCGAAGTTGTTCATTTAGAGTTGTAAGGCGTGCTTCTTCCCGGCGGAGCTCTTCTAGTTGTGTATTGAGAAGTGCAACCTTTCCTTTTTCTGCGTTTACTCGACTTGCAGCAAAGAGATAACCAATCGCAAGACCAATGCCAAGGCCAATAATGAGAAATATCGCACCGTTCATATGCCTATCGTGGCAGTAGGGACTGACATTGCCGGTTAGGCTCTACCCCTCGTGAGCCTCTCCATCGGAATCGTCGGACTTCCCAATGTCGGAAAATCGACCCTCTTTAACGCGCTCACCAAGAACAATGTCCTCGCTGCAAATTACCCCTTTGCCACGATCGAGCCCAATGTTGGCGTCGTTGGCGTACCCGATGAGCGCCTTTCAGTTCTTGCCAAAATCTTCAATTCTGAGCGCGTAATACCCGCTTCAGTCTCATTCGTCGATATCGCTGGCATCGTAAAGGGAGCTTCTGAAGGAGCGGGCCTTGGAAATAAGTTTCTTGCAAATATCCGCGAGAGCGATGCAATCTGCCAGGTCATCCGCGTCTTCACCGATCCAGATGTTGTGCACGTCGATGGAAATGTAAACCCATCTAGTGATATCGAAACTATAAATACTGAATTACAACTTGCTGACCTGCAAACTATCGAGAAGGCAATTCCGCGAGTTGAGAAAGAGGCGCGCCAAAATAAAGAGCGGGCCGTATTTCTTGAAGCAATCAAAGCGGCCGAGAAAGTTCTAGCTGATGGAAAATTGCTCTTTGGCTCAAATCTTGATTTAGAAGTTCTTAAGGAGCTTGGGCTACTTACCGCAAAGCCATTTCTATATGTTTTTAATGTCGATGCTGCTGAACTTGGTGATCAAGAGTTGCGGAAGAAATTACAGGCCCTCGTTGCTCCAGCCGAAGCGATATTCCTTGATGCTAAGACGGAAGCTGAACTTGCTGAGTTAGATGATGCTGAAGCATTGGAATTACTCAAGTCAATTGGGCTAGAAGAGCCGGGATTGAGTACTCTTGCGCGAGTTGGTTTCAATACTCTAGGGCTTCAAACTTACTTGACCGCAGGTGAGAAGGAAGCGCGCGCTTGGACAATCCATAAAGGAGATACCGCTCCGATGGCAGCCGGCGTAATTCACACAGATTTCCAGAAAGGTTTTATCAAAGCCGAGATCATCTCCTTTGATGAATTGGTCGCAGCCGGCTCAATGAGCGAGGCTCGCTCGCGCGGAAAGGTCCGCATGGAAGGAAAGGATTACGTAATGCAAGATGGAGACGTTGTGGAGTTCCGCTTTAATGTCTAAAAACCATTCAAAATCGCCACATTTAGCCGGCCTGCCCGAGAAAGAGCGCGCCGACCTTCGTAATATCGCAATCATCGCTCACGTTGATCACGGCAAGACAACTCTTGTCGATGCGATGTTGTGGCAATCCGGCGCCTTTGCTGCGCATAAAGAGCAATCTGAAACACAAGATCGCGTTATGGATTCGATGGACCTTGAGCGCGAAAAGGGAATCACAATTCTTGCCAAAAACACCGCAGTAAAACGTGGCGCAACAATCGTCAACATCATCGATACCCCAGGGCACGCTGACTTCGGCGGCGAAGTAGAGCGCGGTCTTGAGATGGTCGATGGAGTGGCACTTCTCGTTGATGCTTCTGAAGGTCCGCTCCCGCAAACTCGTTTCGTTCTCCGTAAAGCCCTGCAAAAAAACCTTCCCGTTATCTTGATTATCAATAAAGTAGATCGTCCCGATGCGCGTATTGCTGCTGTGGTCGATGAGGCATATGAATTGTTCCTAGATCTTGATGCGACCGAAGATCAAATTGATTTTCCCATTGTCTATACCTCAGCAAAAGCGGGTCGAGCATCTTTAACTCGACCAAGTGATGGCGGGATGCCAGATAACGAAAATCTTGATGTGCTCTTTGATGTAATCTTCAAAACTATTCCAGCGCCAAAGTTTCATGAGGGCGCGCCTTTACAAGCACATGTAACCAACCTTGACTCCTCTCCATATCTTGGTCGCCTTGCGCTTTGCCGGGTTCATGAAGGAAAGATTAAAAAGGGCCAGATGGTCACTTGGATGAAGACTGATGGCACCCAAGAGAAGGTAAAAATCTCTGAGTTGATGATGACTGAGGGACTTGAGCGAATTCCAGTTAATGAAGCGGGTCCTGGAGACATAATCGCGGTAGCAGGAATTGAAACCATCACCCTTGGTGAGACCCTTGCTGATATTGAGAACGCTTACGCTCTACCGCTTATAACCGTTGATGAACCAAGTATTTCTATGACAATCGGCATCAATACGTCACCACTTGCCGGGCGGGTAGGTAAGAAATTGACTGCTCGCCTTGTGAAGAATCGCCTCGATAGCGAATTAGTTGGAAATGTTTCGCTCCGTGTTCTAAATACCGATCGCCCCGTTACTGGGGAGGCTCAAGGCCGCGGCGAATTACAACTCGCAGTCTTGGTGGAAATGATGCGCCGCGCGGGATTTGAGTTGACGGTTGGAAAACCCCAGGTCGTTACAAAAATGATTGATGGAAAATTAAATGAACCTATGGAGCGTTTAACTATTGATGCCCCAGAAGATTATCTCGGCGTCATTACTCAACTCATGGCACTTCGTAAAGGGCGAATGGAACAGATGGTCAATCATGGAACCGGTTGGATTCGAATGGATTTCAAAGTTCCTTCCCGCGGACTTATCGGTTTTAGAACTGAGTTTCTAACTGAAACTCGCGGAACTGGATTGCTTCACCATGTC
>JACCDK011229587.1_pt1 | contig 30636 bp, 28 predicted proteins | sample 7445871 | NCBI WGS metagenome assembly JACCDK01 (sample SAMN15323436, study PRJNA562643) | freshwater metagenome | isolation source: river surface water | place: USA:Blue River Watershed | collected 2017-08-15 | reverse complement strand
GTTCGATTATTTGTGATGGGAGTTTTTTTAGTAGGCACTGTTGGGGCTGCGCAAGCGCAGCCCCCCACTCACCCAAGGGGATTCATGAGCAGGTTAATAGAAATTAAATACAGTACAGAACTGTATTTAAGTCAAGCCCTCAAAAAAGAAAATGGGAAAAGTCAGTCAGCAATAGATAGCACAATGGCTATCTACAATACCCTCAGATGGAAGGTAGACGGATTAGTGTATCAATTAAGCGCCGAGATGATTGCTAGGAATAGTCCTGCTTTACTGCGGAACTTAGATGCCTGGAGTTACGAAGAAAAGAGCGAGATGGGTTCGATAAGGCACTATGTGGCTAGTATAAGAGAGATAGAGCAGCTCTATAAAGAAGCTGTCAAGCCGGCGATTTATCCGATGAATAACAGAACATTGAATCTTACAACCAATGTGTTTTACTTATTAAAGGATTCATATAGTATCGTAAAAGGATTGAGTGATTTAAAGACCCGTAAAGTAATGGCCTTAGTGGAACTGTTGGATCATGTAAGATTGATGGGGCCTGGGGAGGTGGGGAAATAGAAAAGCCAGGATAAACCTGGCTTTTCTTAAAATTAGTCAAAGTCAAATGCCTAATCAAAATTAAGTGGTGAATCTTTTTAAGACCATATCAGAAACCGTATTACCTATGGATAGTGAGCTTGTAGCTGCAGGAGAAGGCGCATTCAATATATTGATAGCGAATTTAGATTCTCTAATCTCAAAATCATCTAGCAAGCCGCCGGTGCGGTCACAAGCCTGAGCTCTAACACCAGCGCCACCTTCAATAAGATCGGATTCTGTGATATCAGGAATTAGTTCTTGTAATGCTCGAGTAAAAGCAGATTTTGAAAAGGATCTATAAAATTCACCAAAACCTGTTTTCCAGTATTTGCCTACCACTTTTTGAAAACCTGGCCATGCAAGAGTTTCTGCTAATTCAGCGAAATTAATTTGAGATTTTTTATATCCTTCTCTTTTAAATGCCAGTACTGCGTTTGGCCCGGCCTCTACTCCGCCTTTTTTCATTCTAGTAAAGTGTACACCTAAAAAAGGGAAATTAGGATCAGGAACAGGATAGATTAAGTTTTTAACAAGGTATTCTCTTTCAGGTTTAATTTTATAATACTCTCCTCTAAAAGGGATGATTTTAACATCATCAATTGATTCGTCACTTAGCCTTGCCACCTTGTCAGAGTATAAACCAGCACAGTTAATTACCAATTTAGCATTGAATGAACTTTGTGAAGTTTCTATATGATTGATTGAATCTTTTTGATCAATCTTTAAAACTTTGTGTCCTGTAAAGGTTTCACCACCTATATTTTTAATTTTTTGACCATAAGCTAAAGCAACTTTTAAATAGTCTACTATCCCAGTTTGAGGTACATGAATCGCACCGACCCCTACACAATATGGCTCATACTCTTTGAGTTCTTCTAATGTTATCTTTCTAGTTCCTTTTAAACCGTTCTGAAGACCCCTTTCAAGTAAGGTGTCAAGTATTTGTAATTGGTCTTTACGAGTCGCTACTACCACCTTCCCTGTTATTTCAAATGGAATATCTTCTTCCTTGCAAAACCGGATTAACTCATGATAGCCATTAATACAATTAATAGCTTTCAAAGAACCTGGCTTATAATATAAGCCCGAGTGGATTACTCCTGAATTATTAGCAGTTTGATGCATCGCAAGTTCGTTCTCTTTTTCTAAAATAACTATTTTCAAATCTGGTCGTGATTGGAGAAGTTTCACACATGTCGCAAGCCCTACAATTCCTCCTCCAATAATAGCAATATCGTACATAATGATAATTTAATTAAAGATATAATTAATAAATATGAATAAAGTGTAATACAAAAAATTTTAGAAAGAAAAATTAAACCTTGTCTGCAACTTCTTGAGTGGTTCTGCTAATCCCCTCTTGTAATTGAACAGAGGGTTTCCAACCCAAGATAGTCAGCTTGTTTGTATCCATTAATTTACGCGGCGTACAATCTGGTTTAGTCATATCAAATTCAAATGCACCAGTATACAAATTATACACTTAACGATAATTTACTGTAATCCAGTAGGTGTATAATTTACAAACCCCATATGGAGAACGTGGATAGTATGGTGTAGTTTCTGACTGAGGAACTTATTGAACTAACCCGTATAATTCAGAAGTAGATGCTTGGTAGAATTTTGTTTTTTGTGTTAAGCCCAATAATCGGATTGCTTCCAAAATTCTCAGTGTGCCAATACTATCAACATTGGCTGTATATCCTGGTTCTTCAAAACTCACTTGCACATGACTCATCGCACCCAAATTGTATATTTCATCTGGTTGAACCTCCTGAATGATTCTAATAAGGTTAATACTATCAGACAAGTCACCATAATGCAAATGAAGGTGCCTATCTGGGATATGTGGGTCTTAGTAAATATGATCAATTCTTTGGGTATTAAACAAAGAAGATCTACGCTTAATGCCATGCACTTCATAAATTTTTATTTAGCAAAAACTCAGCTAAATAAGCGCCATCTTGACCTGTAATATCAGTAATTAAGGACTTTTTATTAGTGTGGTTCAAGGATACAAATTTAAGACTAATACCCAACTTATTTAACAATATATCATAATTTTATACTATTTGTAAGTATCCATAAAAATCGTACAATTTAAAATTAGAGCGAAAAGTTTAAATTTAAACTGCAAATATGAAAAAGTCACGATTTATGAAGACCCAAATTCTTTCCATTTTAAAACAACAGGAATATTGTAGAACCACCAAGAAACTAGCCCGACAGAACAGGGTTTCATATGCCACTATTTACAATTGGAAGAGCAAATACGGCGGGATGGAAGATTCTGATGTCAAGAGAAGGTTAAAAGACCTTGAGGTAGACGATTTAAGGTAAAATAGATGTATGCTGATGTGGCCACAGACAATAAGATACTGAAGGATTAGTTCTCAAAAAAAGGCTGGACCCTGTCACATAAAGACAGCTAACACAGTAGCTGGTATATATGTATGGTGTTCTAATGTATATGGCTTGTAAAGAAAATATCAATTAGGACTGATAATGGCCCAGAGTTTACTTCTAAATATATAGAGTTATGGAGTTTAGATAAAGCAATTAATCTTCAGTTTATCCAAGCTGGCAAGCCTATGCAAAATGAATATAATGAAAGCTTTAATAGACTATGTCGTGAAGCTATTTTAGATGCTTACTTATTCTTTAAACTTAACGAAGTAAGGTTATTAACTGACGAATATATAGAGGAGTATAATACTAAAAGACCAAATGAATCATTAGGAAATAAAACACCCCATGAATGGAAAATGAACCATATTAAAAATGATTAAGCTCTAGATATAACTGTTTGAAAAAAAGGTACTTAAAATACCAGAAAACTAATGGCAAAGAGTAAAATAGCAAAAGTAGATGTCTCATCTATCAAAGAAATGAACTAGTTAGGAAAACAAGTCTTACTCATACTTAATAACTTTGTAATACAACCCTTTGAACATCAAAGCAAAAGTTAATTACTTAAAATAAGCGAAGACAGCAACGGGAGACGTTCTACTATTATTACTTCACAGTTAGCAATCAAGCCCTGGCACGAGGTTAACTGTGTAAAAATTATCGCCGTCACGAAACTTGGTAGAGTGGTGCTTAATGTAAACCGAATTGAACTTAAAGGAGAGTCACTTAGAAAAAAGGGAGGATATCCTAAGAGAGTAACAAAAGAACAATAAATTCTTATTTTTTATTATTCCCAAACTGTTGCTTGCACTCTTAAAGAAACAGCTTTGGTAGGTCAGTTTGCAGCGATATAGGAGTGGGCAATATTGGCGTATTCTCTAATCATTTTGAAAAATAAGTATAAAATTAATACTTACTAATTAATCGAACACTCCCCTCAAATCTAAACCTAGCAGAAATATAAAGAATTGAAAGACTAATGATTAAAATAAAAGCTAAAGTAAATTCATTTTTAAGAAGTAACAAATTGATTATCATTTGATTTAAGCCATATAAAATAGAGATCTTAATATGTGGAATCATTCTTTCATTGGCCAAATATTGATAGAAATGACTACGATGGGCTTCATAAAGTTTTTCTCTTCTTGCCAATCTAAAGATAATAGTAACAAAAGAATCTAAACCGTAAATGAAAAAAAATAATATCCATATAACTGAATTAGTGAGTATACAAATTTTAATGACTAAAAATAAAAAAATAAATGCAATACTTATACTACCAATATCTCCCGAAAAGACAATTGCTTTTTTACGAAAATTAAAAAAACCAAAAATAATCAATGCACACAATATTGATATATAAAATTCGAATGGGAAAATACTTAAGCTCCGACTAATATCAAAATAGGCTAGTGAAATAAGCGATATTATTGAATAGATACCAGTCATTCCATTAATGCCGTCCATGAAATTATAGGCATTGATAAAAGCTACTGATATTAATAGTAAAAAAGGATAAATAAGTAATAGATTTGAGAATTCAAAAGATTGTAACATTAATGTGATACATGAAATATGAATAGTTAGCCTTATTATCTGGTTAACATTAACTAAATCATCCAAAAAACTAATCACTGCGGAAATCAGAAATGAAATTAAAAATGTAATTGGTAAAAAAGATACGCTTGACTTTAATAATATTGCATGAAAAAAAGCAAATGGAAATAGAATACCAGCTCCGCGTATAGTTCTAATATGATGCGAACTTCTATCATTAGGTATATCGACTAGACGCACCTTTCTTGCAAATTTTAGAAAAATGTGAAATTCAATAAAAGAAAGAAATAAGTAAAAAAAACCAAATTTAATATAGTTATGTAACTCCATTTTACTAGTAAAGATTTATTATTTTTTTTATGCTTTTTTCTACCCCTTGTACTTGTTCTTCTACCCATGAATGATCGCGACCTAATTCTTTTGCCATATACTTAGCAATGGGGGTTAGTTGTTTTAAAGTCTCTAGATAATCTAAAGTACACATTCTTGTTCTCCGAAATACAATATCCTCAAGTGTCATAGCCATTTCATAATGAATAGCATTGTAGATGTCTGTCCAAGTGTAAGAAAAAGAAGTAGAAATTTTTTTATCATTTCTATCATCGTTAGGATTTGCTAGTTCATCCTGAACAAGAAACAGTTTGTGTGTTAACGATTTTGAAGATTTTAATTTTGCGACTTCAATTGCTTTGTCAACAACTTTTCTTGACATCACTCGATAAATTGTCCACTTACCTCCTAAAACAGAAATTAAATTATTGGGTGAAATTATAATTTTATATTCTCTAGAAATATTGGCTGTATTCTTTTCATTATTATCAACTAAAGAAATAAGAGGCCTTAATCCAGCATAAGCTGAGGTAATATCACTTCTTGTAATAGGTATTTTTATATACCGATTAATATTATTCAAGATTAAATTTATATCATCATTATTTATTTCGGGTTCCTCTGAGATAATATGTTCAGCTGTGTCGGTTGTACCTACGATAACTTTATTCTTCCAAGGCAAAGCAAAAATAACTCGGCCATCAGATGTATTAGGAATCATTAAAGCAAATTTTTTAGAGAAAAATTTTGTGTCAACAACTATGTGAACACCTTTTGACGGTTTTATATAATTTTTGTGCAGAGGATTATCAAGTCGAATTATGCTGTCAGAAAAAACACCTGTTGCATTAATCAAACTTTTAGTCTTAATAGAAAAATTTTCTCCTGTAAAAACATCTGTAAATACTATGCCAGAAATTGGTGACTCTTGATATTTATTTACATACGAGAAGCTAACAACGTGTGCGTAATTTAATAAAGCTGCACCATTCTGCGAAGCCGTTTTTGCAAGTTGTATAAGAAATCTTGTATCGTCAAACTGAGCATCTGTGTATACGATTCCTCCACGCAAATATTTACCGTCTTGATTGGTTTCAATATTTGAAAAACTCTTAATGATATTTGCTACTGATAAAAATCTTGTTTTACCTAAAGACTTCCTACCTGCCAGAAAATTGTAAAATGATAAACCAATAAAATAGTAGACTAAATCAAAAATAGAATAAACAGGAATTACAAATTCTTGAGTAAAGACACTGCCCTGAGATATTTTATTTAAAATTATTCTTTCCTGTAAAGCTTCTTTAACTAGTCCTAACTGAAAATTTTGTAAATACCGCACTCCTCCATGAAAAATTTTTGTGGACCTACTTGATGTCCCCTTTCCAAAATCATATTTCTCAAGCAATAACACCTTTAAACCTCTTGTCGATGCTTCTAATGCTACTCCAAGACCTGTTGCTCCTCCTCCAATGACAACCAAATCCCATTGATCAATTAACTTTATATTTTCGAGAGTTTCTTTTCTATTCATTATAAACAATTCAAATATTTATGCGCACATTATAGCCTAAAGCTGGCTTCGGATTCCATTTAAAATCTTTAATAGCTTTTTTATTACTAAAAGTAAGATCTAAGGTCATTTTATCAATTGTATTAAGAATCGTTTGAGATCTTTTACTAAAAAAAGAACCTATCGTAAGAAATACTTTTATTAAATGAGAAGGTATAGATATTGGATTTCTTGCATTTACCGCTTTAGTGAAAAAGTATACAATTTCTTTAAAAGTTGGATTTTGGGAATCTGTGATATTAAAAATTCCGTTTCTACCAATAGATTTAGAAATTACATCTGCGATACTTTCGATATGGACTACGCTCTTTTTGGCCTTCCCATGATCAAATATAATGAATGATTTTTTTTTCAACGCCTTAATCATTCGGTTAAGATTACCCGGCGGGTCATCTCCAATTATAAGAGGCAGGCGTAAGATTACACATTTAATATTTTCCTTTTGAGTCCATTCACTTACAATTTTTTCTGCTTCTATCTTACTTTTCCCATATGGATCGGTCGCGCCTAACTGATGATTTTCATCAATATCAAGTCCACTTTTAATTCCATATACGCTTACTGAACTTATATATATAAAGGTTATGGGCAATGATTTTGATTTTGATAATTGGTCTAAAAATAATTTAAGTTTTTTACAATTTGTATCAAACATTTCATCATAGTAAGTTGACATTTTTTTTGAACTGAAATCATGAGCTTTTCCCATTGCATAAACTACTATATCTACTTCCGGTATGGCAACTTCTTCATCTGGCTCATAATTATATTTAATATCACAATTCACTCTACCAATAGTTAAATTATCCCAACCAATGAGATATCTTTTAAGCCCATTACCCAAAAAACCATTTCCTCCAGTAATTAGACAGCGAACTCCCATATTCTAATATTTATTTATGATTGATTTAAGTTTATCAATTTTACTTTTCCATGAGTAATGATCTATCACAAATTGTCTGGAATTAGCAAATACTTCATCTGAATTTTTGTTTATTTCATCTTCAATTATATCAGCTAATTGATTAAAATTTTCAGCATCAAAAGAACTTCCAAACCCATTTTTTTCTATTAATTCTGAAAGATGACCCACTTTGGTAATTACTACACGCTTATTCATTGCCAAGTATTCAAAAACTTTCAGTGCAGCCGATCCGGTTTTCTTTAACCTGCTACCCCGTAATGGTGCAACGGTTATTGAAAATAAATTCATAATAGAAGGAACTTCGTTATATGAAACAGAGCCCAATAGTTTAATACTGTCATCAACAGACATCTTTTCAATCATTTCTCGAATAAAATTCTCTTGCACACCCGAACCTACAATTAGGCATACTATCTGATTTCCATAACCTCGATCTTTCAACTCAGATATTGCTCTAATTAAAGTTTCAAAATCTTGCCATGGAGACAAACTACCTACAAAGCCAATCGTAAAATAATTTTTATACCTGCTAATTAATGAAGAATTAAAAACAATATGTGGATTAAAAATATCTGTATTAGCTCCATTATTAATAACAATAGGCTTCTTTCGTGAAAATGAAGAATAATAATTTGCAATCTCTGGTGTTACACAAATTAATTGCTCTGCTGTTTTAGTAAAAAAAAACTCATCAAGATATTGAACTGTCCTCATAAAAAACCCTCGCTTTAGATCTACCATTTCATCTACAATAACAGCATTTAACTCGATAAAGTATTTTTGTTTAAATAAAAAAAGAAAGAAAATCTCTACAAAAAAACTAGGATAATATCTAAAATAGATTATGTTATATTGTTTACTAAATATTGATTTCAATATATCAAATCGAAAATTTAATATCTTATAAAATTTATTTTTTTTTCTGTAGGGATCATATGTAATGAACTTAGCATTTTCATAGACGGGCTGCATATTGAAAACAAACTCTCTTACGTGGGTAGCATCTCCTCTCCTCAAAGTTGTATCAACAGGGAAAACAAATAAAATTTTTTTATTGCTTGCGTTTTTCATACTTAAATTAAACTTTTATAGAAGTCTATCATAACCGATGTTACCTTTTGCTGGGAAAAATACAATTCGACTCTGTCTTTACCTTTTTTTGCCATTTTAAGTCTTAATTCTTTATCTTCAATCATATATCTCATACAAGTTGTAAGTGAATCCTGATTTTTAACCTTGTGAAGTAACCCAGTTTCTTTATCAATTATTGCATCCCTAAGTCCTACTATATCAGAACCTATCGAAGGTATTCCTGCGGCTGCTGCTTCAAGGATAACAGTACCGAATCCTTCCCGATGACTTGGAAGACACAATACATCACTAGCTGAAAAAAATTTCTGAGGTTCGTTTGTATATGGAACAAATATTAATCTTGGAACTATTCCGGACTTAATTCGAATCTGATCTTGGATGTTCTCTTCATCAGGCCCCACAATCAATAAAAATATATTTGGATATATAGAACAAATGGACTGAAACGATCTGATTAGTTCATATACTCCTTTATCTCTATTCAATCTACCAATAAAGAGAAAAATAAATGCATCATTTGATATTTTATACTTACTTCTAATTTCAATTTTGGATGCGAGTTTATACTTGAACCTATCGATATTTATGCCCCCAACGGTTCCTTTACCAGGAACGACCCCTTTTAATACTGGCAAAATTTTCTCTGACTGTAGAAATTCGAGTTGAGATTTACTATCGGCGACAACATGAGTTGATAGATTGCAAATAACTTTATCCATAAATCTCAGAACATATCTGATTAATCCCTTTTTTGTAACCCAAACTTGCCCAGTAAAAGTATGAATTCGAGTTTTACAACCTGCAAAAAAGGAAGCGATGCATCCTATGAGACCCGATTTTGGGTTAATTGTATGAACTATATCAAACTTTTTTGCATTTAGAAATAAATACAATTTAATAAGTGAAACTAAATCCATAACAGGGTTTAGCTTTCGATGAAATGGTATATGCTTTATTATTATCCGACTATCAACTTTAAGATCGGTGTCATGTGTGTTATAAACTAAAGTAATTTCATGATTTTTAGACAACTCAGAAATTTGATCATTTAAAAACATCTTAAATGGCCAATCAACGGTTGCAATAAAACAAATACGACTCATTTTAGGTAACATTAGAGCAAATTCATTTGAGTGTAAGAGCTTAATGTTTCAAGAATATATTCCTCAATTTTTCTTTCGGCCTTATAACCGAGCTCACTTTCAATTTTATCACTTGGATAAATCGTTTTATTAGTTAAAGCACGAATTCTAGAAAATGTAAGTGGATTTTTTTTATTTAAAAAAAAATATAAAAAGTAGAGAACAATTGATATTGAATAGGTCATTGATTTTGGAAGATTTGATGGTGAAGGTAAATTAAATTTATTAGTTACCAAATTTGCAAAATTGCTAAATGTAATTACAGTATTTAAATTATAGACATCCCCATTATGAAGTCCATAATTGGCAAGATGAATTAATGCTCTGCCAACTTCGTGTACATGAATTATCCCATATAATCCGTTGCCCCTGTTTATGTTTCGATAGCGTCCATTTTTTATCGCTCTGCATAAATGCAAGAAACTATCCTTTTCAGGAGGACGACCAACTCCTATCACTGTAGTAGGCCTAATCATAGAAGCCCTCAGTCCTTGTGATTTAACCGCTGAAAAAATCAACTTTTCAGCTTCAAGTTTCGTCCTTTCATATAAAGATTCTGGTCCGCAAGGAGAGTCCTCTATAATTTTTTTGTTTACTTGTGGTCCATAAATTCCTGCACTCGAAAGATGAATTAATAGTGCGTTTTGTTTTAGTGCGAAATCGATAAGCCTACTTACTCCAAAAACATTCACTGACTCCATATCTTCCTCATCGTTAATTACACCTGCACAATTGAAAATAAGATCTATATTAATGTTCAAATCTAGGTCAGTTTTCAAATCTCCTTTAATAAAAACACACCGTGGATTATTTGATTTGACTGAACCTCGGGATAGGCAAAAAATTTTATCAGATGTTTGATCAATTAATAACCTAACTAGGTATGATCCCACAAATCCTGTTGCTCCTGAAACTAGAATATTACGCATGTATAGTTAAGTGGTTTTTACAGAGTTTCTTTTTTCTTGAATTGAGAAAGAAATAAATAGAATGACTACCCAATACCAATATTGTATCTTAAAGAACTGATTACTGAAAAAGCAAACCAATAACATTATACATATAATCGAGTATGAAATTACATTCTTAATAGTTGGATAAAGAAGTAAATTGAAATAGAAAAAAGAAGCTAGAATGCCATAAAATAAAGAGAAGAAAAAAACACCCCCAAAACCAAAATCTCGATAATTTTCTCTTAAAAATGTTCCTGTATTAAATGATTCATGAACTAAATAAAATTGTTCTGAGTCAAATCTAGTATTCTCTATCCCATCTTTTGTGCCGGTTATAAAACTAAAAAGACCGTTTATAAACTGAAAACTTTCTTCCCCGTATCGTAGAGATTTTAAGTTTATTATCTCTGCCTGTAGATTTGAATAGGCAGGAGTAAAGTATAAGAAAATATCCTCAATGCGATATGTCAAAATTTCAAAAAGAGTAGCATCCGAAGGGATATACGGAAAATTTCGACCAATCGTAACTAATTGAAAGCCTATCACAAAAAAAAGACACACTCCAATTATTTGCGTTAATTTAATTTTCTTGTCCGTTAACAGCATATATGAGAGTGCCGCCATAATGAACGGATAAATAATCGTACTTCGTGTTCCATGAAAAAAAAGTGTCAAAAAAGAAATAATAGCTATAAGCCTAATACGATTGTTAGTTCCATATCGAGTAAGAAAACTTATCGAAAGCACAAAAGCTAATGGATTTAGAAAATATAGATAGTTAATAATTGTACTTTGTCCAAATATCCTTTCAGAATCTCTTAAACCCAATTCCACTATTACGCTATATCCACCGGCTCTTATTATATTTATTAAGTTATTCGCAAATCCAATAAGCCCCAAAAAAGAAAATACATGAATGATTTTATATACACCTATTTTTTCATTAGAGATTGACTGATGATATTCATTAAGCTGTATTTTTTTGATAAGTTCTTTTAAACTATTCTTTCCAAGCAATTGATGAAATCTAAAAATAAAAACTACAAGGACTCCAATAACAAAGCCCATAGTACTTAAAAGAACTGTTACCCATAAAATTTCGTTTACCTGCCAACCTATATACTTCTCATGTCTATTCAAAAAAACTATAAATATTGACGGCAGAACCCAACCTGCGGTGAATAAAGTTATTGGTGAATAATTATTGGAGAAAGTAATATTTGATAAAAGAAATAAAAAACCAGATAGTAAAAGTATAAAAGAAGCATGAATACTTCCTGATATTAGATAAAAAAGAATCAAGAGTATAAAAAAAAATAAAGAGCCTAAGAAACGTCGTATAATAATCATTATTTATTTTTTTCACGAGCCGGAATACCAAAATATGTAGTATTAGATTTACAGTTTTTATTTACATAACTATTGGCCCCAATAATAACATCATTCCCTATTTCGAGTCCATGATTTATGACAGTATGTGTCCCAATAAAACAATTAAATCCAATTCTGGCACCTCCTATTGAGTGTTTATCTTTATCTATATTGTTTGTCATTACTCGTGGGCTTAAATAAGAATTATCTCCTATAAATACCCCTCGTGCAATAATAACACCATATCTTAACGTGACTTCATTTCCTATTGTACACTTTCCTGAAAAAACCACATAAGAATCAATATAACAAAATTTTCCTATTTCAGTATCTGAACGCACCTCAACATAATTTTTAATTATTGTATTTTCGCCAATTTTTACTTTATCAGATAATTTACAATAATCGCCAATTACTACCCCATCATCAACAGTTACGCCATCCTCTATTATACAAAAATTTCCAATAACAACATTTTTACCTATTTTAGCTTCAGGAGAAATTGAAGTAAAATTACCAATTTTCATATTATAATTAAGTTTAATGATAAATACAATTCGTAGTACATTTTTGAAATTTGTAATATTTGTTCATGCTCTTGGATATCTACAAGTTTGGCTGAATCTTAATGAAGATTATTTGATTTTTAAGATATTTCGAAATCATTTCCAACCGGCCTCACTACTTGCATTTCTTTCTGGTTTCTTATACTTTAATAATATTGAAAAAATATCCCAAAAAAGAATTTTTACAAAAGATTCACATTACATAAAAAGAATTAAAAACGTACTAAAACCTTATTTAAGCTGGAGTATCATTATCTGGGTTTTACTTCTAATTAGCAAAGAAATAATCGTGTTGCTAAATCTTAATATTTATTTCAAGTTTATACACGTCATACAAACAAATCCAATATTTCTCATTAAAAGCATCCTACTTCCAGATAGCCATATTTGGTTTTTACATAACCTCATCTTTGCTCTAATTATTTCCCCCCTTTTAAAAAGAAGAGACGTTAGAATAATATTATTGCTAACATTACCACTCGTTTACAATCAAAGCTTGATTTTCGAAAATTGCATTAGATTCAGATTTATCATTTTTTATGTTCTTGGAACTCATATAAGTATTGATAAAAAGAATACTGCTTGGTTATCAACTGGCTTACTTGCTTTTTTATCATCTCAAATATTTTATCAGATTTTAATTCCCGATTATACTCTACATTTATATATCTACAAACCTATTGTAATGTTTATTTTCATTACAACAATTTTATACTTTCTTGACATAAAAGATCAAAATAATTTTAACCGTCAAAAGCATTTTTTTTTATACATAATTCACCCTTATTTAATTGCACTATTAACTAAATCAATTATTTTTTTGATTATTCCACTTTCTTTATATTTTAAAAGTCAATTTTCAATTTTATTATTCTCAATACTTTCGACTTTAATTACAATAGGGTTAATTAATCTTTTTTTTAAGCTAGTGAATAATAAATTTAAACAAATTGTGTCATTCATCTTTTAAATGAAATACCGCTCACTTTAACTCTTTTTGAAATACCAAATCTTCGCAACACTCCATTATATAACTGATTGATTTTAAAAAAGCCAAGGTTCTTAGAATCTACAGATATTATCCATAATTCAAGATATTTATCAAAAAAATCATCTTTAAGAATTGATCTCAAAACTTGTAGTTGTGCAATATGAGTTAAATGGTATTCGATTGAAGATAAATCTGATCTAATTAAATCATATCTTGACCAACCGTTTACATTATAATTTTCAATATTATTTTTTATTGTTTTTATGCATTCTTCAAAAAGCCTTTTATACTTATTATCAGCTGTTACTTTATATAGGTCATAAACACCTAAAATGGCCCATATAAAGCCATTTAAAACATGAGAGGTTGGGAAACTAGGATATTCTTCTAGCCAAATATCCCCTTTACCATCATAAGAAGCAACACCACCTTCTTCTAATTGATAAAAAAAAGATTCCCCTGCTTGTATAGCTGATTCAAGATAAATTTCTTTTGGATTGAGTTGATATGCCCTGAGTAAAACAGAAATACCTTGTCCCTGTGCCATAGCAGAAACCCAAGGACTTTTTATGTTATAGGAATATTGGTCAAATGTGTGTCTCCAAACTGAAAAATTCTTCTCCTTTACGTGATATAATTCCTTAATTAGCCAATTAACTTGAAATTCAAACATTTTGAACTTATCTTCTTGCCCTTTTAAAATTTCATCATGTATTCCTAATGCAAACTGTTGAATTGTTACTGGAGTATAGTGAATACCGAATTTTTTTTTGCTAAAATTAAATCTACTTAAAAAAGCTTTATCATAATCAACCATAGGAATGCCAGATTGATCAATTGGCCCATATGCCCCTGACAATGTATAGTTTATGGTAGGAATCATATCAACATAATAAAGTCCTAATTTTTGACCTCCAATGTCAGGCTCATTAGTATTAAAAAACATTTAATTTATTTTTGAGTTGTCCAAAAATTAATTTTCTGTCATATTTTGGTATGATAATTAAAACGATAGTTATCGTCATTGACAAAATAATTAAACTTCGAAAAAAAATAGGGATAAATTCAATACTAGTAAGCGTGCTCATATTGAACTTAAAAAGCATTGCTAGGCCTACCATAATCATTAAAATATAAAGATTCAAGATTTTATATGGGATAAAATAATAACGCTGACTATAAAAATAATTTATTGCGAAACTAATGACGGAACTAAGTAAAGTTGAAGTCGCCGCTCCAGCCATTCCAAAAATCGGAGTTAAATAATAACATAGTGAAATACTGATTAAAACAACCACAAGATATATTTTTAATAATAACATTGTTTTTTTCACTATACCAATTCCAGGTGTAAAATTTACCATGCCGAAAAAAATTATAGAACATGCAATGATAGGTATTACTGGTCCAGCATCCATATAACTCGAATTAGAAAAAATAACAAGTAATAAATCTGAAAAGAAAATCAACGAGATTATAATAAAAGCTGCAAAGACTAAAAAAAGATTGAAGAATTTTGCAAATTTTATAGGCAAATCGGAATTATTGAAGTTGCCATATACTATAGGTGTCATTGATTGACTTAATCCAAGCATTAAAATATTAACAACCGATGCTAAACGTACACCAAAGGAATAAATCCCCATTTCATAAAGACTAAGGGAATCTAATATTATGATCCTATCAATAAAATTGATTATAAATTCACAAATTAGAATCGGAACAGTAGGGATTGAGAAAAATAAAAAACTCTTTAAAATAGAAAAATTGATTTTTCCAATAATAAATTTTTTATTCTTCCCAATTGCAATAGTAAGACCTATTATACTCGCAAGTATCTGAGCATAATAAACTCCAGCCAATTTTAAGTCTAAGACAAGAAGAAAAATTAATGTTAGAACAATTAAAGAAATAGCTGAAAATAAGTTGGAAAATAAAAACCCTTTTGCATTTCCAACCGCACGCAATAAAAACTGTTGATAATATTGTAAACCAGTAAAAGCTTGGCTTATTAATCCAAGCTTGAAAATAAATGCATAAGCATTATCTGAAAAAATGGTTTTAGCTATAAAACTTGAAAAAATAAAGAATAAAAGGAACGTTATTAAAAAGCTTATCACCGTAAACCACCATCCCGTAGAAGCCGCATTTGCTTTTTCTTTATCGGAATCATATTCTGGCAAAAAACGAATTATTGCATTTGAGATTCCTAATGGGATTAACACTGCTGTTATTGAGCCGAAAATGAAAATAGTCTCAATTACACCAATTTCAGAGGGGGAAAAATAATAAGTAAAAAAAGATATAATAATTAGAGAAAGTCCCTTATTTAAAATATTGGCTAAAATGTATAATCCGCTATCCTTAAAAATTTTTTTTAACATCTATAAGTATAAGAAGATTAATTGTTATTGTCTTGTAATAGGTTATTAAGGGTGTTTTTTAACCTCATTTTGGATACACTTGTTCTACAATTATCATATGCCCATTGATATCCGCGTTCAGCTAGTTCCGGCATCTTAGTTGGGTTATCAAGCATATATCTCAGGTTATCATAAATCTCCCAGTATTTTGTCACCATCCAAGCATTATTACATCCTTTAGGGAGCGTTGGCTCAATAAATTCGTCACCAGAAGTCAATAGTGCACAATATGATGCCATTGCTTCAACTCCAAATAAACCAGGTGTAAAAGCATAAAACTCATTTAATACAATATGAGCCTCACACAAATTTTGAAGCATTTCATCATTGGGTATATTAATAAGCTCACGATATTCAAAATCATAGCCTTCTAATTCAAGCTTTTTTATTGCTGCCCTAACTATCGGGGTAGCTTTAATCAAGGGGTTAGATGGCCCATGAACAATTATTGGTCGCGAATAGCTATTAAATTTATGGGGATTTTTCTTAAATTTCAGGTCATCTAAAAAGAAATAAAAACCTGTTTGAATACCTTTTAAATATGAAACCTGATCAACCGGAGCATTAAATACTAAATCTGCATAGTTGTCAGCTGATCTAGCAAGTTGTTTTCGAATATTTTCATAAAAATTTGAATTTATATTTTTATTGCTAAACATTTGATAAGTGATTATAGTATCAATATTCATCTTATTTCCAAGTTCATTAGTCAATTTATGAGATCGTATTTCTGAGCCACAAAACAAGCAGACAATTTTACCTTTAGACTTTTTTATTTTTGAGAATTCAAAACATCTACCATCAATTTTATTAATCAGGAATCCTTCACCCGCTATATAAAAAAAATTTTTATTCCTATTAATAAGATATGCGAATAAGATTGGGCCATATAATATCTTATATGGCCAATACATTAATCCTTTTAAAGCAATCTTATAAGTGTAAGAATTTTTATTATAAAATCTATGTTGAGTTAGACATACTGTTATATTTGAATCTATGGAACCACCAATTACGAACAAATTATTAGCAATCTCCTCAACTCCAAAAACCCACTTATAATTATCTCTTTTTATTCGAAAAATAATGTTCCAAATTTTAATAAGCCAGTAACTTATTTCAAATAGAATTTTTTGTCCATAAAAAACGATCTTAAATAAACGTGTTAACATTTTATAGAGATTTTATAAATTCTTCCACTTTAGTACATACAAATTCTGCATCATCAATTGTAATATGATCTCCAATTGGTAGACTTAACAATTTACTATCGTTTTTATTGATAAAAAGATCAGCTTCTGATAGCCCTGCATATTTATAAGCCTCTAACTTAGGCAAAGCTATTGGATAATGTATTCCAGTTTCAATACCACTTTTAGCTAAAAAGCTTATTAACTCCCCTCTTTTTTCAACAGAAATAACAAAAAGATGAAAAACATGCTTAGTACCCAATTCAACCTTAGGAAGCTTGATTTGTGGCAAATTCCTTAGCCTGTCCAAATAATAATTAGCAATCAAAATTCTATTATTTGTCCATTTGTCTAAGTGTTTTAGTTTCACACTTAATATTGAGGCTTGGAGTCCATCCAATCTGGAATTCCTTCCTTCCATAATATGGTCATATTTTGCAATTCGTCCGTGATTAGCTATTCTCTTACACAAAATGGCTAAACTTTCAATATTAGTTACAATTGCTCCTGCGTCCCCATACGCTCCTAGATTTTTACCAGGATAAAAGCTAAATGCTGACACATCTCCTCCGGTTCCAACTTGGGTATTCTGATAATTTGCTCCATGAGCTTGTGCACAATCTTCGATAAGAAACAAATTATTATTTTTTGCGAATGCAGATAACTCAACTAAGTTGCAGGGAGCTCCATACAGATGGACAGCAATAATAGCCTTGGTATTATTTGTAATAAGTCCTTTAATCTGGTCAACTCCAATTGTGTATGTATCAGGATCTACATCAGAAAAAACCACTTTATGACCCGAACGTGTAACCGCTTCAGAAGTGGATATAAAACTATTACCAGGTACAATTATTTCACTCCCTTTTGGTAAATCGAGTGATTCAATTGCAATTTCTAGAGCATCTGTTCCATTTCCAACACCAATACAATATTTTGCACCAATATAGCTAGCAAAATCTTCTTCGAACTTCTTAACATAATTACTACTAATATATGCCGATTCCTCAATGACATTTTTTATGGCAGTATCAATTTCCTCTTTTATAGAATAGTACTGACTTTGTAAATCTAAAAATTTGATCATGACACAATATTTAATATTTAATTAATTTTTCTTACTGGATTACCTACGTAAACTCCTTGTTCACAAATATCTTTTGTTACAACACTACCAGCTCCTATGACTACATTATCACAAATTTTTACTGGCAGAATTGTTGCATTCGATCCAATGGAAACGTTGTTTCCAATTTTAGTATTTTTCCAAAGTTCTTTTTTACCTCGAGCTGGACCACCATTTGAGAATAAATCATTGATAAACATTACTCCATGAGCAATAAAACAATCTTTTCCTATTTCCACCAGTTCACATATAAATGTATGAGATTGTATTCGTGTATTGTCCCCAATAGTTACGTCCTTTTGAATCTCAACAAATGGACCAATAAAAACTGATTTCCCAATTTTACATCCATACAAATTTACGGGTTTAACTATGGTAACATTTTCATCAAAAACAACATCATCACGTATACCTATTTCCAATATTCTAAGATTATTCATTTGGCTTACTCCCTAATTTTGATTTTTTTGGTTGAAACCTAAGAAATGTTTCTTTACCAGTTTCTATTGATTCATAAATAGCATTTATTAACTCTAAACTCTTCCTTCCTTTCAAACCATCCACCAACTGTGGTGACCCATTAAGTATACAATCAACAACATGATCATAATATGCCTGATGACCAAATCCATAAACACTTGGAGGATTGACAGAAAAATCAGAAATAACTTTTTTGTCATCTTCATTGGAATCAATAAAGTTCCAAACCTTCATTTCATTGACAGCAAATCCACCAATTTCAACGGTTCCTTTTTCACCCAAAACAGAAATAGACCCCTCTAGATCTTTTGGTCTTACTGCAGTAGTTGCTTCTATTATTCCGAGTGCCCCGTTTCTAAATTTTAATATGGCAACAGCAGTATCCTCAGCCTCAATATCTACAAGTGCCGTAGTTGACTTAGCAAAAACAGAATCAACATCACCCATCATCCACTCTAAAAGATCAATATGATGACTGGCCTGATTTGTCAATACACCACCATCTAAAGCCCAAGTACCACGCCAAGCATCTTGGTTATAATATTTTTGATCCCTACACCATCTCACTCTAATAGTACCCATTACCATTTTTCCAAATCGTCCTTTTTCTAAAGCCTCTCGCAATTTTACAACGGGTACATTAAATCGATTTTGTTTCACAACGAAAAGTTTTATTCCTGCACCATCACATGCTTCTATCATTTTATCAGCATCATCTAAGTTTAAAGCCATCGGCTTTTCAACAACAATATGTTTCTTATACTTAGTCAGTTCAATAACATGTTTTGCGTGGTTTCCACTCTCCGTTAATACAACAATTACATCAATGTCCTCAGATAACATCATCTGATGCATATCGGTATAATATGGGATTTGATATTTATTTCCTATTTCTTGTGCCTTCCAAACCTCTAAATCACAAACTGCAACTAATTTGGCTGACTCAATTAAATTGTTAGCAAGTAAATCAGAGTGTCTTTTGGCAATTCTACCACACCCAACTAATGCGAATTTCAACATATAAAAAATTTATTTATTTAGAACTGTTTTTAGTTTTTCGTTGTCTGGAAAATTTACCAATACTCCCATTCCTTTTTTTTGAAAGACTACCATACTGCCCAAGGCTACAGCAGACGCCTCTCCAGAATGAATAGCATGGCCAATATGCTCGATATTGCCTGCTCCCCCATTTGCAATTACAGGAATTGATACCGATTTAGATACCAACTTTATTAATTCAATATCAAATCCTGACCATGTACCATCTCGGTCCATAGAAGTAATCAATATTTCTCCAGCTCCTTCTTCTTCTACTTTTTGTAAATATTCATTTAGGTTAATTGAAATTTTTTGTGTTCCATCTGCTACATATACTTGATATTTACCCCAGATATTCTTTCTTACATCAATTGAAACAACTACTGCTTGAATACCGTAATATTCAGAAATTTTTTTAATTAAATGGGGGGCAGTCCAGGCACTTGTATTTAGTACAACCTTTTCAAAGCCTATTGAAAATATTTCTTTTGCGATTTCAAATGTATTTATCCCACCGCCATAAGCCAACGGCATAAAACATTCATTTGCTATTTGATGAAGGATATCAATATTTGGTTTTCTTTTTTCAATAGTAGCCCTAATATCCAAAAAGCAAAGTTCATCCACTTCTAGTTCATTAAATATCCGAACAGTATTAATCGGATCTCCTACATAATTATACTCTTTAAATTTTATAGTCTTTACAAGACTATCATTTATTAGTTGAAGACAGGGAATAACTCTAGTTTGAAGCATCTTAAATTTTTGAAAAATTTTCTAATACCCTCATACCATACCGATGACTTTTCTCAGGATGAAATTGAGCTCCATATATATTTTCTTTGGCTATTATAGAATCAAACTCTATTCCATGGACTGTCGAACAAATACTATTTTCGACACTTTTACATTTTACGTAATAACTATGAACAAAATAGAACCTTGAATCTGTTGAAAGGCCTCTAATTATTGAAGAATCACTATTAATCATGACGGAGTTCCAACCCATGTGTGGAACTTTAAGGTTTGATTTCATATGAGCGAAGTTGAATTTCATTGCTCCTCCTTTTATCCACCCTAAGCCTGCCAGTAGCCCCTCCTCACTATATTCAGTCAATAATTGCATGCCTAAACAAATACCTAGTATAGGAGTCTTTTTTTCCAAGACTTTATAATTTAACAAAGATAACAAGCCTCGACTATTAATCGAATTCATTGCCGAATCAAATGCTCCAACACCAGGCAATAGAAGCTTTTCAGCTTTTTCAATTACATTTAAGTCTGAGGAAATAGAACATGGCACTCCAATACGCTTAAACATATTCGCAACTGAGCCTAAATTGCCCATTCCATAGTCAATAATTACTATCAATTTGTATCATTTGAGGGAAAGCAATATTTCAAATAAAAAGACATTGGCACTAAATTAAATTTTGCCAAAACGAAAAACATTGGTTTGAATAATTCAAATTTTCTTTTGTAAGTATCAAAATCTTTATAATTTTTACGTGGGGCACTCATTGCTTTCTCGAATTTTTCATCGCTTAGCTGCAATCTTTTCTTAAAGTAGTTTAATAGTTCTGGTTCGAGATAAGGTGGTTTAGCATATTCTTCTAACCCTTGTTCACGAGTAATTACACCTTCTCTAACTGCCGCCGAAATACTATTATTTCTTTGATCTATTCCAAATCGTGTAGGCAAAAAATAACTATGCGAGAATGCAGATATTCTATTTTCCAAATGATGTCCACCATAATATTGCCATCCAAACTCTTTTTCTAAAAAATCCTTGGCTTCTGTTTTAGAATAATTTATATACCATAAAGGTCTTATTTTTTTTATTTGCTTAAACAAGACCCATTTCATGAAAGTAGAAAATTTCATGTTGGGAAAGGTTTTTAATTTCCCTGAACCATAAATAGAATGAACACTTTCTATGTATTTACCATCTACATAAGAGTTAGATAAGGGAGATACTCCTTCCGCCAGAAACGAATGACCTTCCAAAACGTATCTAATGCCATATTTTGCTGCCGCCCTATACATTGTCTCTGCTAAAGCTAAATCCGTTGGTGCATCTAAATCAGAGGATCCAGATAAAAAGAAGGATTTCAACAAATCATCTGCCTCTTTATTATCAACTACTATTGTAAATAAATCAACATTTAATTTTTGAGTTATTTTTCGAATATTTTCCGTAGATATAGCAGTATTCCATGTGTTATCATAGTGAACTGCTAAAGGTCTAAGCCCCCATTTTATTGCTTTGTATAGCAAATAACTTGAATCTGTTCCACCACTAACACCAATTGCACAATCATACTTTTTCCCCTTTCCTTCTTCTTTAATTTTTTTTATAATGTCCATAAGAGTTTGTTCCCCTTGTGAAGTACCAGTTTGATACATAGATTTAAGTGTATCAACTTGTTTACAATAGTTACATATACCATTGTCATCAAAACTTATCCCTGGTGTAGTATCATCATATATACATTTTGTACAAATTATCATTTTACATTTTTTAAATCTTTAGAAATTATATTTAGTGCCTCTAGTACAATTTGAATGTCACAAGAATATGATATTCGAATATAGCCCGACCCTGACTCTCCGAAGGCTGATCCAGGCACCACACATATATTGTAGTTCTCTAGAAGGCTTTCACAAAAAGCAATATCTGACAATCCTGAGGTCAGTTTAATAAAAATATAAAAAGCACCATCTGGAGTAATAAAGGTTAGTCCTAAATTTTTACACTCTTTAATTATAGTATCACGTCTCTCTCGATATTGATCACGCATCCAGTTAGAATATTCAATAGATAATTCATTTGATAATGCTTCAATTGCTGCAAACTGAACAAAAGGTGCAATATTAGTAATTGTAAGTTGGGATGCTTTTGCAATATTTTTTATTGTTGACTCCGAAGATGCAACATATCCAATTCGAAATCCAGTCATTGCAAACTTTTTTGAGAAGCTATCAATATAGATATATTTATCATATTTTTTTAAAAAATCAATAGTACTAACTGTTTTAGAAGTATATTGAAGAAAGCCGTAAACCTCATCTGCTAGAATATATAATTTTTTTTCAATAGCCCACTCACATATTGCATCAATCTGATTCTGTGGTAAGATTATTCCAGTTGGATTGTTTGGGAAATTGAAGGAAATAACTTTTACTTTATCAGTATATGATAAATTAAGTTTTTCTATTAAATTTTCCGTGTCATTCATAAAATTAACCTTCTTAATCCTACCCCCTAACATTTTGACTAAGGAATCAATTGTTGGCCAGTTAGGCTCAAGTATAATCACTTCATCTTCATAATTAACTAAGGCTGATAAGACAGATTCAAATGCCTGAACAGCCCCATGAGTAATTAATATTTGTTTTTCGCTTAAAGTATAGTCAGATATTATACTTAAGCTTTTAGCCAAAAGACTCCTCAATTCAGGAAGTCCTTGAGAAAAACTATAATGAGTTTGATTTTTTTTCAATGCCAAATTCAAGGCGTCTTTAATAGAATCGTGAGTATTAAAGTCTGGATCGCCAGTCTGCAATTTTAATACCTTTTTTCCTTCAAGTTCCATCATTCTAGCTTTATCAGCAAGTATGACAGCTGCAGTAGGAGTTATATATTCAATATTCATATTTTAAATGTATTCGATATTCAGCATTGACTCAGCTTTAATACCCGCCTGAAGTGCGGATGCTTGATTTTCACCAGTTATAATAATAAACCCAGATCTTTCTGTACCAATTGTCACATTTCTTACTTCTTCACCTGGTTTTTTAAAAAAATCAAAATCAAGTACTGAATTCATTTCAAGTATTCGCTCAGCTCCTGATACAGATTTGATTATTCCTGGCTTTGGTAGTAAAAAATGATAATTGCATCCGCGATTAAATTTGGGTATTAGATTTCCTACCTTTTCACCGCATAATGAACGAACAAGTTCTAAGAATATTGGTATACCAGTAACATGACTTACTATTGGTTCTGGAGTGCCCCCCCCTCCAAATCTAGCCCCTAATTCAAAAAGTACAAATCCATCTTTGGTTGTTGCAAGTTCAACATGTGCTGCTCCGGAATCAATTCCAAGTGCTGTTACTGATTCTTTTATAATATCGATTAAAGATATTAATCTATCTGAACTTAATGAACTCGGATAAAGTACATTTTTATCAACTCTGTAGGGTAAAGGTGTTTTGATTTTATCGGAAACTGCAATAACATGTGGTACCCCTTTTACAATTAATACTTCTGCACTATGTTCATACTCTGAATCAACAAATGACTCAATCAAAGTAGTCTTATCATCATAAAAACTTTGTGTAAATTGTATTGCTGTATCAATTTCGACTTCATTTCTCACTACAATTACACCGCGACTTGCTCCTCCCAAACCGTGTGCTGGCTTTAAAATACAAGGTAACCCTACAAATTTTATGCCATATATAAATTCATCATATGAATTTGCAATATAAACTTTAGGACAAGGAATTCCTTTCTTTATCCATTCATGCCGCATTTTCTCTTTATTAGTTACTAATTCTGCCACAGTTTCACTAATTCCAATTAATCCTAAACGACTTGACACAAATGAGGCTACAGGAACCGCAATATCATTTAATGGTACTACTGCTGATGCTGACAATCGTTTTGCCACCTCAAGAACACCATACTTATCAGCAATGTCGCAAACAATACCTTCATCTGCTGAAAAAAAACCAGGTGAATCTTTATTTTTATCTAATGCAACAGTATAATATCCCTCTCGTTTTATTAATTCAATAGACTTGGAATAATACCTAGAAGCACCTAATATTATAATTATTTTTCTATTTTTCATTATCTCTTATCCTTTGTACCGCGCTCGTAAATAACTCTTTATTAACATGTAGGCAGTTTTCCTTACACAATTCTACTAGCAATTTTCTGGGATCAACATTATTTGATTTAGCAACTTCTAATAATTGTGGTGTAAAACTTGAGTGAAATTTTGCATAGCCGGAAAGTACACTCATAGAATCAACTTGTTGATATCCTTTCATTATAGGATCAATAATATTTTCCGCTAAATCTAAAATTTTGTATATATCGTATGGATGTTGAATAGATAGTCGATCAAGAACTAATAGTAATATTTCTGTAACTGCGTTTCCTGCACTTCTACCCATGCCGCGAACTGATGTATCTATAACATCAACATTTAGGTCAATGGCCATTAAGCAATTAGAAATAGCCATCCCTAAATTATTATGAGCATGAAACCCAACTTGAGCATTTGATATACTTTTAAACTCCGAAACATAGCCCTTCACATCTTCCGGCAACATACACCCTGCTGAGTCAACAATACAATTAAGATCACATCCTTCAGACTCAGCCATTTTTGCTACTAGCGCCGCCTGCTTATAATTAAATCCATAGGTCTTCATAAAATTTGCACACACAAATAACCCTCTCCTTTTTGCCTCCTTTATATAAGGAATTGCACGAGAGTATTCATCAATATTTGCACCAATACGTATAAAATCCATTCCAACATCTGCCGCCAATGCGATATCATCAACTCTACCAATACCAGGTATAAAAAACATCCCCCACTTACTATTAGATATGTTTTTTTGGGCTGCATTTATCCATTCGATATCAGAGCATTTACCTTTCATGGAATCAAAAGTTGTTGCATTCATTCCAAGGCCGTGACCAACCTCTATGTAGTCAAAGCCAATTTCGTCTAGACTTTTTACGACTACTTCGGTAGTCTTCGCATCTATTTGAAAATCATTAACATAACTTCCATCTCTTAATGTAGTATCTAAAATTTTAAAAGTTTTTTGCATCAAATCAATTATTAATTGTTAATCTAAAGTATCAAATGAAAATCCTGCATCTTTTATTAATGAAACATTTTTAGTAAAAGAATTGAAGTTAAAAGATATGATATTTCTTATACTCATGTCAGGCCTCATTAATAACTCATATGGATGGGTAACCGTAACTATACGATCAAGTTGGTTAACCTTAGCGAATCCAATCTTAAAAATTTCATGTTCAAAAGCGAGGTTTAAGTATCGTATCACATCACTTTGAGTATCTGTTTCAAAAGGAATGACAGTTGTGGTAATTGGCACTTCTAATATTGAACAAGAATCACATCCTGCTATCCTATAGTCTTCTTTTGATGGGTAATACCATTCATTCGAAGTGCCCTCCCAATCTTTAACAGAAGAATCCCATTTATACTGCGGTCGAGAGATTGCAGAACTGTCGATTTTAAATCCTAAACTTATAATCTGTTGCATAGTATCATTTGTATGATATCCCCAACCCATTCTGCATATATTCATTCCAATATTTTTGGCTATAGAACCATACTCGTTTAAATCAGTTAATATCTTGTAAGAATCAGTTTCTTGTTGCCACTTATTATTATTTTGTTTGTAGGCATGATGATGCCAACCAATGGCATGACCATTATCAGTTAACCACTTAAATTTTGAGTAATGTTTTTCAAAATAATATAAAGGATTACCGAATAGCTTTTCAATTTGTCTGTCTATTCTGATAAACCAAGTAAACTTTAAATTTTTTTCTGAAATTAAGTATTGCTTTATTATAGGAAAAAAAAGATCCATCTCGTCAACATGAACACCAGATATATAATCCTCAAAGTCTAAATCAAATGTTATGTATGCTTTTTTCACTTGGCCCATCCCTTAAAATCTTTGTATAAATAAATGCAAAACTCAAAAAGTGGGTAATCATGTCTTAAAGCTACTCTTTTGGTTATCTCCTTACAAGAAGAAAAGATAATTTCAGGTTCATAATAGAATGCTTCCACAGTGGATTCAAAGTCTACATATTTTGTAAGAAAATCAATTGCAACACCTTTTTCAGCAATCGCATAACACTTATTAAGAATCTGTTGTGCAAAGTCGTAATTTGAAATATTAATCATTTTGTTATTAAATGATGAAGTAGAAACAACGAAGTCAAATTGGTCATTTAATTCTTCTGATAAAATATCAAAAGCCCTAAAATCAGCTGAGGGAAATCGTGAATTTGCATACTCGATGATGGTTGGATTAATATCAACTCCTGTATATTTAAAATTTCCTTCCCCTAATCTATCATTCAGATATGAATAAAAATCCCCAAAACCACATCCTAAATCTAAAATTCTATCATTTTTACTTATGCCGCATTCAAACAATACATCAAACCTCAATTTTCTTCTTTCTTCATTACCAGAAGCTAGTGCTTCTATTGTGCCTCCAAATTTCTCAATTCGTTCATTATATCTGTTTATAATTCTTTCTTTGTCAGTTAAACTCATACATTTTTATTTTTTTGCAAATGAAATGAATTATTTCACTTGTAAGTGATGGATATATTGGCAAAGATATTGTTCTTTTGTAAGTTTTCAATGATTCGCCAAAATTAGTCTCATCATAAGACAATAATTTATCGACTCCCCTTCTAACAAGAACACCATGCGATTCCATATAAGATCTAAAGTCTTCAAAAGAATTAGATTCATTTACATCAATCAAAAATCTAAAATAAATAGATTTATCTCGAACAATACTAAACTTATCCGTAAGAGTTGATGGCAACTCATTTAAATAAATAAATCCTAATTGCTTCCTTTTTTCTAAAAAAAAAGAATATTTCTTTAACTGAGATAGACCTAGTGCAGATTGTATATCAGAAAGTGGATTTCTTAAAGCCTTATTTTGAAGTAATGCTTTAATATTATCAGAGATAATTAAATTAGATGTAGCTAAACAACCACCTTCACCAGTTGATAAGCATTTGGTTCCATTAAATGAAAAAACAACGATATGAGGCACAGAAAGCTGATAATGATCTCGCAAGAGAGGTGAAAAAAATTGACATGCATCTTCAATAATAGGAATTCTAAAGCTCGCCAAAGAATCAATATCACATTTAATCCCCATAGTGTGAACTGCAATAATAACTTTAGTTTTAGAAGATATTACTTTCGCAACAGTTTCTTTATTAATACACCAAAATGGTCCAATATCGCATAGAACTGGAGTAGCCCCTGTTAAAAGAACTGCATCATATACATTTTTACAAACATAACATGGCAATATAACTTCATCTCCATTATCAACTGTTAAAGATTTTAGTGCTAGATAAATTGCATTTGTCCCATTAGCGGTAGTGTAACAATATTTCAGGCTAGTATATAAAGCCAATTGATTTTCAAACTCTAAAGTAATTTTTCCGTTTGCAATATTATTACTCAAAAGTTGATCTCTAACACTTAATATATCAGCTTCTTCAATAAATGGACTTGAATGTGAAATCATTATTCTATTTTTTCACCATTTAGGAAAATTTTGCACCACCATTCGAAATTCATAAAACTCCATAGGAGTAATCTGTGATTGATTTTATGATTTAAATGTTGGTCTAAAATTTTTTCAATAAAGGAAGGGTTAATGAAATCTGCTGATATTGTTTTCTTTCCTAGTAGTAATTCTTTCATATATGCAGCGTTCTCTCCCCTATACCAACTTTCATCCGGCGCACTAAATCCTTGTTTATTTCTGTTTATTATTTGTTGTGGCATAAAATCGCTCATCGCTTTTCGCAAAACATTTTTCCCGTCATCATATTGAACATAAGCTTTACGCTTATTGCCGAACTCATTTTCATCTAACCGTTTCATGTTTTCAAGATTTCCCAACTTATGTTTTACAGGTACTTTTTGAGCAAATTCTACTAAAGCATTGTCCATAAAGGGGAATCTTTCTTCTAAACTATGAGCCATCGATAATTTATCTCCAACCAAAAAAAGACCAGGTAAGAATGTTTTTATTTCAAAATAAAGAGAGTTGTTTATATGCTCTTCCGGAGTATCATATTTTAACTTCTCATTGAACAAAAATACCCTTTCAAATATTTGCCTTGGTTCTTTGAGATCAATTTTACTATGTATATTTTTATTGAATAGACTGTACTTTTCTTCGTCCTTCACCATTCTTTGCCAAAAATCATAGTAATTATTGAAATAGTCTTTGCGATCTAATGATTTAAAAATCCGATAATAACGCCAAGGGTATCCACCAAATAATTCATCGCCCCCAGTACCTTGTAAACAAACTTTTACAAATTTACTAGCGAGTCTTGAAATATAATAACTCGGATAACTCATTCCAACCCGTAAATCTTCTAAATGCCAAACTAGTTTTGGCAAACTCCATTTTAAATCTCCAGCATTCATTACCTGTTCGTAATGCTCGCTCTTAATATAATTTGCTGTCAATTCTGCCTCTCTTCTTTCATCATAATTTGCTTCAACACCTGTTACCTGACTCATATCAAAACCACAAGTGAATGTATATAACCTTGGCACATGTCTAGAAGCTAGTACACTAATAGAACCAGAATCAATGCCTCCACTTAAGTAACTACCTACAGGCACATCTGATACCATTTGTCTAGCTACAGCATTAGAAAACAATCTTTCAGTTTCCGATCTTGCATCTTCAAAACTCATGTGATCATCTGTATTCGAAAAATCATAGTCCCACCAGCTTTTATGTACAATTTCAGAAGTAAATGTATTAATGCAGACCGTATTCGCTTGGGGTAGCATATATACACCCTTGAATAGGGTCTGAAAAGTAAACATGTTTTGAAATGTAAAATATTCATTCAGTGCTTCACAATTAACTTCAACTGTAAAAGACGAATTTTTCAAAAATGCTTTTATCTCAGATGCGAATAAAAGTACCCCATTATTGAAGAAGTAGTATAATGGTTTTACACCAAATCGATCTCTACTGAGATATAACTCCCGGGTTTGAGTATTCCAAGCTCCAATAGCAAACATGCCATCAAGCCTCGAAAAAAAAGAAGCTCCATATTCAGAAAGCCCCTCAACAATTACTTCTGTATCAGATGTAGATATAAACTCATGCCCCTTACTTTGTAACTCTAATTTTAGTTCGTGAAAATTATAAATGCAGCCGTTAAACACAATTACCCAAATACCATCTTTACTTCTCATAGGTTGTGCTCCACGGGGAGAAACATCTAGAATAGCTAAGCGACGATGCCCCAAAGCTAAATTTTCGTCAAAGAAAAGTCCTTCTCCGTCTGGCCCTCTATGTATAAGAGCATCAGTCATAGACTTGATTTCTTGATTTGAAACAGGTTCTCCTTTTAATTTAAATATTCCAGCAATTCCACACATTTTATTTTATACTCTTTAATGTATTTACAATATATTCGAAATCTTCAGAACTCATTTTATTATGCATTGGAATACTCATTGAATATTGGTCAGCACTAAAAGCATTTGGAAAGTCTTGTGGTTTTATACCATACATTTTTGCATAAACATCTAACATATGAACCGCATGGGTACCTGGTCGAGTTGATATACCTCTTTGTTGTAGGAATTCCATAATATCGTTGCGTTTCATTGGAGCACAACTTTCATCAATGTAGGTAACATAGCTTTGCCATCCATGCTTATAACCATTTGGTGTTTCAGGTGTTCTTAGCCAAGGAATATCTTTTAATTGTTGTTTATAGTATTGAGCCCATTTATCTCTTTCATCTATAAACTTATCAAGTTTAGCTAATTGAACCACTCCTATTGCACCTTGAATATCTGTCATTCTATAATTATACCCCACCATCTCAAAGGCAGAAAGTATATATGGTTTAGGTCCATGGTGTCGTTGTTCTTCTGAAATAGAAGCACCATGATTTCTTAAGCGATCTATTTTAACAGCAATATCATCATCATTTGTAGTAACCATTCCCCCTTCACCTGTTGTTACAGATTTACGAGGGTGAAATGAAAAACAACCTACATCACCCATG
>JACCDK010382612.1_pt1 | contig 30660 bp, 30 predicted proteins | sample 7445871 | NCBI WGS metagenome assembly JACCDK01 (sample SAMN15323436, study PRJNA562643) | freshwater metagenome | isolation source: river surface water | place: USA:Blue River Watershed | collected 2017-08-15 | reverse complement strand
GCCAATTGCTTTGTTCTATCTTTGCAGGCCAAACAGAGGGGTGTCCGAGTGGTTGAAGGAGCACGCCTGGAAAGTGTGTATAGGCCTAAAGCTTATCGAGGGTTCGAATCCCTTCCCCTCTGCTCTAAAATGCTCAATTCAGGGCGTTTTTCTTTTTAATTCATCTTTTATTTTTTTGGGTAAACCTGCAAAAACTAAATCATAGGAATGCATGATAAGTTCTTTGATCATCGGATTGGATATTCTTCCGTCCATGGCTATGCTATTCCAATGTTTTTTATTCATATGCCAAGCTGCCGTAATTTCATCATACTGTTCTCGTAATTCAATGGCTCTGTCTGGATCACATTTTAAATTAATGAATTGAAATAAATCCATGTCTGTCAGACAAAAAATTTTACCTGCCACATAAAAAACGAGTGTATTTTCATCAAAGGGCAGTTTTTCTTCGGTGTGGGGTAGTCCCAAGCAAAAGTCTCGAAGTTCAGATAAGTTCATTTCACAAATTATTAATAAATGGAATGCCATTTTAAAAGTTTTGAAAGAAAAAGCATAATTATTTTAAGAAATTTTTACATTTACATTTCTTAAACCTATTTAATATGAAAAAGAAAACTACCGAGCAGACAAGTAGAAGAGCCTTTTTGTCCAATGCTAGTTTATTATTTGGTTCAATTATCATTTTACCACGACATGTTTTGGGAGGTAAAAGCATCAAAGGAGAACATTTTTTAGCTCCAAGTGATAAAATTAATGTAGGATTTATTGGAACAGGAAAACAAGGAAGAGGCTTGGTGAATTCTTTTTTATCAACCGAGCGAATTCATTTAGCAGGTATTAGTGAGGTGTACCAAGCAAAGGCCGATTTGTTTACCAATCGAGTTAAGGAATTGTATGCTAAAAATGAAAAATGGGGTGCTGTTCCAGATTTTAAAAATTATTTAGATTTTAGAGAATTATTGGCCAATAAAAGTGTTGATGCGGTTGTCATTGCTACACCTGACCATTGGCATGCTGCCATGGCTGTTCGTGCTGCAGAGGCTGGGAAAGATATTTATTGTGAAAAACCACTATCACTCACCGTTAAAGAGGGTCGTGCCATGGTAAATGCTGCCCGCAAACACCATAGAGTATTCCAGACAGGAAGTATGCAAAGATCTTGGCCTGAATTTAGACAAGCAGTAGAATTAATTCGAAATGGGTATATTGGAGAGGTGAAGAGTATAAAAGTCAATGTAGGTCCACCACCTGAAAAATATAATTTACCAACTGAAACCATACCAGAAGGATTAGACTTTGAAAAATGGCTAGGCCCTAATGCAGCAGTTGGATTCAATTCGGAATTAGCTCCACCTATTTCAAAAGATGTATTTCCCAATTGGCGTAAATATAAAGAATTTGGTGGAGGCGGTATGACCGATTGGGGAGCTCATATGTTTGATATTGTCCAGTGGGCCCTAGATATGGATCATTCGGGTCCTATTAAAATTGAGGTTCCCAATGGATCCAATGTTCCATTTTTGACCTATACTTATGAGAATGGAATTACAATGACCCATCAGAATTGGGAATGGAACAATGCAGTAGAATTTGTTGGAACGGAAGGTACGCTACGTATTCAAAGAAAAAAATTGGAAACCTCCAATCCAAGTTTGAAAGATCAAATCATTGGACCCAATGAAAAGCATGTATATAAGAGTGAAAATCATTATCATGATTTTCTAGATGCGATAAAAAACCGAAATAAGCCAATTTGTGATGTAGAAATAGGACATAGAACTGCCTCAATTTGTAATCTTGGTAATATTGCTTATGAATTGAAACGTAATTTAACATGGGATCCCAAGAAAGAAGTTTTCGCAAAGGATACTGAAGCGAATGCTCTTTTAGGACGAAAATTAAATAATGAGTGGAAAATTTAAACTTTTAAAATTAGAAATGATGAACAAAAAAATATTAATTACTGCAGTTTTTACTATTCTGGCGCAAATTTCATTTGCTCAAAAAGGGAAATGGATTGATTTATTCAATGGAAAGGATTTAAACGATTGGAAAATGTCGGAAAATACCGAAACCTTTAAAATTCAAGATGGTCTTTTGATGGTAGAGGGACCTCGAAATCATTTGTATTACAATGGTCCAATTGAGAATCATAATTTCAAGGATTTTGAATTGGAAGCGGAGATAATGACCTATCCTGGCGCAAATTCAGGCGTTTATGTGCATACTGAATTTTTACCTAATGAATGGCCGAAAGCAGGTTATGAAATCCAAGTGAATAATTCTCATACCGATTGGAGAAGATCAGCATCTTTGTATAACATCGTTGATGTTGCTGAAATATTTGTAAAGGATAACCAATGGTATAAAATGAACATTACAGTAAAAGGGAATCACATTGTAACGAAACTTAATGGAATTACTGTAGTTGATTACACACAACCGGAAAATCCGAATAGAAACGAAGGTAATAAATTGCGTGTCATAAAAAATGGGACCATAGCCATTCAAGGTCATGATCCCAAAAGTAAAATTGCTTATAAAAGCATAAAGGTGCGAATACTATAAATCTACAGCCTCTCCATATGCCGCCTCGGTAGCTCCCTTAAAGGTTTCCGAGATGGTTGGGTGGGGGTGAACAGATTTCATGATTTCATAAGCTGTTGATTCTAATTTACGAACTACCACAGCTTCTGCAATCATTTCAGTTACGTTATAGCCAATCATATGACAGCCTAATAATTCACCATATTTGGCATCGTAAATTACCTTTACAAAACCATCACGTGCACCAGCTGCTGTTGCTTTTCCAGAGGCAACGAAAGGAAATTTACCAACTTTGATATCATATCCGGCCTCAATGGCTTTCTTCTCTGTCATTCCTACCGATGCAATTTCAGGAGTACAATAGGTACAACCAGGGATATTAGAGTAATCTAAAGGTTCTGTTTTGTGTCCGGCAATTTTTTCTACACATATAATTCCTTCTGCGGAAGCAACGTGTGCCAGCGCTGGACCAGGGGTTACATCACCAATTGCAAAATAGCCAGGTATATTTGTTTCATAATAGGCTGAAACGGGTATTTTTCCTTTATCTACAATGATTCCAACTTCTTCCAAACCGATATTTTCTAAATTTGAAATTACTCCAGCGGCAGAAAGAACGATATCACAATTTATTTCTTGGCTTCCAGAAGGTGTTTTAATACTTACTTTACACCCTTTTCCTTTTGTATCAACTGTTTCAACGCTTGAATTGGTTAATACTTCAATCCCTAACTTTTTGTATTGTTTTTGGAGCTCTTTTGATACATCTTCGTCTTCTACCGGAACAATATTTGGCAAATATTCTACGATGGTAACCTTGGTTCCCATTGCAGCATATACGTATGCAAATTCAACACCGATAGCACCAGAGCCGATAATAACCATGGAATCTGGTCTTTTAGCTAAACTCATTGCCTTTCGATATTCAATTACTTTTTCTCCGTCAATAGGAATATTAGGTAATGCACGAGCACGAGCACCAGTTGCAATCATGATGTTTTTACCCTCATAAGTGGTGATTTTTCCATCGGCATCCGTTACTTCAATTTTTTTACCTGGTTTCACTTTTCCAAAACCCATGATCACATCGATTTTGTTTTTCTTCATCAAAAACTGAACACCTTTGCTCATTGAATCAGCAACTCCACGAGAACGAGCAATAACCGCTCCGAAATCAGCTTCTGCTCCTTTTACTGTAATTCCATAATCTGAGGCATGCTTGATGTATTCAAATACTTGTGCGGATTTTAATAAGGCTTTTGTTGGAATACATCCCCAGTTAAGGCAAATTCCACCTAAGGATTCCTTTTCTACTACTGCACATTTTAATCCTAATTGAGATGCTCTGATTGCCGCCACGTATCCACCTGGACCTGAACCAAGCACAATTAAATCATATTGTTGAGCCATTCTATTGCTTGAATTTATTTTAGGGCGCAATTTACAAAAAAACGATTATAATTTTGTTTATCAACTAAATTATAATCTAATAACAAAGTATTTATATGTTGTTTTACTTTTCTAATTTTATTTAAAAATAACCGCTAGAATATGATAAACAATATTGAAGCAAATATTGAGCAAATAATTTTTATAATCCGAGGGCGAAAGGTATTGCTTGACTTTGAAATTGCAGAATTATATCATGTTAAAACAAAAATTCTAATTCAAGCTTTAAAAGAAATTTAGATCGGTTTCCAGATGATTTTATATTTCAATTAGAAGTAAATGAATGGGGAATTTTGAGGTCACAATTTGTGACCTCAAAAAGGGGAGGAAGAAGGTGCCTGCCTTATGCATTTACAGAACAAGGAGTTGCCATGCTTTCCTCTGTTTTGAATTCTGATATAGCCATTCAAGTAAATATTGCAATAATGCGCGTATTTGTTGCATTAAGGAAGAATGAAAGCGGTTTTTCTATATTTATGGATAAAATAATTGAAATCAAAAATAATCAAGATTTGCAACAGCAAGAAATCAAAAATATTTATATACTAATTGACGAATTGTTGACACCTTTCATAAAAAGGGATAAAATTGGTTTCACTACAAAGGAAAATTAAGTAATTTTAAATCTTAAAGAAAAAAATGCACCCATGACAAGAGACAGGTTCAATGACCTGAAAGCCAGAATAGAGGCTTTAAGGAGGTATCTTTGACTACGATAAGAAAAAGTACGATATTTCAGAATTAGAAACAAAAACACTCGATCCAGATTTTTGGAATAATCCAGAACGAGCAGAATCAACCCTTCGGGAGCTTCGCGGTCTAAAATTTTGGGTAGAAGGTTTTGACCAATTAAATGGATATTTAGGTGATTTAGAAACCATATGGGAGTTTTATGACCTGAATGAAGCTACAGAGGAAGAGGTTGATGCAGAAGGAAAAAAATTAGAAGACCTACTAGATGCCCTTGAATTCCGTAAAATGATGTCGGATGAGGGGGATAACATGAGTGCCGTTTTAGAAATTAATGCCGGTGCCGGGGGAACGGAATCACAAGATTGGGCATCAATGTTGTTGCGCATGTATAGCATGTGGGCTGAAAAGAACAATTTCAAGCTTAAGGTGGCTGATGTCAATGATGGAGATGTGGCAGGTATCAAATCAGTTACTATAGAAATCGAAGGTGAATTTGCTTATGGAAATTTAAAATCTGAAAACGGAGTGCATCGACTGGTTCGTATTTCGCCGTTTGATTCCAATGCGCGCAGGCATACTTCCTTTGCGTCGGTTTATGTATGTCCATTAGTGGATGATTCCATTGAAATTGATGTCAATCCAGCGGATATTGAATGGGATACTTTCCGTTCAGGTGGCGCTGGTGGACAGAATGTCAACAAGGTGGAAACAGCTGTTCGTTTGACCCATAAACCATCAGGAATTATTATCGCTTGTCAACAAGAACGTTCTCAATTGCAAAACAAGGAAGTAGCTATTCGTCTTTTAAAGTCGAAACTGTATCAATTGGAAATTGATAAACGAAATGCAGCAAGGGCTGAAATTGAAGCTGGTAAAATGAAGATTGAATGGGGATCACAGATAAGAAGTTATGTATTAGATGATCGACGTGTAAAAGACCATCGAACAAATTACCAAACATCTAATACGGAAGCCGTATTAGATGGTGAGATAAATGAATTTATAAAAGCCTACTTGATGAGTAACTAATAAAAGTTAAACGTTGAGAGTTTAAATCTATTTTACAATGAAAAAGTATGATGCAATTGTCATTGGCTCGGGGATATCTGGCGGATGGGCTGCAAAAGAGTTATGCGAAAAAGGGCTTAAAACCTTGGTGATTGAAAAAGGTCGGATGGTCAAACATGTCGAAGATTATCCTACCGCCATGAAGGACCATTGGGAATTTGAGCATAGAGGAGCTTTAACTGTTGAAGATGCTCAAAAACACCATGTGCAAATCCGTTCAGGATTTGTTGGGGATTCGGTAAAGCATTTTTTCACAAATGATCTTGAAAATCCATACCAAGAAAAACAACGATTTGATTGGATCAGAGGTAATCAGGTGGGGGGGCGTTCTTTAACTTGGGGGAAACAAGTGTATCGCTGGTCTGATTATGATTTTGAATCCAATCTTCGAGAAGGAATTGGAATCGATTGGCCTATTCGTTACAAAGATATTGCGCCTTGGTACTCTTATGTTGAAAAATTTATTGGAGTTTCAGGTGAAAAAATGGGATTAGAACATCTACCCGATGGAGAATTTTTGCCACCATTTGAAATGAATTGTGTAGAAAAACATTTTCGCACTGAAATGGAGAAAAAATTTAAAAATAGACCCGTAACTATCGGTCGGATTGCACACATCACCAAAGCACAACCTTGGCATATCGAGCTGGGAAGGAGTGAATGTCAAAATAGAAATAGGTGCTCGAGGGGATGTCCATATGGTGCTTATTTTAGTAGTAATTCAGCTACTCTTCCGGCCGCAAATCGAACGGGAAATTTAACTATCCGTCCGAATGCCATTGTGCATTCGATTTTATTGGATTCAACTAATCAAAAGGCAAAAGGGGTTCGAGTAATAGATGCAGAAACAATGGATGTTGTTGAATATGCCGCAAATATTGTTTTTGTTTGTGCATCGACTTTGGCTACCACTCAACTGTTGTTAAACTCTAAATCAGCTCGTTTTCCGAATGGTTTAGGAAACGATTCAGGAGAATTGGGACATAATCTGATGGACCATCATTACCATGTAGGTGCCACAGCAGCCATTGATGGTTTCGAGGACCAATATTACAAAGGTCGCAAACCTACCAGTTTGTTTATTCCAAAGTTTGTTAATATTTCACCTCAAACCAAAGTCCCTGATTTTTTAAGAGGTTATGATTATCAAGCGGCTAATTCAGGCAGATCAGATTGGGGAAGAGGAAATAGTACTGTGGGAGTTGGAGCATCATTTAAAGATGGATTGATGAAGCCCGGTGGATGGACAATGGGTTTAATGGGCTTTGGCGAAACATTGCCCTATCATGAGAATCAAGTGACATTGCATGAAACATTAACGGACAAATGGGGCATCCCACAATTGGTTTTGGATGCGGGTTTAAAGGATAATGAATGGAAAATGCGTAAAAGGATGGCTTCCGATGCAGCAGAAATGTTGGAAGCCGCTGGATTCAAAGAGGTAAAAACATTTGATAATGTAGGTGGATTTGGGAATGGAATCCATGAAATGGGAACCGCCCGAATGGGGAGAGATCCTAAAACATCTGTTTTAAATGCACACAATCAAATACATGGCGTTCCAAACGTTTTTGTAACAGATGGATCTTGTATGACTTCTGCGAATTGTGTAAATCCAAGTATAACCTATATGGCTTTAACGGCTCGAGCCGTTGATTTTGCTGTTTCTGAAATGAAAAAGAAAAATTTGTAAATCATGAATAGAAGAACCTACTTGAAAAATAGCTCCGCTTTACTTGGCTTAAGTTTGGCGAACCATCTGATTGGAGATCTTTTAAATGCTTGGGATCATTCTAAAACGATAGATTGGAAACCTATACTATTCAATGATTTTCAAGCGCAAATGGTGGCTGAAATTGCTGAAACAATTTGCCCTAAAACGGCTACACCTGGTGCCAAAGAATTGGCAGTTCCTCAATTTATCGAATTAATGGTGAAGAATGTTTTTGAAAAAAAGGATCGCCTTGAATTCTTGAATGGTATACAATCTTTAGAGGATCAATCTAAGAAACAATTTGGTAAATCATTTGTACAATTGACAGTTTCTCAAAAAGAAGAATTACTCATTCAATTGGACAAAGATTCGCCAAATTTTCCAGCTACCATGTGGGGAATTGTTTTGGTTGAAAAGCCCGATCCAATTACATTTTTCCGCCGGATTAAAAGTTTAACCTTAATGGGTTATTTTACATCTGAAAAAATTGCCAAAGATGTATTGGTCTATGATCCTATTCCAGGTAAATTCATTCCTTGTATGCCATTGAATGGCCAAAATGCGTGGTCGGAATAAAACATGGGATTAAAACTGCTTTTTGTTCGCTTTTCCTCTATTGGTGATATTGTGTTAACCAGTGCAGCCATACGTTGCGCAAAAAAGCAAATACCCAATGTAGAAATTCATTTTTTGACCAAAAAATCAATGAAAGCGGTGTCAGAGGCAAATCCCTTTATAGATCAATTTCATTATTTAGACAGTAATTTTTCTGCTTTAATCAAACAATTAAAAGAAGAACAATTCAATTATATTATTGATTTGCATAAAAATTTAAGGACTTTACGTTTGCGTTTAGCCCTGAAGGTTCCTGTTTTAAGCTATAATAAAGCCAATTTGGCCAAATTTATGTTGACCAAAGTAGGAGTCAATTGGATGCCCAATCGGCATATTGTTTTAAGAAATGTAGATACATTGGCTCCCCTAGGCGTAAAATATGATGGTATGGGACTTGATTATTTTATACCCTCTGATACCATTCAGCCCATAATTCCAGAAGATTTTCAACAAAAATATATTGCTTTTGTAATTGGTGCGACCTATTTCACTAAAAAAATGCCGACCGACAAAATCATTGAATTACTTTCCATGATAGATGATAAAGTTGTGTTAATAGGAGGGAAAGCGGAAGAGTCAGAAGGAAATGAAATTGCACAAAAATATCCAAACAAAGTGTGGAATAGTTGTGGAAAATTTAATTTACATCAATCCGCCATGTTGGTAGAAAATGCGAACCTTGTAATTGCTCATGATACAGGTTTGATGCATATTGCCTGTGCATTTTCAAAGGATTTGATTATGCTTTGGGGTGGTACCGCTCCACCTCTCCAATTTTATCCTTTTTTTCCAGAAAGTAAAAATCCTTATTTGTATAATGCCCGAGTTGAAGGCTTGTCTTGTCAGCCATGTTCACATTTTGGATTAAAAAAGTGTCCGAAAGGCCATTTTAAATGTATGCAGTTGCAAGATTTGCCATTGATTGCTTCAAAAATTAAAGCATTTTTGAATAACTTGCAATAGTTATCAAAGACCTATTTATGAAAAAAATATTCCTAACCATATTAATTTGGTTTTCTGTTTTTACTTTATTATTAGCTCAAAAAATTGCCCTTTTACCTATACCTCAAAAAGTTACTTATACTGGCTTGAGTTTGCGAATTGATAAAAAATTCAATTTTGATAAGCCATCTTCAAGCTTACCCTTGGTTCAAAATGGAATTAAAAAATTTCAAAATTTTTGGGAGAAAAAAACACTTCAAAAAGTAACTAATCTAAATTCTCAATCAAATGATTTAGAAGTAATAATTGAAAATGATTGGAAGGGAGAATCAAATTCAATTGAAGAATACCAAGTTCAAATTGATTCCAAAATTCATCTGAAAGCCAAAACAGAAATTGGTATTTTACATGGATTTGAAACATTAGCTCAGTTAATTCAGACTGATTCCTTAGGATATTTTTTACCACAAATATCAATTTCAGATTGGCCCCGTTTTGAACACAGAGGTTTGATGATTGATGTCGCTAGGCATTTTATACCTACTGATCAAATTTTAAGAAGCTTGGATGCCATGGCCGCATCTAAAATGAATGTTTTGCATTTACACCTTTCGGATGACGAGGGTTTTCGAATTGAATCTAAAAAATTCCCGTTGTTACATCAAAAGGGATCAAATGGAGAATATTTTACACAAGAAGAAATAATAAAAATAGTTGAATTTGCTTCCAATCGAGGAATTATAGTTGTACCTGAATTTGATTTGCCAGGTCATTCTCAAAGTTGGTTTGTTGGTTACCCGAATTTGGCCTCTGAAAAAAAAGAATACCAAATTGGACCTCGATTTATCATTGAAGAAGGAAAACCCTTTAATATGATGATGATGTCCCAACTGATCAATAGTACTCCAACCCCAACCATCAATCCAACGGAAGAAAAGACTTATCAGTTTTTGGAAACTTTATTTAAAGAGATGTCTGCATTATTCCCAGGTCCATATTTTCATATAGGAATGGATGAAAACAATGGAGTAGCCTGGAGAAAAAATCCTAAAATTCAAGATTTCATGAAAAGAAAAGGAATTGCAAATGAACATGATTTGCAGGCCTATTTTGGGGAAAGATTAAATCAAATTGTTACAAAAATAGGCAAGCAGACGCTAGTTTGGGAGGAGGCTTATCATTCAAATATGAGCAAAAATATGGTGATTCAGCTATGGAAACCTGCCATGATGGGAAAAGTTCTTCAAAGCAAAGAGGTCGTAGACAATCAGCAACAAGTGGTAATTTCTAGAGGATTTTATCTGGATTATTTTATGCCCGCGTATTTTCACTTGATGAATCCAGAATTTCTTCAATTGAAATCTGATAAAGGTGTTTTAGGAGGAGAAGCAGCCATTTGGACTGAATTAGTAGATAAAAATAATTTCGAATTACGAATATGGCCCCGTGCCGTTGCTGTGGCAACTCGTTTATGGTCTGCAAAAGAAGAACAGCAAGTAGAGGATTTTTATGATGCGCTATCTTCTTTTGATTTGCATTTAACAAGTCTTGGACTACAACATCATGGACAAATAGAAGGGCATTTGAAAACTTTATTACAGGCAGAATTAACAGAAACAGATCGTGAATTGTTTAGCCTCTTGGTGCCATCTAAAGGATTGAAGCGATTAATCAATTCTATGACCCAACCTACCTCTAAACAGTTTAGCCATTTTGAGCAATTTGCAGATGCCTTACCTTCAGATTCATTTAATAAATGGAAATTTAGGAAGTTAATAAAAGACTATTTGGTAGATACTTATAATCCTGCTAAAAAAACGACTGTAATGCTTCAGCTTCGAAAATGGGCTAGTTTGTCTGACTATGTGAAAAATAAGTCTAAAAGTTCACCGCATTTGAAATCGATTATTCCTCTAGTTGACCAAATAAGTCTATGTAGTCGGATGTTATATGATAAATTAAATTTAATGAATGCCCAACCCGATGCACAAATTCTTGCTGAAATTTCGAAATTAAAAAAAATGAATGTGGCAGATGTTGAATGTGTGATTAGTGATGAATTGGAGTCAATTCTAGCTGGAAAACTAAAAGAAATTGACCTGAAATTATCCTTATTTTGATATGTTATACCTGAAAAGAAATTCCCTAAATTTTGGCAATGCAACGGCCATTCTTTCTGATAATAGCTCTTATACTTATACTCAGTTAATCGAAAAAGCGGAGCAATTAGCCTTTGAATTGTTACAATCGAGTTCAGATTTAGCGGAGGCACGTGTGGCGTATATGGTCAATCCGGGTTTCCAATATGTAAAATCTCAATGGGCCATTTGGTTAGCAGGAGGAATAGCTGTTCCTGTTGCAGTGGCTCACCCGATGGATGCTATTCAATATATTCTAGAAGATACTGGAGCAAAGATATTTATTTGTTCAGCAAATTTTAAGTCACTTGTTCAAGAATTTTGTCAATCTGCTTCTATTCGTTTACTCGTGTTAGAAGAGTTGGGAGTTGAAAGTGGAGAGTTGAAAGTAGAACGTTTGTTGCCTGAGATTGATGAAAGCAGAGGCGCAATGATTTTATATACTTCAGGTACGACAAGTTTACCCAAAGGTGTTTTAACCACCCATCATTGTATCGAATCACAAATCAAAGCTTTAGTGGAGGCCTGGGAATATACTTCTGATGACCATACCCTGTGCGTATTGCCTTTACACCATATTCATGGAATTATAAATGTGATTTCTTGTACCTTATATGTTGGAGGAAAGGTAGAATTTTTGCCATCTTTTAGTGCGGAAGTAATTTTTGCTCGTTTCGAGCAAAAAGAATTAAACGTTTTTATGGCCGTTCCAACCATCTATTTCAAATTAATTACGTATTTAGAGAATTTAGAAGATACTAAAAGGTCCTATTTGAAAGAAATTATGAAAAGATTCCGTCTAATGATTTCTGGTTCGGCGGCTCTCCCAGTATCCGTTATGGAAAAATGGGAAGCATTAAGCGGACAGCGATTATTGGAACGTTATGGCATGACAGAAATAGGAATGGCCATTAGTAATCCCTATCGAGGAGAAAGAAGGGCAGGACACGTTGGGCAAGCTCTACCAAAGGTGCAGGTTCGATTAGTAGATGAGGAAAATAAAGAAGTAGAGAACGGACAACCCGGAGAAATTCAAATCAAGGGTCCGAATGTTTTCAAAGAATATTGGGGGAAGGAAAAAGCAACTAAAGAAGCTTTTGTTGATGGCTGGTTTAAAACGGGTGATGTAGCTGAATTAATAAATGGTTATTATAAAATTTTAGGTCGAAATTCAACTGATATCATTAAATCAGGTGGGTATAAATTATCAGCTCTTGAGATTGAGGAAGTACTTCGTACACATGAATTAGTGGATGATTGTTCGGTAGTTGGACTTCCAGATGAAGAGTGGGGAGAAGTGGTTGCTGCAGTAGTGATACCATTATCTGATGGCTTGAGTGCGGAAGTTTTGAATCAGTACATGCGTACCAAAATGCCTGCTTACCGGGTTCCGAGAAAGTACTTGTTTGTGAAAGAACTTCCTCGGAATGCCATGGGTAAAGTGACAAAAAATGAATTGAAAAAACTTTTTTAAATAAAAAGTTTAAGAAGCAAATAAAAGGCACTTGGACAAAGTAAACAACCAAGTCCAGTATAAAAAGTGGCTGTTAATGCCCCATAAGGTACCAGTTTTTGATCAGTTGCAGCTAAACCAGCTGCAACTCCACTTGTGGTTCCCATCAATCCACCAAATACCATGGCCGAATGTGGATTATCCAAGCAAATTTTTTTGGCAATTAATGGTGTTGCAATAGTGACTGTAATGGCCTTAACTACCCCCGTGGCAACACTTAAGGCAATGACGTCTGAACTTGCACCCAAGGCGGAACCAGTTACGGGTCCAACAATAAATGTCAAGGTGCCTGCACCAATCGTTGCTAAACTTTCTGCATCTCGGTAACCAAATCCAATTCCAATGATTACTCCAAGAGCAAAGGAAAGAAACAGTCCTAATGCTAAAGATATTATACCAGCTTTCCCTGCTTGAATCATGACAGGGAAACTTACGCCCAAGGCGGTTGAAACAATACAAAAATCCCTAAACATGGATCCCCCTACCAGTTTAAATCCACTGAAAAAAGGGACATCCGCAATTCCTTTTTCACCACCTGTAAGGGTCCCACCGTAATAGGCAAGAACGAGTCCTAACGTTATAGCAATAGCTGAACCGGGTATTTTTTTATTGATTAATCGAACTGAAATCAGTTCGGCAAAAAGCATGATGATGGCAATGATTAAAAATCCTGTAATCATTCCATTTTTTTCAAAAAAACCTAAAATATCCATTACTAGTTGTTTTTAAGTTTTGAAATGACAGGAACCAATGAAAATCCGAGGGCTACAATTCCTACTCCAGCTACTAGCGGTAAAAATCCATTATTGAAAGCAAGCAGTGCATTCTGACTTGCCGACATGGCTACAATTACGGGGATGTACATATTACTCCAAAAGCCAATACCCTCCTCGAAATTGGATTGAATGAATCCTTTTTTGTGAAAGTAATTGTGAAGGAGAACCAGAAGAAGCATGGCAAATCCAACACCTCCAACATTGGCTTGAACACCAATTAATTCTCCTAAAAAATCGCCAAATAATTGTCCGGCAAGATAACTAAAAGCTAAAAGCCCCAATCCATAAATTAACATATCATTCAATAGGTTTAATTTACGAATATAATCAATTTACTTGCTCAGTCTATAAAAAAGCAAGCCAATTGTTAAAAAGGCTACATTCAAGGTTGCTATAATTTTTATCAATAACAATAATTGATCCATTGTATAAAACAAGAAGGGTATACAGCCAAAAAGGAAAGAGCTTCCAATGGATGTTAGGACCATCATTTCGCACCAAGTTTCTTCTTCCTCAGATGAGCTTGCCAAGTCTAACAATTTGATGATGCCAAGGGATGCCATGGCATATACGTTGAGTAAAATTAATTTAAAGTTCGGTTGTACATTATTTGCATTCATATTTTTGTTGTTTTGTTGATACAAAGCTATATTTGTAAATCGCCAAAAAATGGCGGTTTATACCAAAAATGAAAAATTTTGATCGATTAGAAGTTTTAAACAATTGTTTACTCAAAAAGTCGTTTGAAGTGAATTTTGAGCGTTTTTCTGGCTACCTTAAGGAATATTATGATGTAGAAAATTATGCAGAGAGAACCTTTAATCGGGATATTCGCGAATTAAAAAATCGTTTAATGATGCGATTTCCTCATTTGGAAAATGAATATGGGGATTTAATAAAATATGCAAGATCAGGAAATTACTATTATCTGGTTCGAAGTGATATTTCTGCATTTCCTGGGTTTTCTGAAAAGGAATTATACCAAATAGCAAATTCAATTGAGCAAAATAAACATTTGTTTACGGATGGTTTGGGAAAGGGAATTTTACAAAAACTAAGTGCAATTGGTTTAGAAAATCGACTTTCTCGATATCATCAAGATGTTCAATGGCCAGTTTTACAATTGATCAAGGATGGTGAGCGCTCAGGTGGACATTGGTTAGAACCCTTATTGGAAAAAATATATCGAAAGCAGGTAATAGTTCTTGAGCATAAAGGTATGAAAAATACCTCTGTTAAAAAGAAAATTAAAGCATTACCCTTGTTAATTAAGGAATATAACAATGGATGGTATACGGGTTGGTATCTTTTGTTTTATCCAATACTAGGGGACCAAAAATTCATTAGGCCCCAGGTGGAAGAACTTTGGTGCTTTGCATTAGATCGTTTGGTAGGTATTTCGGATGTTAAGGAAGAATACCAGATTAGAATCAGTGAAAATTTCAATCCCACTAGTTATTTTGATCATATTTTGGGTATTTACCGGTCAGATAAAAATCACCAAAAATTACAAGATATTAAAATTCGAATTCCTTTAACTTCTTGGTTAATTAATTATGTAGAAAAATATCCAATTCATAAATCGCAAGTTATTGTTCAAAATGAGAATGATCATATGATACTTCATTTACGAATGGAAATAAATATAGAATTAGAAAATTTTTTTCGAAGGTATCAAAGCGAAATGGAGATCCTAGAACCCAAAAACTGGTTAAATAGTTAATTTTTATTAACCATAAATTGTTTATTTCCAATGATGTCAGCTTTTTGATCTCTTTGGAATTCGCGATTTGAAATATACGGAATACCTTCATTGGGGTCATTTATAAAGGTTTCCATTTCTCCTAGGGTAATTTTACCATCCGAATTTAAATCACCAGATCCTTGTAATCCTTTTAAGAAATAATAGGTGAAAAGGCTATGGTGTTTTTCAGGATACCAATTGGAAACTTGTTGAGATTTGGAAGAAAGAAAAATAGCTGTATTTTCATCTGAAAAAATATCAATTTTGGGTTTTATAGTCAATGGACTTGAATTGGTTATCAAAGATACTCCATCTCCTGATTGACCTGAAAAACAAGCATCTACCACAACCATTTTCTTCTTGGCAGGTAATTTGCCAATATCGTTAAAAAATTCGTCTAGGGCATACCCATTTAAATCGGTAAGATAATTTGGGTCAGCATCAAATGGAACCAAATAGGCCGAACCTTCCTTAATCATGCTTGGAGCCCCATGGCCAGTATAATAGATAAATAATTCAGATTGACCATCAGGTCGTAGAATTCGTTTTAAATTGTCTTTTATAAAAGTTTTTAAATAACCTGCAGTCGGTAGATCGTCCATTGAACGAGGAAAAATATTGTTTGGAGAAAATCCCATTCGTTTGATTAAATATTCTCTCATCAAACTAGCATCTCTTTTTGCATATTTTACCTTTGGAATTGATTTGTTTTGGTAGTCACTGATTGCAATAACAAAAGCAATTGCATTTGGATTAATTGATTTACTTTCTGCAATATTATTTTCAATATCTATAACCTTATTGTATCCGGCCTTTCCTTTTCTTTCAGTGTTGATATTGATGGTTTCTTTTTGCTTGGAAATTTTGAAGGTATTTCCAACAGAAATTGTGGAATTATTTTGCGCAATACAAAATAATTGAATTGATAAAATTATATTAAGAAGGAAAATAAACTTTTTCATTTCAATTAAGTTTTCAAATTTACCTCTTTTATTTATTTTTTCAAGCTTAAATAACGAATATCAAATTGCACCTTTTTATTTGTACCTCTGAATTTTTGTAGCCATGACAAAAATGAAGTGTTATCTAATGATTTTGGTAACGTGTAACCGGATTTTTTAATTTTTTCATTCAATCGATCTTCGTTATCATTTGAGAATATGGGAGATATAAAGGGTATTTCGGAGAATAGTATATACAATTTATAATATTCTGCTAAGTTATTTTCAGCTATTTTAAATGTCATTTCATCGACCTTATTGCTTTCATCTAAAGAATCATTTTTTTTAGAAAAGAACCAATAAAATTTATTTTTTTCAATTTTGACGCTACCTACATTTTTCTCAGATAATTCATAGGGTAAAATTTTGGAAGTTTCGCCAATGGATAAATCTTCTAAATACAAAGCAAGGTAACCAGAAACGGGAGACTGAAACCCAACATAAAATTCTTGATTATTATTGAAAATGTTGGTATTGCAGTTGATGGATAAACAATTACAAGTAAATAATTTAAAACCAACAGCTTGGGTCGTGATTTCTCTAACGATTCCTTGAACCTTTGCAAATATCCACTGGTCCTCTCCAACCGTTTGAATACTTATATTCGGTTTAGAGGTGTCTCGCAGCCATTCACCTTTTACGAATGAATCTGAAAAAAAATTAAATTTTGAATTGGACTCAGACTTTCCTTTAGAAGCATCATTTTGAACATAGGATGTATTGCCATTGATTATGACTCTACCAAATGCTTTTTCTATTGCATTTATTTTAGCCTGTTCAATTACTAGCTCTTTCGCTTGGTTAAAGGTTTGGTCTTTCTCAATTTTAAAGGAATATTCTCCAGAAGCATGAACTTCTTTTTGAGAATATCCCTTTAATGAGATGAAAATGATTGAAAAAAAGATAATCCAATTATTTTGAATTATTCGTTTCAGCATCAATGTAATTTTTTATGGTACCTCTATTGAAATTCTCTGGATTTAAGAATTTTTCGTAACGTTTTCTAACATCATCTGTTTCAAGTTGAAGTTCTGCTTTTGCTTCGTCTAACAATTGTTTTTTAACAAGGTCATAATTATAACCTAATAAAACTTGCACTTCGGTATTACCTGTATCTTTTGCTTTACGTAAAATTTGAAACAAAGGTTGAACCCTTCCTAATTTTTTAGAAACCCGATTTGCTGACACTTCAATTGTTTTGGTGATTGAAACCGCGTCTTTTGCATCTAATTGATTATTGGACACATCAGATTCAATTACAGATTTCATGTTGGTTTCAACCAATCCAACCAATCTATTTTTAGCTAATTCTATTGCTTGCATGGTAGCTGCCATTTCAGTTTGACCTATAGAAGAACCATTGGCAATTATCCATTGTGGAAATCCATCATTATCAACTTCAGTTTGTCTTCTGAAGGCAATATCAAGTTGGTAGGTCATTGGCGGATTCCCAGGGAAAATTTGCCAACCATCTTCTTCGTATCTTTTAGCTTCTTTTTTTACATCTTTGGATACTTTTACAAAGTTGAATTTCTTTTTACTAGCTGCTACTCGTGGATTTACATTTTTAGTTGAATTACAGGCTAATGCAAAAAAAGCCAGTGATAAGATAAGTAATTTGTTTTTCATGATATATTTTATTTGTGAATTGCAATTAAACTAAATACGAAATTTTTATGTGTCATTTCTCTTAAAACTCTTGAATTTGGATTCTTTTGAATCACATTAAAACAGCTTTCACATCCAGTGGATTTGGGGCCAAAATACAATCCAAGTTTAATGAAACCAGTGTTTGATTCCACAAAATCACATGAAAAAGTAAAGGTATCTAAATTCAATTTAATGTTTACAGGATGTAAATTCCCATCAACCATGTAGGCCTCTGATTTCATTCTAAGTTGACTACTTAAATCTTGAAACGATTTACCGATGACTGAAAATCCCCTCAAAAAGCTAGGTGATTTGACTTCTGAATCATTTGTTGTTTCGGCTTTTTCTGGTTTGATTTCTGAGGTGATTTTAGTTTCCGTTAATTCTGTTTTTGCCAAAACTTTTTCTTCAGCTACAACTGATTTTTTTTCTTCCACCTTAGGAGACTCTTTTTTTACAGGCGAAGCTACCATTATTGGAATAAACTCACCATCAAGATTTAAATTATCCAATGCTACCTCTACCTTCTTTTTGGTACCTGGAAATACAAGATCCAAGGATGGAGATATGTTTTGAAGTGGTATTTCAATTGTGTTATTTTCTGCAATCTGCTTCAATTTTAGATTAATTGAAAACCCTTGATAGGTTTCTCCTTCTAGATCATATGATATTTCAATTACGCCTTTTTCTACATTAAAACCTGCAACAATATTTGAAATTGTTTGAGCTGATGATAAAAAAGAGGAAAATAAAAGGAATAGAAGACCAATAAGGACTTTTTGTTTGGACATAACTCAACAATTTAAGTGAATACACATACTTATACACAATAATATTAAATTAATTAAATAAATGCTACTATATTTATGTAATAATATGTGTATATATATTTGTTAATTTCTCAAAATATGAAAAAAATTTTACTAATTGCTTCTATTTTTTCTGCCTCTATTCTTTCATCTTGTACCATAACAAAACCCGTTTCCGCTACTTCAAACACGGTTGGCAGTAAAAAAGGTGAGTCAGAGGGAACTTGTTATTTTGGAGTAATGTGTTTCAATGTTGATGCTTCTATTCAAAAGGCTGCAAAAAATGGAGGAATAACAAAAATTTCTACTGTTGATTTGAAAACATCAAATATGTTGGGAATTGTGGTTACCTATACTTGTATTGTTACAGGCGAGTAAATTTCTGAAATTTTAAGTGTATGCAAAAAAAAGCTCTTTTAATAGGGGTTATATTAATACTTATTAACTTATCCTCTTGTACAATTAGTCTACCAAAGCTGGCAACTGATTATCCAGTTGGACCAAGTGTTGGTCAGTCTACTTGTACTTGTTATTTTGGATTTATTTGTCAAGATGCAGATATTTCTTTGAAAAGTGCTGCAGCAAATGGTAAGATTGTTAAGATATCCACGGTGGATGTTGTTACCAATATGAGTATTTTGGGAATATTTACTCAATATACAACTATAGTAACCGGATATACGAAAGAACAATTGGTTGCCGAGGAAATTCAAAAATTGGAAACAAGCTCTCAGGTTAACACCCAGGAGGGAAATAGGGAACACAAAGAGGTTGCAATTAATCAAAAACCAGAATTGCTATCTACTCAGAAATCTGATGTATCTCAAATTAAAACACAAGAAACACCATTAACAAATGATAAAACAGATGTAATTGTTGAAAAAAGAGTCGAAGATAAAAAGCTTATTGACCAAGAACCAGTATCCTTAAAAAATGAGCAAGAATCTAACAAGCGAATTTCAGCTGCGGAAAGAATAAGAATAGCTGAAGAACAAATACGATTGGCAGAGGAGCAACAAGCTAAAAAGCAAGAGTTGAATTCTAAAAATAGTTCAAATACTTCTTTTCAACAAAATAAGCCTAAAAATATACCCAAACAAGATATTGTCGGAGATTATTTATCAGAATTACCTCAAATTAGGTTAAAAGGCACTTCATTATCTGATTTATCTAGTAAGTTAAAGGCAATGTCAGAAATTCAAATGAAAAATGGGGATTTATACCCAATAGATGTGGTTATTGATTTAAAACGATTTACCTTTGCATGTAATTTTATTAAAAGAAGCTCTTCATTTATTAAGTTAGGATTGTATTTTGGCCCCAAAAATATAGGTTGTGAGAGTTGCGATAATGTCATTATTAGAAATCCTGGTTCAGAGATTATTTATGACGAAATATCAGGTAATTTGATTGTTCAAGTGATTGCCATTAAAGGAAATTAAATGAATCGAATTTTTAAGGTAGTATTTGCTATTTTTTTGTTTGTCTTTGCTCATAAAGGTTTTGCACAAAATGAAATTAATATCCCCGTCACTGGTGATTGGGAAAGCGCAGGAACTATTTTTCAAGATGAAAATGTTATTGTTGAATTGGAATTTAAGCTTTCAAAGGAAAGTTGCGACACCTCTAGTTTTGGCAATTCAAATCATTTATTTCGTTATCTAATTACAGGTCTAAAAAAACCATTAGGTTTTGATAAATATGTAACATTTAAAATTGTATATCAAGATTGTTATGGTAGATTGATTTGTAAGACCAATAATTTAAATATTGGTGTTAAGAAAAAAAATGACGTTTGGGATGGAGTTCAACCAATCTCAGACCCCAATTCAGATAATTTCTTTAGAGGCAGTAAATTGGTAATTCCTTTTATGGAGGTTAGAACCAGTCTTCAGAAAGATCCATCCAAAGATTCTGAATGTTATAAAAAAACGGTAACAATTCCTGCTGGTGTTCGGTCTAAGAAACAACCTAACCAAGAGCAATTAACAGTGAATAAATCGCAAGAAAATACTCCACAAGTAAATACAGAGTCCTCTCAGTTTAAGGTAAATGGGTTACAGGAAAAACCAAAAGAGCCAGATAAAAAATCATTGGAAAAATTTAATGAAGTGCCCGTTTCAAAGTCTAAAAAAAATGATTTAAGAATTAAAGGGCCACAAGGAAATATTGTAAAAGGTCAGAAAATCAGATTGGAATTATCTGATCCAGGTGATAACGAATGGAATTGGTATGAAGAGTCTTGTAATGGAACTCTTTTAAAAACGGGTTCTTCTTTTTTAGATATAATTGTATTAGAATCAACTACTTTCTATGCCAAGCCAATTGTTAAAATTTCCAATGTAGATATTTGTTTGAATTACCACATTTTTGTTGATTCAACAGCCTCTCTTTCCGTTGCCCCAACAAATATAGTTGTAAATAACAAGGGAATAGTATGTAAGGGTGATACTGCAAAATTATATCCTATAGGTGGTAGCCTTGGAACAGATGCAGCATGGAACTGGTTTGAAAAAGGTAATCCGGTCCCAATTTTCATAGGGGATACGCTTAAAATTGTGCCAGAAAAAAGTGTAAATATCATTTTACAAGCCAAAGGAAAATTTAATGAAACACAGGGTATTGAAACTCCAATTACTGTTTATGATTTTGATTTTCCGAATAGAAAAATGGTTTTTTCACTTGAGCAATCTTTCTGTCCTAATCAACTAGTTAAAATTAAGATGGAAGGTCCCGTTTCACCAATTCCAATGAAGTGGGATTGGGAAAGTCAAGACAATGTAATGTTAAGTCAAGGTACAGAAAGTATCATTTTTAGTTCACCAGCTAATGCAGAAATTTATGCTACTTACAAGGGCTGTGCTGAACCTAAAATTTATTCGAGAACCTATGAGGTAAATACGGGTTCAAGTTTACCTAGTTCCTATAGTTTCAAACAAACGGGAAGTTTATTTAAAATAGATTTGAAAGGAGGAGATTTAAAATACGGATCATCTTGGGTCTTATATGATGAATCAAATAAAAGACTGAAGGCTTTCTCTACAAAGGATTTTACAACAGATGTTGTCAGTAAAAAATATATGATCAGAGCAGAAGGAAATTGTGATACGACTAACTTTCTGAAATTAGAAATTTCAGAAAAAAACAAGGAATCCAATCGTTTTTATATAAATGCTGGTATTTCGGTTTATCCTGGAAGTCCCAAAATTAGTGAGAAAACATTAACTGGAACGATAGGTGTTTTAAACACAAAAGGTGGTTGGTTTTTGATGATCAAAAAAGATATAAAGGAGGATGCTAGTCAATATACTACATCCAATACGTCCTTGTTAGATTTTAATAATTCTTCTAATTATTATTTGTTTAATCAAGAAGTGCTTACTAATCGATTGAGTGTAATTTTTGGATTACATAGTAGAATTGCGCAAGGGCTTTATTGGAATATTGGGGCAGGATATGGTAAAAGAGATTTAATATGGGGAGTAAATGTGAAATCTGCAAATGATGGAACTTTTGTCAATAAAGCATATGCAAAAAATACAACATCCTCGCAAAGTGGTGCTGAAGTTTTAACTGGATTATTGGTGAATGCCGGACCAATTAATTTTAGGGTAGATGCCTCCTTAACGGCAGGTGGTTTTTCAAGCGAAAAGATATATTCTGAGTTTACAGTAGGGGCTGGTTTTACCTTTTAGAAGATGAAAAAAAATACTTTAATTCTTTTATTTACTTTATTTGTTATTGCTTGTTCAAGTGATGTTGAAATTCCTTTCAACAAAGGAAATCGGAATGAAATAGTCACAGGAACAGGTATTAGTTCAACTCCTTCCTCCGCAAATTTAAATTTTTCCATTATTGACAATGGTGGCGCAAGTATTTCAGAAACGGGGATTATGTATAGTTATAGCTCTAATTTGGTTAATCCTGAAATGATTCCGCTTTCAAATAAGTATCCTGGAAATTATTCCATTGGTCTACAAGATTTATTACCAAATAGGACCTATTTCTGGAGGCCATATGCTAAAACGAATCTTGGATTTAATTATGGTAGAACTAGTAGTTTTACGACAAGTGCTTTAAATACTACTTACACCAATGGAATGGTTGCTTATTACCCATTCAATGGTGATTATTTAGATTATGGCCCATATGGTAATCATTTGAGTTTATACGGCTCAAATTCATATGGACCTGGCAAGTTTGGAGGAATTAAATCTGCTGCTTCATTGGTTCCCAATGCGGGATTTTATAAAATAGCTAGTTCTAATTTCCCAACGGGTTCAATGTCTGTTATGTTTTGGTTTAAGGCCAATACGGCCGTTTCAACTTTGGCCTCCGTTGGATCTGGAGCGAATGGTAGTGCAAATAGCTCAGCTACCATTCGATTATTATCCCCAACTCGAATTGGAGTTTATCATTGGAATGCAGATTATTTTTTGGATTTTCCTTGGTATAATTTTACGGATGGAAGTTGGTATTTTATGGCATGTGTATACGATAGTATAACAAAAAAATTTACAATGTATATTGGCAAAAAATCAACAACAGCTAATTCATTAAGTGGGTATTCAACTGGTAATTATACACTCAATAATCAATTGAATTGGTCAATTAAAAATATTTCAGTTGGATGTTTGATTGATGTTAGGAATAATAATCCATCAGAATTTTTTAATGGTCAAATAGACGATTTTAGATTGTTTAATCGTGCGATTACAAGCGATGATGTTAATTATTTTATTAACCAATAATTGTTATTTCCGTGAAATTTAAACAAATATTAATCGTTCTTTCAATTTTATTTAATGCTTATTTTCTAATTGAATTGGTATTGTTTAATTCGCAGGATTCGCAACTCGAAATAAATCCAGTAACTACAAGCCAAGGTGATGTTTATGAAATAGAGCCTTCCGTATATTTTACTGAAAAATATTTTGATAAGGTAGATTTAAAAAAAATTGAGAAAGATCAATTGATTGATACCCCCTTGAAAATCAACCAAATTGTTAATTATGCTTATAATTGGCAATCGGATACAAATCAAGTAGGAAAATATTTTGCTAATCAAGTTTTTCCTAAGTTAATTGAGGATAAATTACCTAATAAATATGATTTCAACTCATTAAATGAGTTGATAAATTTGGCCATTAGCTACAAAGAAGCAGCACTTTATTTACCCAATAATGAAATTATTTTTAATTCAATTTCTGAAATAATTTTTGATGGTGTTTCCAAAAAAATAACCTCCTTTCAAAAAAGTGATTTGAGCCTTTCCAATCGCTTGGATTTTCAGATTTTAGTGAATAAGTGTATCGAAAATAATTTTTATCCAGACTTAAAAGAAAGTTCATCTGACAAATTCCTAAAAACCCTTTTGGAAAAGGATTATTTTCATTTATTAAATACTAGCTATCAAAAATCGAATTGGGGATTGAAATGCGCTTTTTTGGTCGCTTTATCCTTGATGTTATATGGTCTATTTAGTGTTTTTAAACTTATAAAAAATAATGTCTAAGAAGTATTTATATATTCTATTGCCCTGTCTTTTAAGTTTTTTGTCATATGGACAATACGATCAAAAATTGGTCAAATTTGATTTTCGTGAGGAAGATGGAAATCCTTATGGGATTATCAAATTGAATATGAAGAATGAAAAAATTAAGTTAAAGTATTTTGCTTCTAAAAGTGAAATGGGAGAACCTATTATGGATCGATTTAATGAGTGGTCATTCAATAAAAATCTAGTTTTATTCTCAAGTGGAACCTATTATTTTTATCCCAATAAAAATAATAGAAATAAGAATTCAGCATTGCCTGTAGGACTTTGTTTTGATAATGGAATTGCCATCAATAAGGTGATTGATCCTAAATTAGACGGACTCGTTTTATTGTATCCCTCTGGACACATAGTAGTAGAAAATTTGAAAAATAATTCTATTACATTCAAAAGAAAACAGGGTCCAATTAGTTTCAATTTGAAAGATCAATATGACCGAATGGCATTTTTTAAGTATGCTCAGGACATGAAGGCAACGGTATTTCAAACGCATTTATTTGTACATGATAATAAATTATTAATTGGAACAAATGCTAATTCATACAAGGATTATCGTCGGTTTTTAGCTGGTACGGTTAGTGATTCGGGTGATTTAACTTATTATGTAATTAATTTACCGTTTAATGCTACTATTTTAGAGGGCAGCGTGAAAGCTCAACAATATTTAAAATCTATTGAAAAAGTTAAAAATATATCCTTTTTAATCAACTTAGATACGGGTGCTCAAAATACATTAAATGTTTTCCATCCTAAAACCGGTAAATTATTGGAAAATGCGAATTTTAGTGGAACTAAGCAGTTAAAAGATGCGATAAATTTATTGGCATTTTATTATGAATAAAAAAACAATATGTTAAATCCTGCTTTTTTTTATTTCCTCTATTTTTTACTCTTCCCTGATCGACAAGTTGTTAGACAATTGCGATTTGAAAAACAAGTACCATCCAAAAAGTTTTATAATGAAAATGTATTGGTGAATGCTGATAAGGAGAATGTGTATTACAAAGTTAATTATCAATTAAACTTTGGGATTAATGAGGTCCCTTTTAATAACTCAACTATTTATGTTGTTAAAATAAAACCTGATTCAACACTTAAAATTATCCCACCAAAAATTGGTGGAACTTCGTTCGATGATTTAAAATCAGAATTTGAAAGTGTAAAATTTTTGATGAATGCGGGAATGTTTCATGAAAATTATAAACCTGTTGGCTTATTGATTGAAAAGGGTAAAATTGTCAGTCCTTTGGATAGTACGATAACACCAAACTTTGGAAATTTTTATATGTACCCCAACGGAGTATTTGTTTTGAATAAATCATTTACGCCTAAGGTATTGATAACGGATTTGTACAAGAGTTTTCATTTGAATGACCCCAATGTATTATATGCCACTCAATCTGGGCCAATATTGGTATATAATGGGCAAATTCACCCGGGTTTCTCTTCTACCTCCACGAATAAAAACATTCGTAATGGAATTGGAGTTACGAAAAATGGAGAAATTATTTTTGCCATTTCTCAATCTCCTATTACTTTTTATGATTTTGCCCTAGCATTTAGGGAATTATTCAATTGTCCTAATGCTTTGTATTTAGACGGAGCGATTTCAGAACTTTTTTATAACAATCCTAAAAAAGGTCCTATTTTTGTAAATAAAACAGACAACAAAAAATTCGGACCCGTATTTTTGTTACAAGAAAAGTAATGAAATCAAAACCATTTCTTTTGCATATTTGCTCTTACAGTTGGGAAACGGGTGGTCCTGCAAGTTTCATCTTCAATCATGCCAAATTTCAGGTTAGTAAAGGAGTTCAAGTAGATATAGCAAGTGCGGTTTATCCTTGGCAAAAAACATATGATTTGCCAGTGGGTGTACAATTATTTCAATTTTCCAAAAGTATTTTGTCAAAGATCCTTTCAGAGTTTTCTTGGCCACTTATTTTTTGGTTTTTTAAAAATAGAAATAAGTACGATGTAATTCATCTTCATGGTTTATGGCACTTTGGCTCAATTCTTCCATTTCTCATTCCCTGCAAAGCAGAAAAAGTGATAACCATACATGGCTTTTTAGATGACTTTGCATTAAAAAAATCTAGTTTTTTTAAAAAAATCGCTTGGATGCTATTTCAGAAAAGATTTATTGCACGAGCCGACAAGTTGCATGCGATGAACGAAGAAGAATATCAATATCTATGTTCCGTCTTTCCTGAAAAAATCAAACAGATTGCATTAATTGGAAATGGTATAGAAGACCCCCTCTTAAAAGACTTCGGAACTCCAGATCCAGTATTTGTGTCTAAAATTGAACATTTTGTAGATGGAGCAGAATTTGTTTTTTTGTTCCTCAGTAGAAAATCATCCAAGAAAGGAATAGATATTTTGTTGGCTTCATTTGAAGAGATGTGCAGTAGGTATCAATGGAATGCAAGACTATTAATTGCTGGTCCTGATGACGATTATTCGGACCAGTTAAAATCATTTTTATCGACATCCAACAATCAATTTATTTTAGAGGTTCCGCTTGTTTCAGGAGCAGAAAAAGACTATTTGTACAAAAATTGTACTATTTGTGTACTGCCTAGTTATTCTGAAGGATTTTCCATTGCCGCATTGGAAGCAATTGCATATGGTAAATATGCCATATTTAGTACCAAAATTGGTTTTGCCAATGAATTAATAGAATCACAAGCTGCAACCATCATTGAACCTACTTTTGGACATTTAGTAGAATCTTTCCAAAATATATTATATCATAAAATAGCATTTTCAGACTATCAAAAGAATGCCAGAAAATTGTTTTTAAGCAATTACCAGACATTGGATATTTCTAATAAATTATTTAATTTTTTGTTTGTGTAAATTATGTGAAATACATATTTAACACAATTTTATTTGCTCATTTTGTTGAATATTAGCTGTTTTGAATGTAATTGAGTTCAAAATATGTCTATTTTTAAAAAAGTCTTTTCAGGTATGTGTATTTTATTTTACACATATTTTTCAAATGCTCAAAATGTTGGGTTTGAATGGCTAAATAAAGATTTAAAAAAGTTTGAAAACTTTGATCTTTCTTCGCAATTATTTTATCAAAAAGATCTAGCCTCCAACTATTCAATTTCTAATAAATTTAAATTAGTTGATTTTGATTTGCGTGACTTTCCTTTGGATAAAGGAGTAAAGGTAAATGGATTTAATGTTTCCAAAGATTTAACTTATTTCACGTTTAATGGTACTGGATATGTTTTTAAATTTGATCGTTTAAACAAAATTCTTACTCGAATTGATCAAACTTTTTACAGGGGTTATAATTTTGATGCTGTTCAATTTTATAGAAATGGCACTCTCTATTCTTTGGGAGGTGCCGGCTTCTGGAATATTCATTCATTGCTCACTTATTATGATTTCCAACGAAGGGAGTGGGAAGTGGTAGAAACTTTTGGTGATATCAAGCCTGAGAGGGTAGTAGGACTTTCTGCGGGCTATCATAAATTGAAAGATAAAGTTTATGTCATTGAGTCAAAGGAAGAGTTTGCAATAACCAATCCTGGAAAGCAAAGGGTTTTTTCCTTGGATCTTAAAACAATGGTTTGGGAATATAAGGGTGACATTGATTTGAATAAAATGTCTCAATTTAATTTGGATTTACTAGAGGGTACTTGGTTGGGAGAAGCATTTTATTTTCATGTAAGACCTGAAAATGCTATTATTGCCAATCCTGAAACAAATGAATTGTTTATCTATAAAGGAAAGAAGAAATTGTTTTTTGGTGGATATCAAGAAAATTTTCAGATTGGTGATTATGTTTATAGTTTAAGGCCACAATTCACCAAAGCAAAGACCACTGAAGTTTTGGATTCATTGTCATTTGATGAATTAAAAAAAGATTTAAAAAAAGTAGATTCTTTTTATGCTATCGATCTATTTTCAATTAGTTCAAAAGATCTACTACTAATATGTTTGTTAGTTATTTCTTTGTTTTTGTTTATTCTTGCCCTTAAGAGAAGACCAAAAAGAAAAAAGAATTTTAATGTTGAGAAAAGGGATGAGGTAGATTTAGTTTGGGATTTATTATCGAATGGCGGACATGCAGTGTTGGATTTTGTTCTTCAAAATGGCTGTAATTATAAATTTACCACAGATGAGATTTCAAAAATATTAGGTTGTGATAAAAAAGCATTTGATACGCAAAGACAATATCGTTCTAAGTTTATTTCTAATTTTAATATTTTTTTTGAGGAACATTTTAATATTGAAAATGCTATTTATCGCATTAGTTCTGAAGATGATAAGCGATTTGTGTGTTATCAATTATCTGAGGAGGCAGTTAAGGTGTACAAGAAATTTATAGAACAGGTTAATTGATTTTACTTTTTAAGTAAAATTGAATAGATTCATTCTTTATTAAAAAATCTATTTATGAAATCAAATTTAAATACGGTATCCAGAAGAGACTTTGTTAAAGGTTCTGCTCTAATTGCAGCTGCTCCATTTTTTTCAAATTTCTCCATTGTTCGAAATTTACAAACAGACAAAGTTCGTTTAGCATGTATTGGTATTGGTAACCAAGGTGCTAATGATTTATTTGCAATGCATAAAACTGGTTTAGCTGAATTTGTAGCTTTCTGTGATGTAGATATGGGAGCTGCCCAAACCTTACCCGTTCTTCAGAAATTTCCTGATGTACCTCGTTTTCAGGATTACCGTGAAATGTTTGATAAAAAAGGAAAAGATTTTGATGCTGTTTTAATAGGAGTACCTGATCATTCACATTTTCCAATTACCATGCATGCGCTAAAAAGTGGTAAACATGTGTATGTGGAGAAACCAATGGCAAGAACTTTTCAAGAAATTGAATTAATGATGGCCGCTGCTAAAAAACATCCAAATTTGGTTACTCAGATGGGTAATCAAGGGCACTCTGAAGGAAATTATTTTCAATTCAAGGCTTGGAAGGAAGCTGGAATTATAAAAGATGTAACATCGATGGTTGCTCATATGAATTCACCTAGAAGATGGCATGGTTGGAATACAACTATTAAATCTTTTCCAGCAGCTGAAACTATTCCATCAACTTTAGATTGGGATCTTTGGCACGGAGTCGTTCAAAAACACGATTATAACAAAGATTTTGTGAATGGACAATGGCGGTGCTGGTTTGATTTCGGTTTAGGTGCATTGGGAGATTGGGGAGCCCATTTAATGGATACAGCTCATGAGTTCTTAGAATTAGGATTACCGACACAAATAAATATGCTTCGAGCAGATGGTCATAATTCGTTCTTCTATCCACAATCTTCAACCATTCAGTTTAAGTTTCAGGCTCGCAAGAACATGCCTGCCATGGACATTACCTGGTATGATGGCACAAATAATTTACCTCCTTTACCAGCAAATTTTGGAAATTCAGCATTGGACCCAAATATTCCAGCAGCAAGTAATGGTAAAATTCAGTCGTCTAATTTAAATCCAGGTAAGATTATTTATTCTAAAGAATTGACCTTTAAAGGGGGTTCTCATGGTTCAACTTTGAATATTTTAGGGGATGCTGCAAAAGATTTAAAGTTGCCCGAAGTTCCAGTTTCTCCATCTAATCATTATGCCAACTATTTGAAATCTTGTTTAGGTCAAGAAAAAACACGTTCTCCATTTGCAATTGCAGGCCCATTAAGTCAGGTATTTTCTTTGGGTGTCATTGCTCAAAAATGGAATGCAAAGCTGGAGTTTGATCCAGTTAAAAAGCAAATAACTAATCACAAAGAAGCGAATGAAATGTTGAAAGGTCCTGCTCCGAGAAAAGGTTGGGAAGATTATTACAAAGTATAAGTAAAATAAAAATAGCCCGTAAGGGCTTTTTTATTGTCCTATTTATACGAATTTTGTCATCAAATTAACCTTGTTGGTCGACCTACATTATAAAATAATTATTATTTGGTTAATTTTATCAATGTGTAATTATTTATTCAGTCAATTAATTAATTATAAATTTATGCTCCATTTTCTACTTTACATTGATCCAGGTTCTGGTAGTATTTTTTTTCAAGCAATTTTAAGTCTACTGGCTACAAGTTTGTTGTTTTTTAATAAAGTAAAGCTTTTAGGTTTTACAATTTGGACTTCAATTAAGAAGGTCATAAGAGGTCAATAATTGTGAATTTTTATTCTTTTAAAGACCCAGATGCTCAGGTATTTAGGGTGAATGGTCAATTTTTTAGAAAAATTCATAGAAATTTTGTAGAAGAATTTACCGATTTTGTTGATTCCGGTTTGTATCAAGAATTAATTGATCAAAAATTAATTATTCCACACCAAGAAATACAATCAGATTTAAATTCGTATGAATTTCCTTTGCTTATTAAGCCTAAGCAATTGATTTATCATGTTTTACCTTTTGAATGGTCAGAACAAATGTGGTTTGAATGCAATCGAACTTGTCTTCAAATT
>JACCDK011688579.1_pt1 | contig 30691 bp, 32 predicted proteins | sample 7445871 | NCBI WGS metagenome assembly JACCDK01 (sample SAMN15323436, study PRJNA562643) | freshwater metagenome | isolation source: river surface water | place: USA:Blue River Watershed | collected 2017-08-15 | reverse complement strand
AATCCTGCTTTTAATGTTAAAAGAACTCCAAGTACTAGAAGACAGGTGGACGTTCAAGCCAATACAGCTATTTTAACTCAATTAGTAGCTCAATTAGAATTATCTAAGGTGAGCTTAAGAAAAGAAACTCCTTTAGTACAATTAATTGATAGACCTATTCTTCCATTAGAAAAAGAAAAACTAGGCAGGATAAAGTCATTTGTATTAGGGGGATTTCTAGCTGGATTTTTAACAGTATTGTATTTGGTTTTTGGACAACTATATAAAAAATTAGTTGCATAAATAAGTGTTTGATTGGATTAGTGTGGTCCACACTAATATTGAGTATTTGCAGATAGTTATAAATCATTAATAAGTTGAAAATCAAGCACTTTATATGTTTGATTTTTTGTTTATAGGTAACACAAAATGGTAGAAAAATAGGTTAAATGTGCGCAGTTTTGTGCGTTATTTTAGAGAATAATAGATCAAAAAATGAAGCCCAAAGCGGTAATTGTCAGTGGATACTTTAATCCTATTCATAAAGGTCACATAGAATACTTTCAAAAAGCAAAAGCAAATGGGGGCAAATTATTTGTTATTGTAAATAATGACTTACAAAGGGCTTTAAAAGGTTCTAAAGAATTTCAGGATGAAAATGAGAGGGTTTTCATAGTTGAAAACCTAAGATTAGTTGATAAGTGTTTTTTATCGATTGACAGGGATAGAACGGTTGTTGAGTCCATTAAAATGATTTTTAATGAATTTGGTAATGAATATCAACTTGCATTTGCAAATGGTGGAGATCAAAATAATGATACAATTCCAGAAAAACCAATTTGCAAAATATTAGGAATTGAATTGATTGATGGTTTGGGTGGCAAAATTCAATCATCTTCTTGGTTATTAAAACAATAATGCAAAAAAATATATTAATTACCGGCGGAGCAGGATTTATTGGATCGCATGTAGTGCGTTTAATGGTGACTAAATATCCTGATTATCAAATCTTTAATTTAGATGCCTTGACTTATGCGGGCAATTTGGAAAATTTAAAGGACATTGAAAATTTGCCTAATTATCATTTTGTAAAAGCCAATATTTTGGAGGCGGATGCTTTGAAGGATATTTTCCAAAAGCATAAGATTACAGATGTAATTCATTTGGCTGCAGAGTCGCATGTGGACAGGAGCATTGTTTCACCTTTGGACTTTGTGTATACGAATGTGATTGGCACAGTAAACTTATTAAATACCGCCAAGGATTTTTGGAAAGGGGATTTAAGTTATGAAAACGCACATGATGGAACATGGGACAATAAAAGAGACCATTTGTTTTATCATATTTCTACCGATGAAGTGTATGGTAGCTTAGGTAAGGAAGGATTGTTTAAAGAGACTACTCCTTATGATCCAAACTCTCCTTATTCTGCAAGTAAAGCTGCAAGTGATCATTTTGTAAGAGCATATGGTGAAACCTATCATTTGCCGATAGTAGTTTCAAACTGCTCTAATAACTACGGTCCTAATCACTTTCCTGAGAAATTAATTCCTTTATTCATACATAATATCATCAACAAAAAACCATTACCTGTGTATGGAGATGGTTTATATACCCGTGATTGGTTATACGTAATTGATCATGCGCGCGCGATTGATTTAATATTCCATGAGGGTAAAAAAGGAGACACTTATAATATTGGTGGATTCAATGAATGGACCAATATTGATTTAGTGAAATTGCTTTGCGCTCAAATGGATGAAAAATTAGGACGTGCAAAAGGAGAAAGTGAAGGCTTGATCACTTATGTAAAAGACCGTCCAGGTCACGACCGTCGTTATGCCATTGATGCGACTAAACTAAATAAGGAATTAGGATGGTCTCCTTCTGTAACATTTGAACAAGGCTTGGCAGCTACCATTGATTGGTATTTGCAAAACACTGCATGGTTAGAGAATGTAACAAGCGGTGCCTATCAAACTTACTATAACGAAATGTATAGCAACAGATAATGAAAATTGAGCAGACCCCCCTTAAAGATTGTTTTATCGTTCATGAAAAAGTGAATGGAAGCGTGAGAGGATATTTTATAGAGACCTTTAATCAAAGAGATTTTAATGCTGCTTCAGGATTAGATAATGTCTTATCCCCAAAGTTAAAAAATTAATAAACTTCAAGGAGTATCAGCTTCAATAAAGTTAAAAAAGTTTTAAGATATAAAAACAAAAAATTCCCAAGAAAATTAAAACTGATGAATAGTAAACAAAATATTGCAATAATAGGTTTAGGATATGTAGGTTTACCTCTAGCTGTTGAATTTGGAAAAAATTTCAATGTAATTGGATTTGACATTAATAAAAAAAGAATTGAAGAATTAAACAATGGAATTGACAAAACATTAGAGTCTAATTTTGATCAAATTAAGTCTTCAAAAGGCCTAAAATTTTCAAATAATATTGATGATTTGTTTGAATCTAATATATTTATAATAACAGTACCAACACCAATTGATGACTTTAAAGCTCCAGATCTTAAGCCATTACTAAAAGCTTCTGAAATGATTGGAAAAATTTTGAAAAAGGGTGATCTAGTAATTTATGAAAGCACTGTTTATCCTGGCTGTACAGAAGAGGATTGTGTTCCCGTTTTAGAAAACATGAGTGGGCTTAAATATAATGTAGATTTTTTTTGCGGATATTCACCTGAAAGAATAAATCCAGGTGACAAGGTAAATACTTTAGTGAAAATAAAAAAAGTAACATCCGGATCTAATTCTGAAATTGCTGAGGTGGTAGATTTGTTATATAGAAGTATTATTAAAGCAGGAACACATAAAGCCCCAAGTATTAAAGTTGCAGAAGCTTCCAAAGCAATTGAAAATGCTCAACGTGATATTAATATTTCTTTTGTAAATGAACTAGCTTTAATTTTTGATAAAATGGGTATTGATACACAAGATGTTTTAGACGCTGCTGCTACAAAATGGAATTTTTTAAAATATAAACCAGGTTTAGTTGGTGGCCATTGCATTGGTGTAGACCCTTATTATCTTGCACATAAATCAGAAAGCCTTGGATATTATCCACAAGTAATTTTAAGTGGAAGGCGTGTAAATGACAATATGGGAATATTTGTGGCAAACAAAGTTGTAAAATTAATGATTCAAAAAGGGAATTCAATAAAAGGTGGGACTGTATTAATTCTAGGCGTAACCTTTAAGGAAAACTGTCCTGACATTAGAAATTCAAAAGTAAAAGATATATATAACGAATTGAAGCAATTTGATTTAAATGTTGATGTATATGATCAACATGCAAATAAAGAAGAGGTTTATGAAGAATATGGAATTAGACTTATAGATAAATTAGGGAAGTATAGTGCAATTGTAATTGCAGTTGCTCATGATGAATTTTTGTCACTGAATTATGAAACCTTAAAGAAAGAACATAATTCAATAGTCTATGATTTAAAATCATTTATCAACAGAAAACTTATTGACGGAAGATTATAAAAATTATTTTATGAAAAAAGCAATTATTACAGGAATTACAGGGCAAGATGGCGCATATCTAGCAGAATTTTTATTAAACAAAGGATACGAAGTTCATGGTATTAAAAGAAGATCATCTTTGTTTAATACTCAAAGAATTGATCATATATATCAAGACCCTCATACACCACATTTACATTTACATTTACATTATGGTGATTTAACAGATAGTACTAATTTAATTAGAATAATTCAGGAAGTTCAACCAGATGAAATCTATAACTTGGCTGCAATGAGTCATGTGCATGTAAGTTTTGAAGAACCAGAGTATACAGCAAATGCCGACGGTATTGGAACTCTTAGAATTTTAGAAGCAGTGCGAATATTAGGGTTAACTAAGAAAACAAAAATTTATCAAGCATCCACATCTGAATTATATGGTTTAGTGCAAGAAGTTCCTCAATCAGAGACCACACCATTCTATCCTCGCTCACCATATGCAGTGGCAAAACTATATGCATATTGGATTACTGTAAATTATAGGGAGGCTTATAATATGTATGCTTGTAATGGAATTTTATTTAATCACGAATCACCCCAAAGAGGCGAAACTTTTGTGACAAGAAAAATTACAAGAGCAACCGCAAAAATTGCTTTGGGTATTGACAGTTGTTTATACTTGGGAAATTTAGATGCTAAAAGAGACTGGGGACATGCAAAAGATTATATTGAAGGAATGTATTTGATATTGCAACAAGAAAAACCTGAAGATTTTGTATTAGCAACAGGTATAACTACTACCATTCGTGATTTTGTGAAAATGAGTTTTGCAGAGCTGGGAATTGAATTAGAGTTTAGAGGGAATGATGAAACTGAAGAAGGTTACGTTTTTAAAAACAATGGTAATTATAAACTAGAATTAGGACAGGTTGTAGTTAAAGTAGACCCTAAATATTATAGGCCAACTGAAGTTGATTTATTAATTGGAGATCCAACAAAAGCCATGACTAAACTTGGGTGGAAACCTAAATACGATTTAGCAACATTAGTAAAAGAAATGGTTGCAAGTGATGTTTCTTTATTTAAAAAAGAATTGTATACAAAACAAAGTGGATTATAAGCATGGAAAAAACTGCTAAAATATATATTGCGGGACATAGGGGAATGGTTGGTTCAGGCATAGAACGTAAACTAAGAAAGGAAGGTTTTAATAATATTATTACAAAACTATCCAGTGAATTAGATTTAAGAAACCAACAAGCTGTTAATGATTTTTTTGAAAAAGAAATGCCTAACTATGTAATACTAGCTGCAGCTAAAGTAGGTGGTATACATGCTAATAATACTTACAGAGCTGAATTTATTTACGATAACATAATGATAGAAGCCAATATTATTCACGCAGCTTATTTGAATAATGTAACCAAACTATTGTTTTTGGGGTCTTCATGTATTTATCCTAAAATGGCATCGCAGCCCTTAAAGGAAGAGTATTTATTAAGTGGATATTTAGAACCAACCAACCAACCATATGCCATTGCTAAAATAGCAGGTATAGAATTGTGTGATAGTTATAGGGCACAGTATGGTTGTAATTTTATCTCAGCAATGCCTACTAATTTGTATGGCACAAATGATAATTATCATCCAGAAAATTCACATGTACTACCTGCACTTATCAGAAAATTTCTTTTAGCCAAGAAAAATAATGAACCCAAAGTAACTATTTGGGGATCAGGTACACCAAGAAGAGAATTTTTACATGTTGATGACTTGGCTGATGCTTGCTATTTTTTACTTGAAAATTATGATGAGAAAGGTTTAATTAATATAGGTTGCGGTAAAGATATTTCAATAAAGGAATTAGCTGAATTAATTTCCATTGAAGTAAGTTACAAGGGCGATCTTGTTTATGATAATTCAAAGCCAGATGGCACTCCTCAAAAACTAATGGATATTAGTAAACTTAATAATATTGGTTGGAGTTCTAAAATTAATTTAAAGGCAGGAATTGCAAAAACGATTGAAGAAGTAAAATCAAATTATTAAATATGCTTAAAATAACAGTAGTAGGCACAGGCTATGTTGGATTAGTAACGGGTACTTGTTTTGCAGAGACGGGCAACAAGGTTACCTGTGTGGATATTGATAAAGCGAAGGTAGATAAATTAAGTGCGGGTCAAATTACCATTTACGAACCAGGATTAGAGAAAATATTTTTAAGAAATATTAAAGAGAGTCGTTTAAAGTTCACCACTGTATTAGAGGAAGCGATTGAGGATGCAGAGATTATATTTTTAGCATTGCCAACACCTCCGGGTGCGGATGGTAGTGCGGATTTAAAATATGTATTAGGCGTTGCGGATCATTTAGGAAAAATTTTAAAAGGCTATAAAGTAATTGTAAATAAGAGCACGGTTCCGGTGGGAACTGCTGATAAAGTGAGTGTAGCGATTGCCGCTAATTATAAAGGGGAGTATGATGTGGTAAGCAACCCTGAGTTTTTAAGAGAGGGGGTTGCGGTAGATGATTTTATGAAACCCGACCGTGTAGTAGTTGGAACTAGATCAGAGCGAGCGAAGAAATTAATGAGTGATTTATAAGCACCCTTTGTAAGACAAGGGAATCCAGTGATTTTTATGGATGAGCGTAGTTCGGAGTTAACGAAGTATGCAGCAAACAGCTTCTTAGCCACTAAAATTTCATTCATGAATGAGATTGCACAATTGTGTGAGCGCATGGGAGCGGACGTGGATATGGTGCGTAGAGGAATAGGTTCTGATGACAGAATTGGCAAGCGTTTTTTATTCCCAGGCATTGGTTATGGAGGATCATGTTTTCCTAAGGACGTGCAAGCATTGATCATGTCATCGGATGAAGTGAATTATGAATTTGAGATTTTAAAAGCAGTTGAAAAAGTAAATACACTTCAAAAATTACATTTAGTACAAAAGATAAAGGCATACTATAATAATAATTTACAAGGCAAGCATTTTGCACTATGGGGATTGGCTTTTAAGCCCAATACCGATGATATTAGAGAAGCGCCAGCTTTGAGTATTATTGATGCATTGACAAGTGCAGGTGCAACAGTAACAGCGTATGATCCCGAGGCAATGCCAAATGTAAAAGCACAAATAGGAGATAAAATCAAGTATGCTGAAAATCAATATGAAGCATTAGAAGGAGCAGCTGCATTGATTATTGCTACCGAGTGGAGTGAGTTTAGAACGCCTGATTTTGATTTAATGGATCAGCAGTTAGCGCAGAACAAAATCATTTTTGATGGAAGAAATTTATTTGATGTAGCCAAGATGATCGATTTAGGCTATCATTATGAATCTATCGGAAGGGCAGAAGCAAAAAGAGAAAACAAATAGACTCAAACCAATACAAACAAACTACATGAGTCAGAAAAAAATATTAATTACTGGAGCTGCCGGATTTTTAGGATCTCATTTATGTGATCGTTTTATAAAAGAAGGTTATTATGTAATTGCGATGGATAATTTAATTACAGGCGACTTGATGAATATTGAGCACCTGAGATCAAATCCAAATTTTGAATTCATTCAACACGACATCACTACTTTTATTGATATAAAAGGTGAGTTGGATTATATTTTACATTTTGCATCTCCAGCAAGTCCTATAGATTATTTAAAAATCCCCATTCAAACTTTGAAGGTAGGTGCGATGGGCACGCATAATTGTTTGGGCTTAGCTAAAGCAAAAGGGGCAAGAATATTGGTTGCAAGTACGAGTGAGGTATATGGTGACCCATTAGTGCATCCTCAAACTGAGGAGTACTGGGGCAATGTAAATCCAGTGGGTCCAAGAGGGGTTTACGATGAGGCTAAAAGGTATATGGAAAGCATTACGATGGCCTACCATACTTTTCATCATGTTGAAACAAGAATCATCAGAATCTTCAACACCTATGGTCCAAGAATGCGCCTAAATGATGGAAGAGCATTGCCTGCTTTTATTGGGCAAGCATTAAGAGGTGAGGATATGACGGTGTTTGGTGATGGATCTCAAACCAGAAGCTTTTGTTATGTAGATGATTTAGTAGAAGGCATATATAGATTATTATTAAGCGACTATTCAAGTCCAGTAAATATTGGTAATCCGAATGAGATTAGTTTAAAGGATTTTGCAGAGGAAGTATTAAAGTTAACAGGCTCAACTGTGAAAATTGTTTACAAGGATTTGCCAGTTGATGATCCAAAGCAAAGACAACCCGATATCACAAAAGCAAAAACCATTTTAGGATGGGAACCGAAAGTAGATCGTGCCGAAGGATTAAAAAGAACCTATGATTACTTTAAGGCATTGCCTCCCACAGAGTGGACAAAATTGCCTAAAGAATTTTTATCAAAAAAGTAAAGAAAAAAGAAAATGAAAGTTGTTATTTTAGCCGGAGGTTTAGGAACAAGACTAATGGAAGAGACGGAGGCTAGGCCTAAGCCAATGGTTGAAATTGGCGGGAAACCTATATTATGGCACATAATGAAAATTTATGAACACTATGGTTTCAATGATTTTGTGGTTTGCTTAGGATACAAGTCTCAAATGATTAAGGAGTACTTTTTAAACTATTATTTATATAATTCTGATCTAACTATAGATCTAAATCAAAATGAAGTTAAGGTACATTTCACAAATACCGAGTCTTTTAAAATATCACTTGTTGATACGGGTATTGAAACAAATACTGCAGGAAGAATTAAACGTATTCAAAGTTATTTAAATAATGAAACTTTCATGTTAACTTATGGCGACGGAGTTTCAGATATAAATATTCAAGAACTGTTGAAATTTCATAAACAACATGGAAAACTTGCAACATTGACAAGTATTCAAATGCCAGGTAGATTTGGAAATATAGAAATGAATAGCGATGGAATTATAGATCATTTTGTAGAAAAACCTGAAGGCGATGGAATGTGGATAAATGGAGGTTTTTTTGTTTTAGAGCCAGGTATTTTTAATTATTTGATTGGTGATATTGATAAAGTACAATGGGAAAAAGGGCCATTACAAGAGATTGCAAAAGATAGACAGCTAGCTGCTTTCAAACATAGAGGATTTTGGAAGCCAATGGATGCATTAAGAGACAGAATAGAACTTGAAAATTTATGGAAAACTGGGCAAGCAAAATGGAAAGTATGGAAATAAATAATATTATGTCTATTTATAAAGGCAAAAAAATATTTTTAACTGGTCATACAGGATTCAAAGGGGCTTGGATTTCTGTTGCACTTAATAATTTAGGAGGAATTATTAAAGGCTATTCTCTTGAGCCAGAAGATACATTATCATTATATAATTTAATAAAATCAGATTTTAGTCATGAATCCATAATTGCTGATATTAATGATTCAGATAGGTTAAAAAAAGAATTAATTGATTTTCAGCCTGATTTTATTTTTCATTTAGCTGCACAACCCTTAGTGCGCAAGTCTTATAGAGAACCATTAGTAACATTTAATACAAATGTAATTGGTACAGCAAATTTGTTAAACGCAGCATTAAGTCTAGAAAAAAAATGCACAATTGTAACAATTACAACAGATAAAGTATATGAAAATAGAGAAATTGACTATGCCTATAAAGAAAGCGATAGACTCGGGGGTTATGACCCCTATAGTGCAAGTAAAGCTTGTGCTGAGTTGGTAATAAATTCTTATAGGCAATCATTTTTTAATATTAATAACATTGATTATCATAAAAAGGGTTTAGTAAGTGTCAGAGCAGGTAATGTTATTGGTGGAGGTGACTGGTCCGAAGATAGATTGATTCCAGATATTGTAAAATCAATAGAGCTAAACAATAAAATCGAAATTAGGAATCCATTTTCTGTAAGACCCTGGCAACATGTTTTAGAGCCAGTTTTTGGTTATTTAAAATTAGGGGCCTTATTATCAGAAAATCCTATTAGGTATACTGGCTCATGGAATTTCGGACCAACTTTAAAAGATAACTTACCAGTGATTGAAATCGTTCAGCAGGCCATCAAAGTAATGGGGAAAGGTAATTACGAAGTAATAAAAAATTTAGAACAACCTCATGAAGCAGGACTTTTAAAATTAAATACGGATAAGGCTTTAAATGAAATGTGTTGGAAACCCCTTATTGACACACACCTTGCAATAGAATTAACAATGAACTGGTATAAATTATTTTACCAGAAAAAAAAGTCAGCATTTAATTTAATTCAAGAAGACATTCGTTACTTCCAATCTTTAAAATAAAAATCATGGAAAATTTATATAAAAATCTAAATAATTCAACAATACGTAAGGAATTAGTTGAACTATTTAAAATTAATTTAAGTAAAGAAATTATTGCAGGCAAAGACTATATACCAGTAACTGGTAAAGTAATTGATGAAAGTGATATTTTACTTGGTATTGAAGCTACAATGGATGCATGGTTAACCACTGGCAGGTTTAGTGATTTATTTGAAAAAGAGTTGGCAAAATACTTTGGTAGTCGTTTTGCTTTTTTGGTTAATTCCGGTTCATCTGCAAACTTATTAGCGTTTTATACTTTAACTTCTCCTAAACTTGGCGACAGGGCTATAAAGCCGGGAGATGAAGTAATTACAGTTGCAGCTGGTTTCCCAACTACAATAAATCCTTTAATTCAATTTGGTTGTATTCCTGTTTTTGTTGATGTCGAAATACCTACGTATAATATAAAAACTGTTGATATTGAAAAAGCAATATCGCCAAAAACTAAGGCAATCATGGTAGCGCATGCCTTAGGAAATCCTTTTGATTTGGATACTATAATCGAACTTGCGAAAAAATATAATCTTTGGGTTATTGAAGATGATTGTGATTCACTAGGTGCTACATATAAAAATAAAAAAACAGGAACATTTGGCGATTTAGCAACTGTTTCTTTTTATCCAGCTCATCATATTACTATGGGAGAGGGGGGCGCGGTTTTGATAAATAATCCAATTTTAAAAAAAATTGCTGAAAGTTTTAGAGATTGGGGTAGAGATTGTTGGTGTTCTCCTGGATGTGATAATACCTGCGGAAAAAGGTATAACTGGAAGTTAGGTGGTTTACCTGAAGGATACGACCATAAATATACATATTCGCATATTGGTTTTAATTTGAAAGTGACAGATATGCAAGCTGCAATTGGACTAAGTCAATTAGCCAAGGTAGATTACTTTATTTCAAAAAGAAGAGAAAATCATAAAATTCTTTATACAAAATTTAAACAGCTTGAAAAGTATTTTATACTTCCAGAAGCAACAGTCAACAGCAACCCAAGCTGGTTTGGATTTATGTTGACTGTTAGAGAAGGGTCAGGAATAAATAGAAATAAACTTGTAGAATATTTGGAAGAAAATAAAATAGGGACAAGACTTTTTTTCGGAGGAAATTTATTAAGACAGCCTGCATATGAAAATTTAAAATATAGAAAAATTGGAGACTTAGAAAATTCTGATTTTATAATGAATAATTCCTTTTGGCTTGGAGTTTGGCCAGGAATTACCGAAAGTCATATTGACTATATATTTACAAAGACTAACGATTTTATTAATTTACAAGAGATTTAAGAATTGAAATTATTACTTACAGGAGCTACAGGTTTTTTAGGCAGTCAATTACTAAATGAGTTAGTTAATAATAATCATGAGATTGTTATTTTGAAAAGATCTTTTTCAAACACAACAAGAATTTCTTCAATAATTGATAAAGTAATTAGTTATGATATAGACAAAATCAATTTGAAAGATATCTTTAAGTGCCATCAAATTGAATGTGTTGTACATCTTGCAACAACCTACGGAAGAAATGGAGAAGTCATTAGTGATATTGTAAAAAATAATTTATTGTTTTCTATAGAATTACTAGAGTTGTCAATTAAAAATCATGTCTCAACATTTATTAATGCCGATACGCTTCAAAATAAAAATGTTTCAAATTATACTTTATCAAAAAAACAATTTGTAGAATGGGGCTTTATGTCTAGTCGATTAAATGAAATTGAATTTATTAATCTTAGAATAGAGCACTTATTTGGACCAGGAGATGATGATAACAAATTTGTTTATTGGATTATTAACCAACTATTAGCAAATACTAAAGAAATAAATTTAACTAACGGTCATCAGAAACGCGACTTTATTTATATTGAAGATGCAGTCACGGCAATTCTTTCTATTATTTCAAGTCCATTAAAAAGTGGATTTTCGGAATTTGATATTGGTACTGGGTATGGCACAACTGTAAAAGAATTTGTTTTACAATTAAAAAATGAAATTGAAAAAAAGATAAAAGTTGATACTAAATTAAATTTCGGGGCAATTCAAATGAGAGAAAATGAACCTAATGAAATTATAGCCAATAATTTAAAACTTAAATCACTTGGCTGGGAGCCAAATTTTGATGTAAAAGAAGGTATTGAAAAAATGATTAATCAAATATTTATAACTAAATGAAGTATTTAATAACAGGAGGTTGCGGTTTCGTCGGATCTAATTTGGCCAAAAAAGTTTTGGATCAAGGCGAGGATTTGTTTATTATGGATAATTTATTTAGAGAAGGTAGCTATGATAATTTGAATTGGCTAAGGACACTTGGGGATTTCAAATATTATCCATCTGATATTAGAAATTCTAATGATGTTGAGGTAATCATAAAGGATATAAAACCAGATATAGTATTTCATCTTGCAGGTCAAGTTGCAATGACTACTTCTATAAGTAATCCAAGACTTGATTTCGAAACGAATTGCTTAGGCACATTTAATTTATTAGATGCGATAAAAAAACATAGTCCTTATTCAATTGTAATGTACTCATCAACAAATAAAGTTTATGGAGATTTTTCAGAACTTAATTTCATCGAAAATGATACCAGATACAATTGCGTAGATTATCCTGAAGGTATTTCGGAAAGCTATCCTTTAAATTTTCATTCTCCATATGGTTGTTCTAAAGGTTCTGCTGATCAATATCTGTTAGATTATCATCGTATTTATGATTTGCAGACTATTGTATTTAGACATTCTTCAATGTATGGTGGAAATCAAAATTCAACAATTGATCAAGGCTGGGTTGGATGGTTTATAAAAAAAGCCATAGATATTAAATTAGGTTTAAATGATTCTAGATTCACTATATCAGGAAACGGTAAACAAGTTAGAGATGTGTTACATGTAGATGATGTCACTGATTTATATTTTCAGTCAATTCCTGAAATCTCAAAATTAAAAGGTAATGTTTTTAATATAGGAGGTGGAATTAGTAAAAGCCTATCAATTCTTGAGCTTTTCGAAATTCTAGAAAAACTATTAAATATCAAAATGACATATAGTCAACTTGATTGGAGAGAAAGCGATCAGTTGGTTTTTGTTGCAGATACAAAAAAAATTCGTAGTATGATTAATTGGGATGCTAAAATAAATCCAGATGATGGTATAAAAAGATTTATTAAGTGGATCAATCCAACTTTATAAATCAATTTATATTTTATAATTATCCTTTTAAAAATTCACATGACGTTATATAAAAAAATAAATTTTCTACTTACCAAAAGTCAAAAAAAACAATTGATATTTTTGTTTGTGTTGTTAATAATTTCAATTTTTTTTGAATTAATGGGAATAGGGATAATGTTGCCTGCTTTTACTCTATTGCTTAATCCAAGTAAACATCATGATTCAATACTAATTCAAAAAATAACTCATTTTTTAGGAAACCCATCACAAATAAAATTAGTCGTTATTGGGATGCTATCAATTGTTTTTATTTATTTCATTAAGGGCGTTTTCTTATTATATACTTCATGGAAACAATCTAATTTTATTAGTCAACTATCATATGGAATTGGTAGCAAGTTATTTCATGGATATATTAATCAGCCATATAATTTTTTCTTGAAAAGAAATTCGTCGGAATTATTGAGAAATATTCAGATGGAAGTGCATCAATTTCAATCTATAATACTAGCAATAGTAATATTTCTTTCAGAATTTTCAGTTATTGCTAGTATATTAATATTTTTATTGATTATTCAACCTATTGGTGCAATTTCGATTGGTTTATTTTTATCTATTTTTATTTTAATATTCCATCAATTTTCAAAAAAAAGACTACTTGATTGGGGTGCGCAAAGACAAATTTATGATAGTAAAATTGCATTGAATCTGATGCAGAGTTTCGGTGCAATTAAAGATATAAAAATACTTGGAAGACAGCATTATTTTTTAGATGACTTTGATATTAATAATAATGCTAGATCGAAAATAAATTCAAAACAACTTACTTTGCAAAATATCCCTAGATTATATTTGGAATTTATTGCCATTGTAGGATTGTCAGGATTAGTTTTATTATTAATTTATTTTGGAAATTCTGTAGATGTTGTTTTGCCAATTATTGGTGTTTTTGCAGCAGCTGCATTTAGACTTATTCCATCAGCTAATAGAATAATGGGTTCAATCCAAAATATAAGATATGCTATTCCTGTTGTATCACTACTTTATGAAGAGTTAAATAATTTCAGTGATTTTGAAATTTCAAAAAAGCAAATTGCAAATTTTAATTTTAAAGAAATTATAATTTCTGATTTAAATTTCATATATCAAGATAAAGATCATAATGCTTTAAATTATATTAATCTTTCAATTAAGAAAGGTGAAACAGTTGGATTTATAGGTCCTAGTGGATCTGGCAAAAGTACCTTAATTGATATTTTACTTGGCCTGCTAACACCAACAAGTGGATGTATAAAAATTGATGATCATAATATTCATAGTAACCTTATCTCATGGCAATCGCAAATTGGATATGTCCCACAATCTATTTATTTAATAGATGATACATTAAGAAATAATATTGCATTAGGTATTCCTCCTCATTTAATTGATGAAAATTCCATAAATAATGCTATTAAATCGGCCCATTTATCTGATTTTGTATTGTCTTTAAGTGAAGGATTAAATACTAAAGTTGGAGAACGTGGTGTAAGGCTTTCTGGCGGTCAAAGACAACGTATTGGTATAGCACGATCTTTATACCACAATCCCTCAATATTGGTTTTAGATGAAGCTACAAGCTCACTTGATAACGAAACAGAAAGTGAAATTATGAAATCTATTAATGCAATGCATGGAACTAGAACAATAATTATTGTTGCGCATAGATTATCAACTGTGAGTCAATGTGATAAAATTTTCAAAATGAAATCTGGCACAATATTAAAATCTGGCAGCCCAAATGAGATTTTAAATTTATAAAAGTGAGCATAGCAAAAAAATTAATTAAGAAAAAAGTAATAATTAAGATAAACTTAATTATTGAATTTATTAAACGTTTTTTTAATTCTTTATTTTCAAAGAGAAAAATATATTTTACGAACAATGCATATTTGCTTCATCCAATTTTTTCAGAAATTAAAAAACATCCCCCATTAAATTATTCAAATAAATTTAATGCTGAAATTTTTCATTTTATTCAAGGTTGTCGTGTTAATGATTTAAAGAAAAATGTAATAATTGAGGTAATTGATCATCCATTATCTATACTCGCTCCATATTTTAATAAAGATTTAAGTTGCTTTGACTATATTCAAAATATTGATTTTGCAACCAATTTATATTTGAATGATAGTATAAAAAAAATACTCTTAGTTTCTCAAGGCCAGTATAATATTTTTAAAAAATATTTTCCAAAAGTTGAAATTTTAGAAAAGACCTTAATATTGTCACTTCCATGGAAAGACAATATTAGTAAAGGAAAGAAAATTATTAATGAAAACCGTACTTTTTTATTTATTGCTTCTGATTTTTATTCAAAAGGTGTTTTTTTAATTTTAGATGCATGGAATTTATTTATAAAAAAAAATACTTCAGATAGACTCATTTTAGTATGCCATAATATCCCAATTGACATTAAAAATTACTTGGACCCAAGTATTCAATTAATTGAAGAAATTCCACTATCATTAGAACAAAAAGATTATTTATATTCGAATGCAGATGTAGTAATTGCGCCGTCTCTTACGGATGGAATTTCTCCAATTGAAGCTACTTCGTATGGTAAGCCGATAATAATTTTCAGAGGCCAACATTCTAATGATTTTGTTGATAATGAAAACGGAATACTAGTTGATGTCCCAATAAATATTTATGATGATGGTTATGGAGTTTTATGGAAAACCGAATCCGAGTATATTGATATAATCTTACATATGTATAAAAAAAATGAATTTTCAAATACAATCCAAAGTTTAACAGATTCATTTACTTATTTCTTGAATCATGAAAATTTAATTTTGGCTAGAGATGGAGCAATTGAAAAATTCTATAACTCATATCAAATAAAAATTAGAAATCAAAAATTATCAATTCTTTATAATGAAATTTATAACAACTGAATATAATGTTAAATAAATTAGAAATAGCACCTGTATTGTTAATGGTTTTTAACCGACCAGAAGAAACTCAAATGGTATTTAATGCAATAAAAAAGGCTCAGCCTAAAAAATTATATATTGCATCTGACGGACCAAGACACCATGTTCATGGTGAAAAAGAACAATGCAATAAAGTTAAAGACATTTTTAAAGGTATAGATTGGAAATGTGAAGTTAAAACATTATTTAGAGAAGAAAATCTTGGTTGTAAGTATGCTGTATCTGGTGCTATAAATTGGTTTTTTGAAAATGAAACTAAAGGAATAATACTAGAAGATGATACTTTGCCAAGTATTTCATTCTTTCTTTTTTGTACAGAACTACTAAACAAATTTGAAAATGATACTAGAGTGATGCGTATTTCTGGTTTCAATCCATTAAGTGATAAATATAAATACGATCGCGATTATTTTTTTTCATACTATTCTTTTATGTGGGGTTGGGCAACTTGGAAAAGAGCTTGGTTATATAATGATGTTGAAATGCATAATTGGGAAAAAGCAAAAAATAATAAAATAGTAAATTATTATCCTTTTGATAAAGATCGTAATGCTTGTTTTCAAGATGCAATAAACGGTTTAGATACATGGGATTATCAGTTTGATTTTGCTATACTTTGTCAAAATGGATTACAGATTGTGCCAACAAAAAGTTTAGTTCAGAATATAGGTTTCAATGAAAGAGCAACACATACATTTAGTGATAATGGTAGTGGAAGATCAAAGATTATTTCAAATGATTTGATTTTTCCATTATGTGAACCAGACTATATGTTACCAAATATTGAGTTTGAAAAATTATTAGTTAAATCATCAAAGGCTAAATTCTCATTTAAAAGAAGTACATATCAATTATACAAACTAGTATTAAATTTTTTTAAAAGATAAGACTATATGACAATATATCCCGAATATTCTAAGTTTCACTTAAGTACAAATCCTGAAAAATCAAAATTAATTAAATCTTATATAAATCCAGGTAAAATCTTGGATATTGGATGCGGCAATGGTCTTTATGCGTTAGACTGTTCACCAGAAGTTAATGAAATTATACAGCTAGATATTATTGATCGAAGGAGTGAAATCGTTAAAAATCTAAAATTTATAAAAGATGATGTTGAAAAATATGAAATGGATCCATGCTCTTTAGATACGATAATTGCCTTTGATATAATAGAGCATTTAAATGATGACCAAAAGTTTATAAATAAAGCATATAATCAGCTTAAAATTGGCGGTAGAATTTTAATTAGTGTGCCTAATGAAGACAACTCAATTTTAGAGAAAGTAAATCTTGCACATATTCATTTTACTGATAAAACTCACCGCAGAGAATATACTAATGACAAATTGAAGAAACTTTTAGAATCAAATGGCTTTAATGTAATTATAATATTGCCACATTTTAACTCAGCTATTATTAATTTTACAGATTTGTTAAGTAAGGATTTTCTTTTATCAAAAATTGCATCTTTTTGTTTAAAATTTACTATCAAATTTTTTAATTATGTAGGATTATTTCAAAATAAAATTATAGCTGATTGGTTTATTGTTGCAGAAAAGCAAAATTAATTATGATAAATAAAACTGCATTAATTATTGGTGTTACTGGCCAAGATGGTTCATATCTTTCCCAATTTTTGTTAAATAAAAAATATACTGTAGTTGGTTCAACTAGAGATTTAAACAATTTCAAATCTTATAATTTAAATTATCTAAATACATTAAATGATATAGAATTAGTATCAATCAATATTTCAGATTATTATGATGTACTTAAATCATTATCGACGTATCGTCCAGATGAAATTTATGTTTTAGGAGCTCAATCATCTGTTGGACTTTCATTTAAACAACCTCATATAACAATCGAAAGTACATCATTAGGCATTTTGAATATTTTAGAATCCGTAAGATTTTTAAATTTGGCAACAAAAATTTATTATGCATCTTCAAGTGAAGTTTTTGGAAATACAAATCAAATTATAGACGAAAATACTCCTATCAATCCAGTCAGCCCATATGGTGTTGCTAAAGCAACTGCTTCTCACATTGTAAGAATGTATCGAGAGTCCTACAATTTATTTGCTACGAATGGTTTTATGTTCAATCACGAATCTCCGTTAAGAGGAGATGGCTTTGTAACAAAAAAAATTATTTCTGCCGCATATGATATCTCTATTGGCATTTCTGATAAATTAGAACTTGGTAATATCGATGTACATAGGGATTGGGGATGGGCCCCTGAATATATAGAAGCAATGTGGCTTATACTTCAGGAATCGATTCCAAGAGATTTTATTATAGGATCTGGAGTTACAAATTCACTTAGAGATTTTGTAATGCTTGCATTTAAATATTTCAAACTAGATTACAAGAACTATATTAAATATGATGAGTCTTCCATTAGACCTAATGAATTAAGTTACAATTCATGTAATCCCCAAAAAGCAAAAGAAATATTAGGATGGGAGGCAAAAACTAAAATGCCAGATTTAGTCAATCATCTATGTGATGAATTTGTTAAACTAAAAATAAATAGTTAATGAAAAAAATATTTATAATAACGAATGAGATTTCAAGAAGAGGGGGAATTGAGGAAGTTACCAGACAAGTAAATAGAATTTATGAATCAAGTCCAGGATATAAAGTAGAATTAATTATTTATCCTAAAAATAGAATCTCTGAAGTTATTTTTAAATTCAAACTCTTTTTTATCGCCAATAGAGATTGTGTGATAATGTTCATGCATCCTTTTATACTTAATAGATTTAGTAAACTTTGGCTTTTTTTTGTTAAAAGCAAATTAATTTGTTGGGCTTATGGAATAGATGTTTGGGGTAATTTTGGTAAAGCGCGTACAATAAAATTTAATAATATCGATTTAATAATTGCGATTAGTGAATTTACTAAAAATCAAATAATTAATAATTATCCCTCTGTTAATGTTAAAGTGGTAAATCTAGGTGTTGACGAAAGTTTAATAAATAAAATTGATAATGCAAGAACAGATACTTTCGAAATTTTAACAGTTGGAAGATTGTCAAGTGATGAAAAATACAAAGGCCACGACTTGGTGATACAAGCTTTGATAAACTTAAAGAATAAAGGATTAGACCAAATAATTTATCATATTGTTGGAAGTGGAAATGACATTGAAAGATTACGTACTATGGTAATTGAGAATAATTTAACTGATAAAGTAATTTTTCATGGTTATATACCCGACACAAATATTCATGAAATATATAACAGATGTAGTGTTTTTGTTATGCCAAGTCAAGTTATTAAAAGAGATAATTTAATTTGGGGCGGTGAAGGTTTCGGCCTAGTTTATTTAGAAGCTGGATTATATAATTTACCCGTCATTGCAACAAAGGAAGGCGGCCAAATAGATTGTATAGTGGACGGCAAAACCGGATTTTTGATAAATTATAATGTTCTTGATTTAGAGGCTAAAATAACTTTATTATATAATAACAAAGATATGGTTAATGAAATGGGTAAATGTGCAAGAGAGTTTATTTTGAATAACTTCACTTTGAATCATTTTAAAAGTAGATTGTTGGAAATTGTATAATGTTTTTAAAAATTAAATATGTGTGGTATTTTAGGGGTTTCTCCAAAAATTGAAACTAAAGATTTCAGAAATGCGTTAGATACGTTGTCAAAAAGAGGACCTAATGCAAATAGTTTTTTAGTTCTTGATAATTGTATATTTGGTCATACTCGTTTGTCTATTATTGATTTGTCTGAAAATGCAAATCAACCAATGAGAGACATTTCAAATAGATATACAATAATTTTTAATGGAGAGGTTTATAATTATAAAGAATTAAGAAATGACCTTTTAAAAAAATATGACGAGTTTAAAACTCAATCTGATACCGAAGTTATTTTAATTGGATATAAATACGAAGGCATTGAATTTTTTAGTAAACTTCATGGCATGTTTGCATTTTCAATATATGATTCTTTAACTGAACAAATAATTTTAGTAAGAGATAGATTGGGGATAAAACCACTTTTATATTTCGCAAATTCAGATCAATTATGTTTTTCGTCAGAATTAAAGCCATTTAAATTTATTTCAAATAATTTTAATGAAATTAATTATAATTCAATATTCGATTTATTACAAACTGGATCAATAAGACAGCCAAATACTATATTGAAACATGTAGAACAATTACCTCCCGGTTGTTTATTAGTTTGGCAAAGTAAAAATCCTGTTATAATAAAAAATTATACATTCTTAAATTGTGATATTAATACACACCAATCATATGAGCAGTCAAAGATTAAACTAAGAGAATTACTAGAAAATGCCACAAAACTACATATGGTTGCTGATGTAGAAGTTGGTTGTTTTTTAAGTGCTGGCGTTGATTCTACTGCAGTTCTTGGGTTAATGCAAAGTCAAATTGACAAACCTATACATGCATTTTCACTAGGATTTGAAAATATGCCAGAGGCTAGCAATGAAACTTTAATAGCAGAAAGAACCGCAAAAAGATTCGGCGCAAAATTTACCAGAAAAATTGTTACAGAAAATGAAATAGTTGATTCCTTTGATGATTTTGTATATTCACTTGACCAGCCTACAATAGATGGATTTAATACTTATTTAATTTCGAAGGAAGCATCAAAATATGTAAAAGTGGTATTAACTGGTTTAGGTGGAGATGAGTTATTTGGTGGTTATCCGCATTTTAAATCAATTATTGATGACAGATCACGTCCCAAAAAACACTATGATATAATTTTAAGCAAATTATATCAATATTTCCCCAATAGATTTACTAAATCATCAAGATCAAGGGCTGAAAATTTGTCTGTTTCTTTGTCTATGTATAGAAGTTATTTCAATATAAATGAAATAACAAAAATCTTAAAAATTAATAATAACAATAAATACTTAGATCAAAATTTTGAAAAAAATTTAAGCCTAAGCTACTTAGAAGTTAATAATTATTTACTTAATACACTTTTACGTGATAGTGATGTTATTGGAATGTGGAACAGCTTAGAGCTAAGACCAATTTTATTAGACCAAGATGTTGTTGATTATGCGCTTTCAATCCCTGATAATTTTAAAATACAAGGCAATAAGTTAAAATCAATATTTATAGATTCTGTTTCAGATTTATTACCTGATGAGGTTGTTAATAGGAAAAAAACAGGATTTGAATTGCCAATTGTAAACTGGATGAATGGAATACTAAATAATCGTATTCATGAATTATGGACTACTAATTCCGCTAATAATTTATTCAACAAAAAATTCTTAAATAAAATTAAGAAAAAAACAATCCAGAAAAAATTAGTACAAAAAGATTGGATTTTAGTTGTATTGATTTCTTGGTTAGAAAAACAAAAAAATTAATGAAGATTTTGCATCTTGTTGGAGGATCACTTGAAAGCGGTGCAGGAAAAGGTGCTTTATGGTTGCATCTTGCACAATTAGAATTAGGTATAGAATCGACACTACTTACTAATTCTACCATAACTGATGAACTTTCTAAATCTAATGTTCTGACTACTTCTTCTAATTTGATATTAAATTTTAAAAAAAAATATTTTGGGTATCTTCCATTAAGATTTTATCCAAAAAGAAATAAGACTATTTTCAGCACAGGTTTTTATGGTTTAAATTTTCTAAAATTAGATTGTTATAAAAATGCTGATATAATCCACTTACACTGGATTAATGGACTTGTAAACATTGTTCATTTAAAGAAAATTAATAAACCAATAGTTTGGACATTAAGAGATATGTGGCCTTTTACTGGAGGATGCCATATCGCACTTGGTTGTAATCATTATATTAATTCTTGTGGAAATTGTCCGCAGTTAGCAAGTAATTCTAAATATGACTTATCACGTTTTATTTTTAAAAAAAAGAAAAAAAACATATCAGAAAATATAATAGTTGTTGGAATTAGTGAATGGATTTCAAATTGTGCAAAAGAATCATCAATTTTTAAAAAAAATAAGATTATAACAATTAGTAATAATGTAAATACTAGACTATTCTTACCTTTAAAAAAACAGGATGCTCGTGATATACTTAACATAGATAAAAGCAAAAAAATTATATTATTAGGAGCTGAAGTTATAGAAGAGCCGTGGAAAGGCTTTAATAAATTTACAGAAGCAATACAATTCTTAAATTGCACTAACTTACACTTTGTATTTTTTGGCAACATAAATAAAAATAATTTAGATAAATTAAATATTGAATATACTCTCTTAGGTAGGGTAAGTAAAATAGAAGACATCTCTATAATTTATTCAGCAGCAGATGTTTTTGTTGCTCCATCAATATACGATTCATTTGGGAAAACATTGGTTGAAGCAATGTCATGTAAAACTTTAGTTGTTTGTTTTGATGCTACTGGACCAAAAGATATTGTTGAACATAAAACAACTGGGTATAAAGCGTTACCTTATAGTTCAGAAGATTTAGCTTCCGGCATAAATTGGGTATTGAATTTAGAGAAAAATGACTATCTCAAACTTTCGGAATTGGCTAGAACTCGAGCAATAAATTTATTTGATTCGAAAATTATAGCAAATAATTACATGCATTTATACAAAAACATGTTAATTTCATAAATTTTTATTGTTAAATTATGAATAAAATTTCAATAATAGTAACAACTTTAAATTCTTCGAAAGTAATTACAAATTTATTAGATTCACTGCAAAATCAAACTAATTCTAATTTTGATTTAATAATAATTGATGGAGGTTCCAATGACGAAACAGTTCAAGTTATTAATAATTACTCTATAGCAACACATATTTCAAGGATAGATGGATTATCAATTTATGAAGGAATTAATATGGGTATATCTATTTGTAAAACTGATTACTATTTAGTTTGTGGATCAGATGATATATTATTTCCTAATGCAATTGAAGTGATTTTGAAAAATATTGAGAATAATAGCGATATATATATATTTTCTGTTTATCATGGAAATAAATTAGTAAAAGGCAATCAACCTACTCTTTTTAATAGAATCAAAGGCTGGCAATCTATAATTACTTCACATTCTGTAGGAACTGTAATTAAAACCAGAATCCATCAAGAATTAGGGTTTTATGAATCAAAAATCTCGATACTTGCAGACGGTCTTTTTCTTACAAAGTTATTTAAAGAGAAAAAGTACACAAAATTAATTTCAAGTGAAATAATTGGAAATTTCGGTATTCAAGGCACAAGTAATAAAAATTATTATTATAATATATTTACTACATTTTTGATACAAACAAAATTTTATAATTTTTACTTGCAACTTTTAATATTAAATTTTCGATTATTGAAGTATAAAAAAAATAATATTTTAAAATGAATACTTTCAGAAGTACTAAACATGATAGTTTATTACTTTCACTTGGATCATTCTTATTCTTAATTAGCTCAGGATTCTCAACCTATATAAGAATCAGTGGATTTATACTAATCTTAATTTCATTTTTGTGGAATATAATTACTAAACCTTTAAAAATTTCAACTAAAAATTTAAAAATTGTTTTTTTATTCGTTAGTTGCTACTCGATCGGTATAATTCATAATACTTTTTCTTCCGAAAAAACAACTGATATTTACATTCTAACGACAACTTTGATTTTAATTTTTCCACTTTTTATTGTCATTTTTGATTCTTATAATAGAAATACAATTGATTCTGTTATTAAATTCATTTCAAAATCTTTAATTTTTATTTTCTTTTCCTTTTTTATTTTTTTAATTCTTGTAAAAGATTCTATTGGACCATTATTAGTAAAGTCATTTGAACTTTACACCGGAAATTTATATTTTTATTATAGACCAGCAGGTTTATTTGATAATTATCCTTTAATATGGACACAAGCATCTATTTTTGCTATGCCCCTTGCAATATGGCATTTATTTAAAAACAATTACAAATTATTTGCTTTATTAAGTTGCGTTGTTTTTCTTTCCTTAAATAGAACTGGTTCTACATTAATTATATTTCTTTTTTTATTAAAACATTATAAATTTAATCTTAATAATATTGCAAAATTTTTGACAAAAACACTCACTTTACTACCTTTTGCTTTTATTGTAGTAATAATTACATTATATTATATTTATTATAATAATTTTAACTCCGAATATAGTGGACTAGAAATCAGATTAGGTCATGTTTTAAGTGTAGTTAATAATCTTTTAAAAAACTTTACATGGGTATTTGGAATGGGCGCCGACTCCGAATTTGTATCTATAGGATGGGAAGGTGATGGTATAACAAGAGATCAAGAAATATCTTATTTAGAAATACTTAGAAGATTTGGTCTAGTTGGTTTTTGTTTATTCAATATCGCTATAATGCTAATATTTTATAAATTTTATAATGAAAAAAATTGGCCTTCTTTTTTTTCATTTTTAGCATTTCTTATTTTTTCTTTTACAAATCCTTGTTTAATTTCATTTGTTTTTGTTTTATATATATCACTAATAATTTCTGCTCCAAAAGGAGAGTCTGTATATCCAATTAATTTAACGACATACTAATGACTTATACTATATCAAAATTAAATCCTAAACTTTCCATCGCAATTGTAGTGACATTTAATCCTGATATTAATGATTTCACTAAATTTTGTACAATTCTGACACGACAGTTTTTGAATGTATTAATAATCGATAATAATTCGAATAATTTAACCAATATTATTGACATGGTTGATACCTTGGAATATCATTATAACATTAAATTTATTTATAATGATATTAATAAGGGCTTAGCAAATGCACAGAATCAAGGTGTAAAATATGCGATTGAAAATAATTTTGAATCATTTTGTATGTTTGATCAAGATAGTAGAATTGATTCTGAATATTTAATTAACATAATTAATGAATATAATAATTTAACTCATAGATTTGGAAAAATCGGTTCACTTGGACCTACAATAATTGATCAAACGACCGGCAATGCATACCCGGCTGTTAGATATAATGGTTTTTTTTTAAATCGTATTCATATTAAAAATGAAAGCATAAAATGTAGTTATATTATTGCTTCTGGTTCTTTAACAGATATTAGCATATTCCAAAGTGTAGGTTGGTTTAATGAAATTTTTTTTATTAATTATATAGATGTAGAATGGTGTTTTAGGGCTATTTCAAAAGGATTTGATATTTATATTACACCAAAGGTGAAACTTTATCAAAATGTTGGAATTTCTAGAAAAATATTTTTTGGCAGAGCCATTCCAATTCATAGCCCTTTAAGAAGATACTATGCTTCTAGAAATTCAACTTTAATGTTAAAATTAAAGCATGTATCAATCGGTTATAAGATTAGAGAAATTATTTTTAATCCTACAAGATTAATTTTTGATTGCGTAGTTGCAGGAGATACTAAAATTAGAATTAAATTATTTATAAAAGGTTTTATAGATGGAGTTAAAGAAAAGTAAAATAAAAATTGTTCATTTTATTCATAAACCATTTTTGGCAGGTGCACAAAGGGCATCATTAGACATTTTAAAATCAATCAATTCTGTAAATACAGAATTATATTTAATATATGCAAATGATTTAACATTTGATTTAAATCTCCGAAATGATTTTGTATCTGAGTTTGAATCAATAGGAGTTAAGACATTTCCATTAAATACTTTGAAACAAAAAATTGGATTTAGTGATTTGTATACAATGTTTGAATTATATAAAATTTTATTAAAAATTAAGCCAGACATTATAAATACGATATCTTCAAAGCCATTTTTTATTGGAGGTGTTGTATCATTTTTTACACGAGTGCCTATGAGAATTCATACAATTCAAGGATTATCTTGGTATAGCAAGATGCCAATTTACAAAAAATTTTTTAGATACTTGCTCGAACAATTTTCTACTATTTTTTTTAATAAACTCGTATTTGTTAATAATTATTATACAAAATTTTTTCCATTACAGAAAACTAAAACTTTCTATATTCCTAATAGTAAAATATTTGATAATATTGAATATATAAAATCAGATAACGATTTTATAAGAATACTATTCGTGGGAAGGCTTGATTTTCAGAAAGATCCAATGACATTAATTAAATCATTTGAATATTTTTTAAATATTTATAAAGGACATAAAACAATATTATTAGATGTTGTAGGTGATGGTCCTGATAGGAATGATTTAGAAATTTACGTTAAACAATCCAAAATTTTATGTAATAATGTTATTTTTCATGGATGGTCAAATAATGTAAATGAATATTTTAATAAAGCAGATATTTTTATTTCTACTCCAAGATATGAAGCTTTTGGTTTTGTTTTTCTAGAAGCAGCTAATTTTTACTTGCCAGTTATTTCAACAAATGTTGAAGGAGTACCAGAAGTAGTTGTTAATCTAAAAGGTGGAATTTTAAATGATTTAGGTGATTATGAATCAATAGCTAAATCAATTTTATTATTAGTTGAAAATTCCAATCTTCGGTTTCAATACGGTAAATTTCATGGAATTTTTTGCAGGGATAAATATTCAAATATCAAAGTAAAAGAACTTTACCAGAAATTATATTCAATTTCATAAGTCTATGAAAATACTATTAACTGGATCAAATGGGTTTTTAGGACAAAGAATCCTTAGTTCAATTAATAATGGTTTAAATATTGTTTCGACTTTAAATAGAAGTAATTCTAACTTTAATTTTGACATCAGTGTAGAATCACCAATTTTTACTAATCCTTTCGACTTGGTTATCCACAATGCAGGGAAAGCTCATTTCATACCAAAAAATGATTTAGAAAATCAATTATTCTTTGATACCAATGTTAAAGGTACAATTAATTTATTATCAGGTTTGTCAACTTTACAACCCCCAAAACAAGTTATCTTTATTAGTTCAGTAAGTGTTTATGGTTTAAGCTGTGGTGAAAATATAAATGAGTTAACTCCTTTAAAAGCTAAAGATGCCTATGGTATTAGTAAGATTATGGCTGAGGGGATTATTGAAAAGTGGTGTAAAGAACGAAATGTTATCTGTACTATATTTAGATTACCACTTATAGTTGGTAATAATCCTCCAGGTAATTTAGGTTCTATGATAAAAGGCATTAAGAATAATTATTATTTTAATGTAGCAGGTGGTAATGCACAAAAAAGCATGGTATTGGCCACAGATGTAGCAAATTTAATTCCAAAAGTTGTAAATATTGCTGGTATATACAATTTAACAGATGGTGTGCATCCAACATTCGATCAATTAAGTTCGATTATCTCTTCTAAATTTAATAAATCATTTACACCCAACCTCCCTTTTTTCATAGCGAAAATATTTGCTAAATTTGGAGATTTATTTGGTGAATCATTTCCTATTAATTCAAACAAATTAAAAAAAATTACCTCAACATTAACATTTGACGATTCCAAAGCCAGAATATCTTTTGGTTGGAATCCTATACCAGTTATAGATGAATTTAAATTGTATGAAAATGTTTAATCGCATTCTTGGGATTCTACTAATTTTAATTTTTTTACCGATTTTTTTAATCACTGCAGTTCTCATTTTTTTAGAAGACGGATATCCAATATTTTTCACTCAAACACGAGTTGGCATCGATTATTCTTTTTTCAAAATTTACAAGTTCCGCAGTATGAAAAAAAATACTCCAAATGTGGCAACTCATTTATTAGAAAATCCCGATCTTTATTTACTTAAAATAGGTAAATTTATTCGTAAAACAAGTTTAGATGAATTACCTAATCTGATTAATATAGTTAAAGGAGAGATGGTATTTGTAGGACCTCGTCCTGCTTTATATAATCAAGATGATTTGATGCAATTTCGAGTAGCAACTGGTGTATCTAAGTTAAAACCAGGAATTACAGGATGGGCACAAATTAATGGAAGGGATGAAATATCAATTCCCGATAAAATTAAATTAGAGCAAGAGTATCTCTATAGAAAGTCGATGCTGTTAGATATTGAAATTATTATAAAGACTTTTATAAATGTATTGTTTAGTAGAGGTGTTAGCCATTAAATATGGTTTATGTCTTTAAAAATAGAAGAAGCCACTTATGTGGCTTCTTCTATTTTTAATACCTCTTTAATCAATAATCATCTATTAATCATATATAATTCTGAAATATTATAATTACTTCTGTTTAATACAAAGGCTTAATAAAAAGTAATTGCCATTATTAATTGATTAACTGTTAGTATTCGTAATTAATCAAAATTTTAGATATGAGAGGGTTTATATTTTTGAACATTATTATAGAATAGTTCTTTCTTAATTGAATTTATTTTTAGTAAAAACCCCTACAATTTTGTAGGGTTTTTTTTTAGCTATATTTTATCTAATCTATTTCTTAATGCTTATTTTATTTTCTTCAGAATTTGGATTTGGATTAAAATTTAATTGTTTCCCATTTGTTAACTTGGCAATACCAGATATATATTTTTTGGTACCCATTATGTATTTACATTCTTTAATTGCTTCTATATTTTCCTCATTATTATTGCTAAAATTGAATGTTAATCGATTAGAATTACTTTCATTAGTTAATGTAATTGACACCTCTTTTATCAATTGTGCCTTTATCGATTTAAATACTTCTCTTTCACTTTTTTCTAGTGCCTGAATATTAAATGCATTGGGTGATAGATTGCAATCAGAAAAAGTATCACGTACAATATATTTAGCTGGAATTATTACATGTGGTCTATCCTTATATGGAAATTCAACCCATACTTTTTCTCCATTTATTTCATTTTCAACTTTCCCATTTTTGATTATATCAAATTCAGGTATTTCTTTTTCCACCCCATCTTCTAAATCGATTGTATAATAGTATACGAAATTTACTTCATCGTCATTGACAACAAAATCCAATATGCCCATATTGAAATAATTAATATCTCTATCAAGAGAGTACATCAATAAATTGTCATTAATAATTGATTGATATGCATTCAATATGTTTTTCTCTTCATCAGTTGGGTTAATAATTCTTTTAAATGCCTTTTCTCTTTCAAGAAGATTATTATAACCTAGTCTCTGATCATATGCCCGTTTAATAAAAAAATCATGTGCCTTTTCCATAATTACAGTTGATGGACTTACTTTTCTTAATTCAGAAAGGAATTTCAACCACATAAGTTGTGAAAGGCTAATTCTAGCATGTTTCTTTTCTTCAAAAAACGGCAAAAGTTTTTTTATTCGCCAGAATCTAATTGTTTCAGTTTCAAATTTATTTGGAAATGCATATTCAGTTTTAAGCATTTCCAAGTCAGTTAGTTTAACAGCCTTCTTATCTGTTAAGTCTGAAAGTTTAAGTTGGTTAATATGTATAGTAGCAGAAAATCTACTAATGAATTTATCTAAAACATTGATATTCATATGTTTATAAGTTTTTTATTTCAAGCATAAATAAGTTCAGAAAATATTTTTAAAATAAATGCATTAAATATCGAAATATTGTTTAATTTCGAGTTAAACCCAACGTTTTAATTTTGTGTGATTTATAATGTAAATATACAAAAATGTGGGTCAATTATTTAAACATAAAAAACGAACTATGAAACAATGTATTTACTGTGGGGCACCAATACCTGAAGACCGCCACAAAAATGCCTGGACCTGTACAAAGGAGCACGCTTTACTATTAAAGAAAGAGCGTGAAGCCACCAACTACAAAAAAGTCCGTAACACGGCCGAACCAATTATTAGACTCCGGGAACACTTTATCGATCTGGCCAATGAGTTTGGCTTTGAAGTTCCAATTGATCTTAATTATGCTTCACCCTTTAAGATTGATTGGTCAATTAAGACTGGCACATTTTATAAAGATGGTGCTAAGGGTATTGCCCTGGGAGATATTGGATATATCCTTTATCAACCTCATTTTATTAAAATTTTTAAAATCTAAAATATGCTACAAGAGTTATTAAAAAATCCTGCATTTGCAGAACTGTACAAAAATGCACCTCAATTAAATAACATTGAAGTGCCAAAATTAGAAACTGGTGGATTTGTTCCACCTATGCCAGTGGTTCCTCCAATAGTGCAATTACCAATTATTTTACCTGCAGAGGTAATAAATAATTCTGCACCAAAGAAATCAAAAGTAGGTTGGGTGCTTCCTGTATTAATATTAGTTGGAGGTATGGTTGCATTATATAAAGTATCAAGATTCATGCAAGACGAAGCTGATAAATCTAAAAACAATAAAAATTAAAAAACTATGAGTTCACTATTCCCCCAAGGATTATTCCCTGAGCTTGATATCTACATTAAAGATATCATTTACAATGAAGTAAGAAAATTATCAAATAATCTTCCTCCACCAGATATTGATGAGGATGAGGTTTGGTCGCTTCAAAAAGCAGCTGATGTAATTGGCGTATCTACACAAACACTTGCTAAAATGATTTTACGCGGTGAGATTATTGCAGTGAAGCCTGGACGCAAGTGGAAGTTGACTAAGAGTAATGTAACTAAATATATGAATCGTAAAATGAATTAATATGGGCGTCTCCTTTTTAATTGCTAATAAAAATGCAGCTAAGTCATCAATCAGTATCGATATAGCTATTGATGGTGCAAGAATTAGATTGCGCACTGGCTACCAAATTGACACTGAACACTGGGATGCTAAAAAATGTTTTGTCAAATCCTATGCAGGAAAAACTACCACTACGGGTGTTATTCGTGCCCTTAAAGAGTTAGAGTTGTCCATATTGGATTTGATTGAGCAGTATAGGTTTGGTAAACCGCGACTT
>JACCDK010967932.1_pt1 | contig 30710 bp, 30 predicted proteins | sample 7445871 | NCBI WGS metagenome assembly JACCDK01 (sample SAMN15323436, study PRJNA562643) | freshwater metagenome | isolation source: river surface water | place: USA:Blue River Watershed | collected 2017-08-15 | reverse complement strand
CGGGCTACCAAAGAGACAGAGCTTCCTGGTTCATTGGTTTGTTTGACGATTTCAAGCTTTTGCTCCGGGGTCCAGCGCCTGCGGCGCTGAACACTGGTGACCACTTCTACCCGGTTGGGTCTTATTGAAGACATAGTCATATCCATAGTCTTATTCCTAGTTGTTAGTTTAAGGAATACCGATGGGACTGTCATTCAGGGGGCTAACTCACAAATCAGCTGAGTAATTTTTCTTCAAGTATTGAGCCTCTCCCCAAACATTTGCCATCTCAAGAGCAGCCTGCCTTTGGGTTTGATTTTCTTCAAAATACCAGTCAGGCAATTCAGCAGCAGCCAAGACATTAATGCCAACTTGAATGCAGAATGAATGGCGAACATCCATGGCATGGATTTTGGCTTGAATCAAGTTGGCCTGTGCATTTTGCAAGCGGTTGCTTTGAAGTGTGGTCTGCAACAAACGCCGCACCAAGATCTCGCCTGCGGCGTCTTGCACTTCAAAACGATCACCCAAATCGTTAGCTAAAGCTTCAAGTGCTTCTGCGTCTTCGCTGGGTAAGAGCGTTTTGCTGTAGATTCCCTTTTTTAGGGCATTATGTGATGAATTGATTTTGCTCACAGCTGTGCGTGGGCCAGTTTGATTTGCCATGAGAAAACTCCTATGAAAAAAGGCAAACGAAAACAAGCCGCGCGAAAAAACGCGCAAGACGACCTTCTGTGTTGCTTTGCTTTTGGGTATTTGTGCCCTACGGCCTCCCGCAACTGGAGACCGGCCCGTCTTAACGGGCTCGAATGCGGCGAAGTTTGGGCTCAACGCCAGGGGCAATCATTTTGTTTGGAAGGCTGATGGAACCTTCACCTGGTTTGTCAGGGTTTGCGTCGTGAGCATCCCAAGGCTTGGTACCGTGATTTTTGTCTCAGGGCGCTCAAGTGGCTCAGCGTTTTTAACGAACGAAGTGTTTGATCCCCATTCATTGAGCGTTGTTGGATCACAGCGTTGCGCTTTTGTCAACTGGCGGCTCTTCACGAATCGGCTGAACAGCGCAGTGTCAGCATTGTTGGGGGTGCCGGTCGCATGGGGAAATGGATGCACCTGACACCTGAAACAACCCATGCACTACAACAATGGTTAGCGGCTGCAAAAATCAATGAGGGATTGATTTTCAGAGGGGTAAGGTCATCGGGAGCGATTACTGATGGTTTATGTGAAAGCCGGATTTCACGAATCTACAAAGCCCTAGCCAGGAAAGCTGGGGTCAGCGTAACATTGGTGCAGAGTATCAGCGGTCACTCCATGCGCGAAGGCGGCGCGCAAGACCTACCAAGTGTCGGTGCGAGTTTGCCGCAAATCATGGTCAAAGGCGGTTGGGCGAAAACCGATACGGTGATTAGGTACGTGGAGAGAGTTCGCACAGCAAATCAATTGATTTGGCTTTCATAACTTATATCCAACAACTCGCTTATGTCTCACCTATATAGGCGATTTTTCTGCTTAGTTAATCGACAAATGGGTTGCCGTCCCGGGATGTCACCACTTTGGATCCACCAGGTGGCGGCTGGGGAGTTAGGGGCTTCTGTCGCGCTGCCAGTTCAAGCAATGACGAATCTGCACCTAAACGTTGCAACAGTATCTGGATTTTTGATAAGGCCTTTTCCCTTGAGAGAATCGCCACTACAGTAAACCAACAAAGCTTAATATCTACAAGCAGACTTCGATGCTCAATGTAGAACAAACCCAACAGGCTCTTGCCGGGTCGAATTAATTGGTTATAAGCAATATCAGGATCAGGTTGGTCCTTGAGAATATCACCCTCATCCGAAAAAACTATTGAGGAAAAATCCGTTATGCCAGGCTTCACCGTCAATAGGTGGCGCTCCAACGGCGTGTAAAGATCTGTTTCGCGCTGTACATTAGGCCGAGGACCTACTAGGCTCATATCACCCTTGAGCACATTCCACAACTGAGTCAATTCGTCCAACTTATAGCGACGGATGAAATGCCCCACGGGGGTAATACGGCGATCATTTGATCCAGTGGAGTCAACGCCTGATTTATCAGCATTGACCACCATGGATCGGAGTTTCATCATTTTAAAAGGCACCCCGTTCCGCCCAACCCGTGGCGCTACGTAGAATGGAGAATGAAGATCCTGTCGCCATACCAGTAACATGACCGGCAGCAATACAGGGCTTGCCAGCAAAAGTCCAGCAGCTGAGGCCGTAATATCAAAAAGTCTCTTCAACATGCTTTATCCATCATTTTCATGGCTTGCGACACGATCATCGCATCATTAGGGTAGTAAGCTTTTTCGAGCGCCCGTGAAGTCGGCGCTGGAGAAAAAGGCAAAGTCATGCGAACAGGTGGTTTTTTTAATGCAGCAGGTGTAACACGCTCAACAACGCTTGCAACAACCTCGCTTGCCATTCCGCAAGGGCTCCAACCGCCATCAATCACCAACAGACGCCCCGTTTTTAAGACAGAAGCAACGATAATTTCAGGAGAAAAAGGATTCAGTACACGCAGATCAATCACCTCAACAATAAAACCTTGCTGCTCAAGTTGCTCTGCCGCTTGGCTAGCAAGCCTAGTTGAATATCCTGAAGCCACAATCGTCAAGTCTGTTCCTGACCGCAAGCACTGCGGTTGCTCTGAAGCCAATGAACGTTCAACGACTGGCGGAAGGTCATCTTCGAGGTCATATAGCCAGCGGTCATCAATATAGATCACAGGATCCGGACACAAAACAGATGCAATTAATAAATCACGCGCGTCAGCCACAGTAGAGGGCATGACAACTCTTAGGCCCGGAACATGAGCAAACCAAGCGTGCAATGCCTGGGAGTGTTGAGCACCTTGCTCACCTCCACGATTGATAATGGTCCGAATGGTGAGCCCAGGACTTGCTTGGCCTCCGAACATATGGGACCACTTTGCTGCCTGATTGACTACCGCATCCATTGCATAAAGCATGAAGTCCATACGAGGGTGTACCACAACAGGCTTCATACCTGCCAACCCTGCACCTACTGCTGCACCTGTACATGCCGATTCGGACACTGGCGTATCGATCACACGATGTGCACCGAATTTCTTGTCAAGATCAGTCATTGAATTGCCCACATACCATGGGCTCCAAAGCCCTTGGCCTATGACAAAAACTTCAGGGTACTTGTCCAGGAGATATTCAAATGCTGACAGTATTGCAGTGCCATAGTTATATCGCGTACCACTCATTGCGCAACTCCAACATCGGCGAACACCTGTGAGGTTAGAGCTGAAAGAGGCGGGTATGCATCGGCCAGGGCCATTTTCCAAGCGCCGTCAACTTCTTTTGCAATATCTGCCTCCATGTCTGCAAGCTCATTTACGTCTATAAGGCCTAGAGCTTGCAACCCATTCACTAGTCGTGCTATGGGATCACGTTTGCGCCATTCAACTAGATCCTCTAAACTACGATTAACGCCGACATCAATGTCATCGCGCCAGTCCACATGACCATACCAGCGGTATGTAACTGCTTCCAAAAAACCAGGTCCGTGACCCTCACGTGCAAGAGAAATTAGCCGAGCGGCAGCTAAACGCACCTTTACGACATCGTTGCCATCAACAACTTCGTAAGGAATATCATTTGCAGCCGCAAAGCGTGCTGTCGACTCTTTCGGTTGACGCAGCGAAATATGCATGTGGCTTGCAAAAAGGTTGTTTTCGACGATGAAAATTGCTGGTGCTTTGAGCATTCTGGCCAGATTGAGTGACTCGTGAACGACCCCCTCTTCTACCGCCCCATCGCCAAGATACGCTACGCCCACATCACCGCCGCCTTGCAGTTTTGCAGCTAATGCCGCACCCACGGCAAGGGGCACGGTACCCGACACTATTGGAACAGAACCATAAAAACCGTTGGGTTGATCCCAGAGGTGCATAGAACCACCCATGCCCCTAGAAAGCCCTGTGTCCCTGCCCAATATCTCAGCAAACAGGCGATGCAGACTAGAGCCCATAGACAATACGTGTGAATGTGAACGGTGTGCACCGAAAACACGATCCGTTTTACGAAGCTCTGCTGCAACCCCTACAGCAACAGCCTCCTGTCCTACACCTAAATGTACAGGGCCACCAATCATGCCATTACGCCGACCCTCAGCCAAACAACGCTCTGCCAGCCTGATTCGCAGCATCGTTCGAAGTTGTTTGAACAAGGTTTCTACATCATGGCCGCTGACATCAATTGCTTGCTGGTAATGTGCAGAATCAGCCAAATCACCAAAAGACCAGTCGTTCATGACTTACTTACCGTAAAAATCGCGAATTGCACAAACGATGTAATCTACCTCTTCATCGGTTACTGCAGAGTTCATCGGAAGCATCATGCATCGCTTGAAAAACGCATCAGTTTTCGGCAAATCAACCGAAAAACCAAGTTCCTTAAATTGATGTACTGGCGTGCCGGCCCATTGAATGATGGTCTTTACACCCTGCGCTTCGAGATACGTACGCAATTCGTCCCGGCAATCAGCCTCCAATTCATAGTTCTGATAAACATCAAAATGTCGAGGATCCGTGTCAGGTGCAGGCGGCAAAGTGAGTTCAGCCAAGTCGCCAAGCCCAGCCTGATAACGGCTCGCAACTGAGCGGCGACGCTCGATCTCTTGCGAATAATTCTTAAGTTTATAGTCAAGAATTGCTGCTTGCATATTGTCAAGCCGGGAGTTATAGCCCCACGCAACAACGCGCCCATCAGCATCGCGGCCATGGTCTTTGAGCAGCGCGACGCTCCGTGCGACCTCATCATCATTGGTGACAATCGCACCGCCATCACCGAAACATCCTAACAACTTGGCTGGGTAAAAGCTGATGGTGCCGAACTTGCCGAAGGTACCCGCGCACTGACCTTTGAACTTTGATCCCAGGCCTTGCGCCGCATCTTCAACAATCATGATGCCATGCTTCTCGGCCACTGCCCGCAATGCGTCCATATCACAAGTGCGGCCATTTATCTGCACCGGCATGATGGCCTTGGTTTTGGACGTAATACGCTTTGCAACATCTTCCGCATCCAGCATATGGTCGGCACCGCATTCCGCTAAAACTGGTATTGCTCCTACCAAATGTACAGAAGCCGCTGAAGCGATGTATGTATGGGATGGAACGATCACCTCATCGCCAGGGCCAATACCTACCGCCTTGAGGCCAATGATAATCGCGTCAGTACCGTTGGCTACTCCAAAGGCATGTTTGACACCCATGAATTTGGCCAGATTGACGTCAAAATCTCGACATTCCTGTTGCTGAATGTAGGCACCACGACTGCAAACGCCCACCATGATTTCTGTCAATGCAACCTCGTCACGTTTGAACAGATCTGAATATGGGAAAAAAGGAATTGTTTTCATTGGAGCTCCTAAGAAAAAAAAATTATCGTTTGCTCAAGCGAACCCTTGAGCCACAACAACGAACTTGAAGGCTAACCGCCTGACACCAACTAAATTGTCAATTTTGTCAGATGCTACACGGGCGGCATTTACACCGAACAAACACGCAATTCCCGGCATTGCAAAGCTCATTGCACCGAAAAAACGCACGTTCACATTAGAAAATCCCTCGCTAAGAGCCCTGATACGTGCCAAGTCTGGCATTCGCTTTAAGGTGCTTTTAGATCTATTGCCTCTCATATAGTGCAACCAGCGGTTTGCACGGTAGACCGGGTTGTGGTTGAGTGAGTCTACACAGATAAGCATGCCACCAGGTCGTAACACACGCCTGATTTCGTTATCAACCAGAATCGGGTCACCGTAACTCAAGCTACCCGCGCAGGTAACTACATCAAAAGAAGAATCATCAAAAGGAAGACTTTCCATATCAGCGACATTTGTCCTGAGATTTCCAGGGACATTCTTGTATTGCTGCCTGAGCAAGCGCAGGGTGTTCGGGGAAATATCGCTAGCAGTCACTTTAGCCCCAGTTTGCAACAATACTCGAGTATGAAGACCTGTACCAGCGCCCAATTCCAGCACAAGATGATCTGGTTTGATCAATTCAGTGATTCTCTGCTCATAGTAGATGTAGGGCGTTTGTAAATAGGCGGGCATCGTTTGCGAGCCAAAGGGGATATCTACAATAGTCTCTACCCCAGCTAATTGCGACTTGGCGCGTGCGTCGTATCTGCCAAGCTCAATAAGCTTGTCTTGGTTTGTCATTGCGACAGCCTGTTAGCAAGCATCTCAATATGTTTCACCAAGCCGCTGTAAACCATCTCGTAAGAAAATTTTTCGCGGTAAAGATTTCGGGCGTTGGTTGACATTTTTTGTCGTAAAGTCTGGTTAGAAATCAACGTATCAATACATTCAACAAGAGATCTTCCCTGAACTGCACCATATTTCAACCCAACCCCATAAGTTTCAATCAAGTTAGCCACTTCGCCTTGCAAAGGACTAAGGATAGGCAATCCCAGTGATAATGAATCAATTACCTTATTAGGCAGGTTTGTTGTGAAATTATCAATGTTTCTATATGGTATAAGTGCTGCATGAGATATTTCAGCCAGAACTTCAACTTGCGCCCGATCAATCCAACCTGGAAAAACTACATTAGGTAAATCAGTTAGCATCTCTCGCAATTCTGAGGAAGAGCCCCCGTCACCACAGATCACAAATTCCACATTAGCGTTTCGCTGTGCTAATACCTTTGCTGCCTCCCGCACAGGCCGAAAATCAAAAACGGACATGTGACTACCAATAAAAACTAGTCGCATTGTGTCCGAATCGAATCTTATACCTTGTGTTTTCCACCAATATCGCGCACTTTCCATACTCTCTTTGCTCATTACAAACGATGGTGAGGTCAATGGAAAGAATTGGTCATACTCCCCGCCGCTTCGTCCAGCAAAATTGAGCGCCCATTCAAGGAATTTTTCTGACATTGCAGACAACCCCGAAGCTTCTCGCATGGCCCGCCGGCCTAGATAGAAGTAAGGCCACAATGCAAAACGACCAATGCCTCGCAATGGTTTTGGCAGCGCGTCTAGAAAGAAAGCTGGCCACTGATCTTTGATATCTAACAAACTGGCAACACCATGTAATTTCAGCCAGCGGGTCATTACTGCTGCAGCTTCAATTGGTGGGTAGCCAATAAAGGCCACATCCGGGATTGTGTCTTCTTGCTGCAGTTGTCGACTAAGATTACGTGCCAGCAAAGCATGATCCCATAATCGAGCCAAACCGATATTACGTTGATAACCTGGACTAGGGACTAATCTAATCTCCAGCTGTTCGGAAACTCTAATGTGCTCTGTCTTTATGCTTCGATGAATTTTTTCTTGATGAAAGAAAGCCGAACTCCACAATACAACTGTATGTCCAGCATCAACTAAGGAGTTGGCGAGGTTCATTGCACGCATAGGCCTAGGATTCCCCTCATCAATGTGCAAGGGTTCACCAGTTTGTAATATCCAGACTAACATAAATCAACTGCTATAAATTTGTGTAACGATTTCAATTTTTAGTGTTGTTTGCACAATTAAGTTTTCAATGGATTAATCTTTGCTAAAGATGTCGCGACTATAAATCTTATCGGCTACGTCACGTATATCACCAGTAAAGCAGTTAGCTACGATAACATCGGCCTTCTGTTTAAACAGGTTCAAATCATTGACTACTTTAGAGTCGAAGAACTCGTGCTCTGCGAGGTCAGGTTCGTAGACTATAACTTTAATGCCATCATTGTTTGGCCCAAGCAGGATGGCGTTGGCTAAACCAACATAACCAGCACCAGCGATAGCCATTTTCATTTTATCTCCGATTAGAACCAAGCGCGAAAAAATGTTATACAAAACAGGTTTTAGTGTACATGAAATATGTGCAGAGATCCCAACGTGAAAATAATATTATTAATTTATTTATCAAATCCTCAACTCTGAGCAAGGCAAGTCATAAGATCGCTACTTAGGCAATGGTAGTGTTCCGTATAATGATGCCAAGGCTCAAAGCCGTCTAACGCCTGGCCAACCATCATTTAACTTTTCATCTGGGAACTCACAAATTTTTCATTTCGACAATAATAATACAGCAGCAAGAATTAAATATTCAATAAACAAAAACCAAAAAAATTTACTACAATACTATTGAACTCTGAAATACTCACTAACCTTGAGATTTGAAATAATTCGAGACAAAATAAAGTGATACCGTGAAAAGTGCCAGATTACCGAAAAGGTAAGCAATTCCAATTGAAAAAATACTGACATTAGATAATTTAAAAAAAATCAGAAGTACTAAAATATTAACCATGGATGCCACAAAAAATGAGAGGAATTTTTGCCAGTAAAGTATATTTGCATCAAGCAATGCACCAACAATTTTATACATGCCCTGAAAAATAAAACCAACTGAAGTCAATAGAAAAATACTCGACAGCGATTCAATCTCTGGTTTATTAACGAGGAAGGAGATGACTGGAAGCATATACTCAACAACAAACATAATAAAAATACCCGCGATTAATATAATCAGAAATGAAAACTTCAAAATTTTCTTAGATAAAGCCAGATTCGTCTTATATATATATGGGACAAAAACATTAAGAAGGCTGCCGGAAAAAATCGAGACCGAACTTGATAGCAATAAAGCATAACTAAATAAACCTAGATCATAGGGCGACATCAGAATCTTCATGAAATACCTATCGGCATATTGATATAAATAACCAAAGATAAGAATCGGAAAATATTTTATACCATAGACAAAAATATACTGGCCGTTTGACATGGCCGACGAAGCGATGAGCGACCTAGTATTATTGATCAAACTAAATAAGGTAAAATTACGTCGATACAACAGAGACATCAATTCCGATAATATAACTGAAATCAGCCATGAATTAATGTCTAACAAATCATTAAAGCCAAGCATATAAATAAGCAATGCCTGAATAGATCGAGTGATAAATAACGCAAGTCCATATTCTAAAGAAGCACCAAGTCCGATTAATCTAGAATTATCGATATCATTACTGGAAATGAGCAATACAGTCAATAGCATCAATAGCACAAGAATCAGGTCATAAGTTCCCACAAAAGTACAGCAAATTAGAGTAATTACGATCAACAGGGATGCCAACATCATAAAATTGTGAATTATCTTACTATAATCATCAAAACCAAGTCGGATTGAGCCGGACAGAGCTATCGGCACTAATCCAAGGGAATTCCAATTAATTAACTGTGAAAATCCTATAATCAACACCTGGTAAAAGGATAGCAAACCAAACATTTCTACACTAGTATGCTTTGCTAACAAAAAACCGTTTATAAAAACCAAAACCGAATTTAGCAGAGAAAAGAACGAATAATTAATGAAATTTTTAATCATAGATGCATTTAATATCAAAAAATATTAGCATATTAAGGTAAATATCTGAAAATTTTACCGAAATAGAAAATAACCAATTAGATCAAGTCGTACTAATGATAAAAGTTCGTTCTAATGGTCGATCTTATTTTTTGCTTTACGATAGAAAAAGTAAATAACAATCAAGAGATATAATGAATCGTCTGCAAATGTAGCACCTGTGATTGAAAATTTAAGGTAAAAAATATTTTCAAAAAGATAGGTAATAATGATTATTGTAAGGTAAGGAATTTTTGAGTCTTTGAAATACTCTATAATTTTTTTAGTTTCTGGTCTGATTTTTATAGTTTTAAAAAGGTTATAGAAAAATATAAAGACAAAGATAAAAAAAACAATTGACGAATCAAAAAGCATCGCTGCGAAGCCAGAATGCGGAGGGTACAATGATCTTGTAGATCCAGCATACAAAGTTAAACGATTAATATCGAATAATTGATTTGATGCGCCAAGGCCTTGTGGAACTAAAAAGTAAAAAGAATCTAATGCCATCAAGTAAAAAATCGACAGCCTTTCTTCAAATGAAGTCAAACGATAAAGGATGATATCTACGGCATCGTCATAATGATATAAAGCATTTATAAACAAGAAAAGTAGAATAATATTCCTAAGAAACTTTGGCAGCAATAAAAAAAGAATTATAAAAAATAGTGCTATCGGTAAGAATTGGTACCTCAATTGCTGTAAGTCAGTGGCTCGCAATGCACCCAAGACCAAAATAAGTAAATAGGCCAGAGCAGATATATAAAATAAAAATTTATTGCTTCGATCAACCGTCAATATCTTAAAAGCAAATAAAAATAAAAGACAATAGACAGGCAACTGAATTTGTGCTAAAGTAAATAAAAAATCACCATTTGAAATAAAAAAGTGAAGAACAGCAAACGATACGAAACCAGCAAAGCTTGCGAAATAACCACAAACAACAATAGACTTTAGCGATTGGACAGGTTCTTTCGCTAGCCAAATGGTGAACAATATTACACTGACATATTGCAAATAAACAATTATCGAGTAAAAAACAGAATTTGAATTAATTATACCCAGAAATGACAGGAATAAAAGTAAAATAAAAAGTGGATATGCTCGCTTAATGTTAATTCTACCCCACGTCAATAAAACAATTAAAAAGAATTGGATTAAATAAATACTAAAAAGGATTATTCCGAACGAAATAGTTAGATTTTCATCAGCATCCTTTCCAGAAAAGAATGACTCGCATAGAAAAGTTAGCAATGGAATATTTACAATTAATGACACAATCACTTTTAATAAAAAACTCATCAATTTGATCTTTATGAAATTGATTAATTATGATTAAAATCATCCATTAAAATATAATTTAATGTGTATAAATCTTTACATTATGACTATAAGAAACCACTCGGTCAAACGAGCACTCATCTTCCGGAAAGAGAATTTCCTTTGAACTATTAATCGACATATAATTTATGTAGATTTCCATATAGTTTTGCTTTTTTGATCTAAAGAGTTTAATGATCGAAATTGGTATACTGCCTTCAACTTCAGTCAAACCAATCGAATCAATGGCTATTACTCGATAAAATCCATTGAGATTCATCATACTGATTGGCAAATTTTCTTCGAAATAACTGAACTCCAGATCGTGCAATATCCAACTGTCCAATGATAATGAATGAGTAGGATGTTTTTTAATATATAAATTTCCTTTCAAACTCAACTTTTTTAAAACAGGAGGAATCACTTCAAAATAATTTTCTAAAGCATCATGCACTCCAGGGCCAGGATCCAAAAAAAGGAAATTTGGCTTTGAATTTTTCGCAAGTTTTATATTAATATCTTTCTTCTGTATAATTTTTTTATTAAGACTTAAAAATCTATCGGGTTCGATTGTACAGTAAGGTATAAATCGATCATTATATTTTACCATTTTAAACTCTTTCAATCCGGAGATTGTATTCAATACGGCGGAAAGAATTTTTGACTTCACTCTTGTTAGCACACTTGCGTTTGAGATTTCGTTACTCAATAGAACATCATATCTCGAAACATACTTTATTATAGGTATATTTTTATTTTTAGCTATCTTAATCAAAACACTTGACAATACATCGTTTAATAAATCAGGATAAAAAATTTCATCGTACGAATTAACAAAGTTAATATTTTTATTCTTATTCCGAATGAACCAGAAAATATACCTAAAGAAACCTTTAGATAATGCGGGGGGCGATAGTAAAATTACTTTAGAATGATATAATTTCATTGAGTTGAACAATCCCATGCTTCCAATAACACCAACTTCAACTTCTGATGAATTAATAGAATTCAAAATTAAAAGTCCATCCGCCATATCCGCTGGACTTTGCATTATAATCAGTTTTCTTTTTATTGGCATTAGATTGTTTATATTTATAGAGATATTTATACAATTTTAATTTTATATTGACATATTTAGCAATCTAATTTTTTTGGGATCTTTTTCATCTTTTAACCTTGAATTTATCTCTTCAATATCTCTAACGAAAATTGTGTTTTGACGTACAGACCGGGATGCGTTGATTTTTAATAATTTATTTTTCTTATAATCATAATCACAGGCAATAAAACCATTTTGAATGATCAAACCTGCAACCTCTTCGTCTGTAACACCATATTTAATTCCACTATCGTTCAATTCAATCAATATTACCCTGAGTTCTTGTGATTGAAGCAAATTATAACCACCGGATAAAACTTCCTTTTCAAAACCTTCTACATCGATTTTCATAATAGTTGGTTTAAAATTCTTTCTCATCAAGATGTTATCAATGGTATCGACGTTAACAAATTCTTCACCCGAACCTAATTCAGTCAGGTTGGTCGAAACATGGTTTGTCGCATCTAAGTTTGACGTAAATTTCAATGTATCGATCTGATTTGATAAACCAATATTGAATAATGTCACTCTATCTTCAATTTTGTTAATCTTTACATTTTGCAATAAACGTGAGAATGTGGACTTAATCGGTTCAAATGAAATAGTAGGGATATCGAGCACTTTTCCCGCTAAGATTGTGTATATCCCCGAATTTGCACCAACATCAACAAACGAGTCATGTTTAGAAACATACCGCATCAGAAAATGCATATCTTCGAATTCATACAGACCTGTGTAGTAATTGTGGGTGACCATGGCCTCACTTCTCTTCATCACAAGGACCGCATCATCTATCCATTTGAAGATAAATTCACTGAAGTTAAGTCTTGATACAATTTGCCAACTAATGTATCTCCATATCGCCTTTACTTTATTGTCGCGAACAGCAGGATGTATCCAGATACAATGAAATGTTTTAAAAATACGAGCAATCATCATATTCTTTCGTTATAACTTATTACAGCAGATCTAAGACCCTCATCAATATTAAATTCTGGTTTCCAATTTATTTCCTTCAACCATTCGGATGGTTTTAGAATTTTTGAATACGCGCCATCCTCTTTTGACGTATCATACTCAATCAATATATTTTTATTAACAATATTTTTGATTTTATTTGCTAAGGAATCAATACTAAGGCCTTTACCCACTGAAACATTAATAGGTTTTTTAGGGGAAGGATGTGAAATCGAAGCAACAATTGAGTCAGCAGCATCATACACATGCAACCATTCACGAATTGGTTTTCCTGTTCCCCAAATTACTACTTTGGGATCTTTTGATCTGTTTGCTTTAATAAATCGCAAGCAAAGAGCACCCAATGCATGAGCTCTGTACTCGTTCATGTGGTCGTTCGGACCATAAAGATTTGGAAATATCAATTCTGTTGAGTTGAAATTTGGATTAGAAATTGATTTCCCTGCGATATGAATTGCCTTTTTTGTAAAACCATAAATCTCCACAGTTGGATGCATTTCACCATCCCACCACTTGTCATCCTCATAGAGGTCAAATTTGCTAGGGTAGGTGCAGTTACTGACTGGATGAATAACCTTTTCCACCCCGAGACTGTTAACAGCCTGGTACAGGGATATGTTCATCAACATATTATTGAAATATATGGCTGTTTTATTTTCAAGACCAAATTGAATACCTCCAACGTAGGATGCACAGTTGATAATAACATCTGGTGCCACTCTTTTTATAAATTCATGAGTTGCATTAAAATCACGTAAATCCAGTCCATTCGAAAGTGATGCAGTCGTAATTGAATCAAATTTTGAACCCTGTAATTTTTTCAAAACTGCCATACCTAAGAAACCAGTATGGCCAAGTAAAAGAATTTTTTTCATTTTATGGCAATTTCCTTGAATTGTTGAACGAAATTTGTGACGCAATAATTTTTGGAGTTTTTTTCAGCTTGCCGCATCAAATCATACCGCCAGTATTCGTCTTCAACAAATCTTGATAATAATAAAGACAAATCTTCTTGATCTTTGAATTTTAGTGTTGATGTTGAATACGCTTCATCAACTTCGTAATCTGAATTAACAAGCAAGACCTTTGAATTGCTTATGGCATGGGCATCAACTCCACTGCCCTTTGTAGTTCCGTATATTTCATCAAAATATTCACATTGATGTTTTGTATAATATGATCCTATGATAATATCTGATCTCTGAGTATATTCTTTGTATTCATCATCACTGATGTACTCATCAAAATAAATAAAATTCCCCGAAAATTCTTTTTTAAGTTTTTCACAAAATTTTCGGTCAGTTTCCGTTTTTGGCCTCCCCAAGAAAACCAACCGTAAATCATTCCTCACTTTCAACATCTGCTTCATTGACTGATAAATAACGATCAGATTTTTGCGCGACAAATCTATTATGCCTGGACAGGTTATGACATACACATTTCTTTTATTTGGCCTAGCCGACTGCAATTCATTTTTATAAAAAATGTATGGCATAACTACTACATCAGTATATCCATTGTTGATCAAGAATTTTTGTATTGTTTCTTTTTCGACGAGCAAGAATTTTCTCGTTTTAAGCATAATTCTCTTGGACAAATAGACCAGGAATCGAAGCACAGTGTATATTTTTGATTTGTCATTCTTGCAATAGTTGATCCATGAATTAGCATTTCTAATATAATATATATTTTTTCCAAAAAACAGAAGCGAAATAAATAAGTTAATTAACGCATTTCTTGTTGATGTTGTATTATAAATAATCAAATAATCATCTCCATTAAAAAACCTTATATTTATTAAATTAACTATAAATAATCTTTGAAAATTAAGCTTATTATTTTTAATTTTTTTAAAATTGCTATAGTTTTTCTTTCCCAATAATATTGTATGCCCAATTTCTAGATTATCAAGGACATCAACGATGGAAAAAATACCCGCATCATGCGGACTTCCCGAATTTTCCAGTATATATATATGCATTTATTATTATATATATTTACAGCTAATCCAATACAAAGATTATTTATGCATTTTCAGCATTTTCATTTTTCGTGCTTCTTTTAAATCTGCTGCGATCATTTCACTGCACAGTTCTACGATGTTGATTTTCGGCGACCAGCCTAGCTCTTCTCTGGCTTTTGAAGAGTCACCCAATAATGTTTCAACTTCGGTTGGTCGGTAGTACCTTTTGTCAACCCTCACGATGACATCGCCTATATTCAGATCTTCTGAATATTCCAAGCCATCCAATTTGGTAATTGACTTGATTACCCCAATCTCATTTTCATTTTCCCCTTTGAAATCCAGCTCGATGCCGACATATTTGCATGTAAGCTTTACAAAATCTCTGACTGTAATATGTATTCCGGTAGCGATTACGTAATCAACTGGCTCCTTTTGCTGCAGCATCAACCATTGCATTTCAACATAATCCTTCGCATGCCCCCAATCGCGCCACGCGTTCATGTTACCCAGATAAAGACACTTTTGAATTCCCGTAAGAATATTTGCAATTGATTTTGTTATCTTTCTGGTTACAAAGGTGTCCCCTCTGCGCGGTGATTCGTGGTTAAACAATATTCCATTACAAGCATAGATCCCGTATGCTTCTCTATAATTTACTGTTATCCAGTAAGAGTAAAGTTTGGCAACAGCATATGGACTGCGTGGATAAAATGGTGTTGTTTCTTTTTGTGGAATTTCCTGTACTTTTCCAAATAGCTCACTGGTTGAAGCTTGATAAAACTTAGTTTTCTTTGTCAAATCTAAAATTCGTATCGCTTCCAAAATCCGTAAGGTACCAAGTCCATCAATATCGGCGGTATATTCAGGTGATTCGAATGAAACAGCCACATGGCTCATTGCACCTAAGTTATATATTTCATCAGGTTCTATTTTTTTAATTAAATTTATGATATTACTGGTGTCAGACAGATCGCCATAATGAATTTCGAAATTTGAGCCAGTCAATGTATCTTGCTCTAACAAGTGCTCAATTCGCTCAAAATTGTAAGACGATGATCGCCGTACCAATCCGTGTACTTCGTACCCTTTTTCAAGCAACATCTCAGCCAAATATGAGCCATCTTGTCCGGTCAAACCAGTTATCAGCGCTTTTTTTTTCATTTTTTAATTTTTTGTAGTATAATCGTTAATTTAGATTTGAATAATTGGCTATCTTACCAAAATAACTTAATTGTATTTCTAATTCAGCAAGCGTACATATTTCGCGTGGTTTTTTTAAAAAAAATTCTTCGACCATTCTGTATATGCCGGGTTTGAATTTTTCGTCCAATATCCGATCCTCTTCTTCCACTTCAACTTCATCTATTTTGACCATATTTTTCTTCATCACATGCAGTTTTTCTAATGGGCGAAAAATTAATTTATTATTATTTGTACAAAATTCAAGGCCCCATCTACCTGGTGCACCCCAGTCTGCATGGTATGAAAAAAGTGCCCCTGTGTCTGTTTTTCCACTGCCAACGAATATCGCCGCTGTTTTGTGCCATGACACTGTTCCTGAGTGATCTACATGTATTTTTTCTGGTTTGCCGCCAATATAGAATGCCAAGTCTAGTACGTGCGATGAGTTTGCTAGCACCCAGTTTTCTTTCACTTGCGGTAGCTTTTGCATCTTTTCTATTTCGTGTCCCCACTCGGTAAAGTCAAATGTGAACGACCTGATGCCACCATCTTCAGTAATAATTTTTTTTGCCTTTCTTACAGAAGACAAAAATCGTCGATTGTAAGCTATGAATACTTCTGCAGTACTGTTGGACGCAATTTCCATTAAAGGTTTTATTTGTTCCAAATTTAAAATACCGGGCTTTTCAACCAGTATTTTTTTAACCCCGTACTGAATTAGCTTAATGGTCACTTCTTGAAGCGCTTCAACCCCAACACAGACGATAGCTGTGCTGATCTTCTCAAGATGTCCGTTTTCGATTGCCAGGTCTATTCCTCCGGTGATGACTGACTGGCCTGTTTTCGTCTCGAATTCAGATGCGCTATCCTTACCGCGCCCTACAACAATAAATTTTTTAGTTTGCGCATCCAATACTTTGGCATATTCAACTGCCATTGCTCCACTTCCAACAAGCAATACCATAGCATCCATCTTAAGTAATCCTGCATGTCACATGCGATTGACTCGCATGTCCGGCCTTCTCGGCAAAGATGTGCAGCAACGGAACATGTGCGGCGACTGAATTTACGAATGATGTCAGGTCACATGTTCCGCTTCCCAACAACTGATCAGCGATTAGCCCTGTCATTTCACTTTGATAAGGTATCCTGAATGTTTTCTTCTGTACACGATCGCGATCTACATGCCAGATGCTTCCCAGATCCTCGACAATAAAGACGGTCTGTCTCTCATAATATAAAGCCAAAGTAATTGGCTTCTCTGACCCCCGAATTGAACGCAGACTGAAAGATGCCAATCCGACCTTCCCACTCAATTCACCAGTCAGTTCAACATACCCTTCTCTCTTGCTAGACATAACGTCCTCATCAAATTTTGATTTTAGCGTATGCAGTTCTATCCCACCGGACAGGTACTGAGCCAAATCAACAAAATGCACACTGTTACAACACAATCCCCAGTCTCCTCCATCGACACTGAGATGCAACAACCGATCATCACAGGTCTGTTCTCGTAATTGTCTGTACACCTCAAAAGAGCGGCGTGGTGTATTGACCCAGGCATTGATGTTGTGTTGCCTGATCAACGCTTCAGCTCTAGGGTATTCCGTTGAATCATTGAACAAGAATTTTTCCAAGACCATGTGCTGTATCTTGCAAACCGATGTTACTTGTTCGATTGCATTCAGACGCTCGCTGGCTGTGGTTGCAACCACTACAAAATCTAGATCGCCAGATAGTTCACCGAGGGTTGAGTGGATTTTTATTTTGGTTGATAAATCTATGTCTGCTGATGCAATGAACTCCTCAACCATCTTACGTGATCCTAGGAACGGATCAACTACATGTATTAACAAATTCTGTTTTGATTTTACTAAGCCTTGCAAGTGACGACGGCCAAGCTGACCAGCGCCGATAATGGCAGCGTGTTTTTGGGGCGCACTCATATCAATTATTCATAGCCATCAATGATTTTTTAAAATTATTAACGAGAAAAGATTAGAAGCATTATTTCTCCAGATATAACAACTTTTTATTGTGATTTGGATAATAGCGCCTTGGCTAACAGGAGGTCAAACTCGTCATCGATATCCATGCTATTTTCACGCGCCATAGGGTAGAAACAGATACTGTTTTCATCTAAAATTTTCCCGCTGCGCATCAAGAATTCCACTTGAGTAATGTATATAGCACCATTGATATAGTAAAAATCAGAGCGATAATCTTGTCTTCTGCTGGCACCTGATTCATCATTGGCCAGATAGGCCCAACTCTCATTATTCAACTCAATACATTCATAGGGATGCTCTGACATTACGTTGATACTTGCCAAGGATTTTTTGTTTCTTTCACGGTAGACGTAAACCGCAGCATCAATGTCTTTCTCGGTACGCAACGGAGAAGTTGGCTGCAGCAACATAAACTCATCGCAGGCTCCATGTGTCTGCTGAGCCCACTTTACGCAATGTCTCAATGTCGCACTCATGGGTGTATCATCTTGCGCCAAAGCACCAGGGCGTTTATAGCTGGTATCGAGGCCTAGGCTAGCACCCAACGCGGCAATCTCTTCATCGTCGGTAGACAATAAAATACGACTTACTGACTGACTCTGCTTTGCTGCTTCGATTGTGTGCTGAATCAACGGCTTACCACCTAGCAGCACTAGGTTCTTACGTGGTATCCCTTTTGACCCCCCCCTAGCTGGAATAATTGCTAACATCAGAGACCTAAATCAAAGGCAATTTCGTTGAGTTTTGAAGCTATTTCTTCAATGTTTTCCGGCTTCATTCGAACCATTATGGGAATTGCAATTGACGTTTCCAATAGATCTGCGGTTTTATTCCACTGAGTTTCGTAGCTGCTAGCATAGCATCCGAACCGCTGAAACATGTGACTCCAATGCTTGGCAAAATGCCATCGCATAGCATCCGGCAGATTTTTGGTTCCAAGGCCAACATCCTTCATTTTCCGTAGAAACTGCGCTGTCAACTCGCGGTTGGGCAGCTTAAATATCAAAGCATCGCCTATTTCACCTACATCGTTAATGCGCCTGAAATTCCATACGCCTCTGCTAGCGCAAAGCAAGCTCTTCAAATGCGCCTTGTTTGCCCGTTGCGATGCGATGATGAGATCTAACTTGGCCAACTGCGCCAACCCAATACAACCCTGGATTTCCATCATGCGGTAATTAAAACCAACTCCAATGGCTCCTTCTTGCCCCCGACTTACCGCAGTAGAGTATTCGTGGCCATGGTCGTGGTATCCACGGGCATTTTTAAAATAATGCTCATTGTTGGTTATGATCATGCCGCCCTCGCCTGTGTTGAGCACTTTTCCAGCATCAAAACTGAAGCAGCCAATGTCTCCGATGGTTCCGAGGTAGCGTCCTCCAAAAGTCCCTCCAACTGCCTGGGCCGCATCTTCAACGACTTTTATACCGTGCCGCGATGCAATCTGCGTGATTTGCCCTAGGTCAGCGGGAGCACCCATCATATGTACCGGGATGATCACCTTGGTTCGCGGTGTGATGGCTGCTTCCATTGCACCTGGATCCATGGTGTAGCTGTCATCAATATCGACAATGACCAACTCTGCGCCAGCCTGCAGCACTGCTTCAGCTGTAGCGACAAAGGTGAACGCTGGAATGATGACCTGGTCTCCAGAGCGCACCCCTAGGGCTTCTAACGCGACCCGCAGCGACGCAGTGCCTGAGGACACTGCCTGTGCGTAGCCTGCGCCAACCTTCAGTGCCATGGCCTGCTCAAACTCACGAACGCGGTACACGCCTTTACGCATAGCATCGAAACCGTGCGCAAACAAAACGCCGCCATTGATGTCAAAGAGATCGTTGATCGCCTGCCGCTCTTCATCGCCAAAAAGTTCATATCCGGGCATATAGTTCTTTCTCTATAAATTCAGAAACCTCTGGGAAAAAATATCCGCCAATAGCACCACGGACGAATGTATGTTGCTGGCGGCATACCCGTCAAGAACGCTCGCATCACAAACGTACAAACCGTCTACCCCATTCACCTTGAAATTACGGTCAACAGCATCTTGTGTGCCACCAACCAAATGATGACCGCTGAAGATGTTGTTCCGAATATAGGTTTCTGGGTCATTCTCTATTTGCTCCTGGCTCAAGATCGTCTTGACAAAACCGCTCAAAGGCTGGCTATGCAGCAGCGCCAGGCAGTAGGTCAACGCAGACTTAAGCAACTCGACATCACGTGCATCCGTCAGATACCGTGGGTTGATCTCCACACCGCCAGTTCTGAGAGCAATATTTCCCCTGGATGCGGGATTGATGGGTGTGATCGAGAAGGAGAAACCCGGCTCGGCATCGAAATATTTGCCATCACTGCCATGACGTCCATTTTCGGTAAATTGCACCACTTGGATACGGGTATCCACCAAACCATCGCCATCCAGATCCAAATGCACCGCGGACGTTGCACCGGTTCCTACCATCATCGTCGGTATCCCGATGAAGTGCTGGAACAGCAGCACCATCTTCTTGGTCCAACTGCGAGAAATTTCATTTAGGGAATCGAAACCGCGGTTGGTGATGACATTAACCCGCAGGTTGGTATGGTCCTGTAAGCCGCTGCCAATATCGATATTCCCCAGCCTCGCGTGGGCTGCAGAAGCACCCTGCATTTTTTCCTTCAATAGAAGGCTGCAAGTGCCAATAGCTCCGCCAGACAGAATGACATAGTCTGCAGCAATTTCCCCGTCTTGTGTAGCAACGCCTGTCACCCGGCCATCGCCATCGATCAGAAGTCGCTCCACCGTCTGCCCCAGACGCACGTCCAAATCTTTGCCTCTAAGTAACGAAAGCACTGAAGAGCGGAATACTCTACAGGTGGTGTTGTAGATCCGTCCACAGTTTTGCTGATCAGAAAAATTCATATCCCCGGTGGGAATACCCTTTTGCCCCAGAGTTGCCAGGAAGGCATGGTCCACCGCGTTTTGTGGAGCCAGCATCAGATGGATCTTCCCGGTGGCCGAACAGTCCATGGAATAAAGACGACTGTAGCTAACCAGTACATCGGCGTAGCAGGCATCAAACCGTTTCAGTAAGCCCTCCCACAACGTCCGAGAACCCAATGTGTGCACACAGCCATTGATAGGGGACGCCCCGCCCAGAACGCAGGACTCGAAAAATGGAATGACGCGGCCACCGTCTAGCTGTAGCTCCCGTCTGCTTATGTAGGGCTGGGTAGCGCTGCGAAACAGAAAGCCGATCATCAGGGGAATGGCGTATTTCAAAGGGTATTTCCGGTGCTCGCTTTTCTCCAGCACGACCACTTTGAATCTATGGTGCAGTTGGCTGGCAATGGTCAGCCCTGCCGTTCCCCCGCCAACGATAACCACTGTCTTCCTATTCATTGTTCAGCCAACAATACCCGAACTGCTGGGAATATTGATCAGGCGGCGCGCCAGAGATTGGGCCGTTTCCAGACTCATGCGGGGGCAATTTTTGTAGGGCGCGAGCTCGTGCATTAGTGTCCAGGCTGGTCGGGTCATCTGACCAGCCTCGTTAGTGACTTTGAGCAAGGCGTCACGCAAGTCGGCGTGATCAGCATCCAACAACAAGGTCTGCAACCAGTAATTGCTGGTACACAGCGGAGGCTCCGCAATCAACCGAACACCATCCACCTTTGCAAATGCCGCCTTGTAGCGCGCAAATAACTCCTTCTTGGCGGCGAGTTTGAATGGCAACTGCTCTAACTGGGCACAACCCAACGCTGCGTTTAGGTTAGGCAACCGGTAGTTGTAGCCCACTTCATCGTGCCTAAATTCCCAGTTATGCGGCATCTTTGCCGTAGTCGTAATGTGCTTGGCGCGGCGGGCCAGGACAGCATCGTTGGTCAGTATGGCGCCACCTCCCCCGGTAGTAATCGTCTTGTTTCCATTAAAACTGAGCGTGCCCATAAGGCCAAAAGTACCCGTATGGCGGCCATCGTAATAGCTGCCCAGTGATTCAGCCGCATCCTCAACTAGGACGATACGGAAATCACGGGCGATGCCCAGCATGCCGTCGATGTCCACTGGATGCCCAAAGGTGTGCATTGGTACCAAGGCACGAATAACTTTTCCGGTAGCTATATTGACGCATCGGCCGTTGCGTAGCTCTGTGTTCGCACGCAAATACTCTCGCAACTTGACAGCATCTATACCGAGCGTGGCTTCCTCGCTATCTACAAAATGCGGCGTTGCTTTGCAATAGACAACCGCATTAGGGGTAGCGACAAAGGTCAGTGCAGGCAACAGCACTTCGTCACCATCCTGCACACCGGCAAGCTTAAGCGCAATATGCAGCGCAGCAGTGCCATTCACCACCGCTACCGCATACCCCGCGCCGGTAAAGCGAGCCAAATCGAGTTCAAACCGATCTACAAACTTCCCCACCGAGGACACAAACGTGGAATCCAGACACTCTTTAACATAGATCCACTCATTGCCATGGAAACCTGGCTCATGCAGAGCCACCGGCCCGTGACCTGTTACGGAGCGAATAGTTGTCAGTACAGACTGGGTAAAGTCGGCCGTCATTGTTGCGCATCCCGTATTTCATAGTTACCATGGAAATTTCTCATATGGTCTACACGATCAAATACGCGCTGTTTGATAGCATTAAGCAATTCGGTCACTCCGTCGCTTACAGTGTACTGGGGCTCGAAACCTAGTTTGTTCCGCACCTTGGCGAAGCTCACGCGATAATTGCGTGGATCGGATCCATGCTCCTGGTACTTGACCTTGGCTTCCGGAAGCAAGGTGAGAATCGTATCCACAACGCCCTGCTTTGTGAAGTTATTGACTTCACCGCCAGAGTTAAACACTTCGAAGGCGATATCGACATCCGGCGCCTGGATGACCATCTGGATCAGGCGGCCAAAGTCCTTTACATGACAATAAGGTCGCCAGGTGTGCGCATCAAAAACCGTCAGCTCCTCACCAATGGCTAGGGCACGGGTGAACTCATTGACCGTAAGGTCAAACCGCATGCGCGGGGCCAAGCCAAAGGCGGTGGCAAACCGCAGAATAGTGGGGATGTAGTCCACCTTCTTGGCCTTGCCAGCCAGCAGATGCTGTTCCGCCGCGACCTTGGACTTGGCGTACAAAGATAGCGGACTCAGCGCAAAATTCTCGTCTGCCAGCTCATCATTAGTAATCAACCCATAATTGGAGCACGTGGACACAAAAACCACCCGATCCAAACCCTTGCCATTGAGATGATCGATGCAGCGCAAAATGCCCAGGTCATTGATAGCTTGAGAGGCCTCCGGGTATTTTTTGGTAATCGGGTCACCTACCAAGCCGGCCAGCAGAACCACATCTGTAATGCCTTCCAGGGCCATATCCAGAGCATCTAGATCGCGCAGATCCCCGTAAAGGAAACGGTAGTTTGGATTGCTCAAAAACGGCACTACGCAGCTGTTGTTTTCGTACAGAAACGCATCAAAGCACGTCACCTTATAGCCAGCGGTCAACAAGCTATCCGTCACCATGGGGCCGATATAGCCAGCGCCGCCAATGATCAATATTGATTTACTCATGAATACACCTCATTTTTAAATTTCACTACGCATTTTCGCGTCGGCAAGCATCAGATCAGCTGGCCGCCCAACATCCAACCAAGGCTCATGCATCGGGTAGGCAACCGTCTGCAGTCCATGCGCTTTTGTCCGCTCGAACAGCGTGGGCATGTCGCAATGGACGTTAGGTGCCAGCAAGCCCAGTACATTCGGGTCCAGCGCATAGACACCAGCATTGATATGGCTTCGCACCACTGGCTTTTCCTCAAAGCCGACAATCTCCACACCGTTGGTCTGCACCACACCAAAAGGGTTCTGCCATTCATGTACCCGCACCGCCATGGTGGCGCTGGCATTGCAGCGCTTGTGAAAATCTAGCAACTCGCCATAGCGAATATCAGTCATGACATCACCATTGGTAATGACAAAGGGCTCGAAAGGGATAGGGGCAAGCAGCCCCAGTGCGCCTGCGGTACCCAGTGGCGAATCCTCGCGCACATAGTCAATCTGCACACCCCACCGCTCACCCGAACCAAAATGGTTCTCGATCATTTCGCCCAGGTAGTTGATGGAGATGATGAATTTCGAGAACCCCTCCAGCTTGGCGTTTTCGATAATGTGTTCAAGCATCGGTTTGCCAGCGATAGGCAATAGCGGCTTAGGGCAGGTCTCGGTATGGGGCCGCAACCGGGTCCCCTTGCCACCCGCCATGATGATCATCAGATTGGACCGAACTGGATTGGATGCGACTTCGTCCCAAAAGTGTAAACCCACAACTTGACCCGCCTCGTTCACGATAGGAATCTGCTGAATCTTGTTGGCCACCATCAACTTAAGTACCAAGTCTCGGTCCATACCGGGCGGAACGACAAGCGCTTTCCTATTTATCAGGCTACTTGAGGAACTTTGAAGGTGTAAACCGTTCAGCAGGCCCCTGCGTATGTCCCCATCTGAAATTGTGCCCTCGAATTCACCCTTTTCATTAACTACCAGAACTATCTTGATAGCCACCTGATCTAGATTACGGATGACTTGCTCGATGCTTGAATCAGCAGGCAAAACAGCGTCCTGCCACCGCTTTGAAATCGGTGTATCGGGCTTCCTTTGTTCGAATTCCAATTCAAATTCCTTCGTTTGGCACAGTCAGATCGAAAAACCGCTTTTTCAACGCACCGACCAGATCCGCACGTTCCAAGCATCGCACCACTTGGTCACTCGCCATGCCGTCACCATAAGGATTGCGGGTGGATTTGAGTAACGATCCGAATTCATCTGAATACAGCCGTTCTATCGCCTGCAAGATGCTCCTGCAAGTAGGCTGACAATCAATTACGCTGTTGGCCTTTAGCCGTCCCTGCTGCCTATCTCCAATATTGACCGTGCCTTTTTTGAAGCTGGGAACTTCCAGCAAACCGCTAGACGAGTTACCAACCACACCATCAACCTGGGCAACGCACGACAAGTAGCGCTGCTGGCCTAGCGATTTGTAGGCGCGGGCATTGGGATGCGTAGCGACAAAGGCGTCAATCATTTCTATCAGGCCGCGCCCGCCTGTATCAGCATTAGGCAGGGTGATTACCAGGCTGGTGTCAGACAGCGCGTCCAGCGCCTGTAGCAGCTGCGCCATCTGGCTCTGCGAGACACCATCCTCCAAGGTCAAGGGATGGAAGGTGACCAGCAGGCTTTTGGGATTCAGCTTGAAATCGAGCGCACGCTCCAGTTCATCGCGATTTAAACGGGTAATGCGCTGTATGGCATCTACTCCCAGGCCTCCAATCAGGTGCACACGCGCGGGGTCTTCTCCGAGCTGAATGACACGCTGTCGATACTCATGCGCAGCTACAAAATGCAGATGACTCATTTTGGTGATGGCGTGCCGAATGGCATCATCCATTACACCTTCCGTCCGTTCGCCCCCATGCAAATGGGCAATGGGAATGCGGGCCGCCATGGCTGCAGTAGCGGCAGCCAGAATTTCAAAGCGATCACCCAATACCAACACCACATCCGGCAGCAATTGGGCAAATACATCGGCAAATCCAATCAGCCCTAAGCCCATGGCTTTTGCCATGCCTGCGGGTGTGTCTGAGCTAGTCAGGATCTCCACCTTGCGGTCAATGGAGAATCCATCTGCTTCTATTTCGCGATAGGTCAGCCCGAATTCGGGCGACAAGTGCATGCCTGTTGCCACGACCTGCAATACTAGGTGCTCCGAGTCTTGAATCCCCTGCATGACCCATCGCAGCAAACCGTATTCAGCCCGACTTCCAGTGATCACGCAAACTTTTCGATTCATAGGTCTATCTGCTCATCAGCGGCGTAATCCCGCTGCGCGATCCGGCCCAGCATCTCGTCCCACCGCATGGGGGAAATTCCGGTACCGGGCCGTTTGACTGTCATGTTGTGCGAACTGAATACCTCGCCTCGTGCAATGGGCACGGCAGCCACAAGGGACTTGCGTGCGATAGGCCGGTTTTTTATTTCGCTGAGCGTAGGGCGCTTGACGCCATCGCCCAAGGCAACCTCCACATTACGAATGGCCTTGACCAGCGCAGCTAACTCCGCTGGCTCAAGACTGGCCTTATGATCGGGCCCATGCAGATTGCGGTCTAGCGTAAAGTGCTTTTCGATAACCACTGCACCCAGCGCAACGGCTGCCACACTGGCTTCAATGCCCACCGTATGATCTGAGTAGCCCACCGCCACGCCAAGCGCATTACCCATGCTTTGCATAGCGCGCAAATTCACTTCACGCATGGGCGTGGGATATTCGGTGGTGCAGTGCAATACCACCATGTCTTCACGGGACGTACCCGCTACTTCCAGTATATCTAGGGCAGCCTCGACCTCTCCCAGAGTGGCCATACCAGTGGAAACCAGAGTGCGCCGACCCAAGGCACCGATGTGACGCAGATACGGCAGGTTGGTAATCTCTCCTGAGGGAATCTTGAAATGATCCTGCCCAAGGCTAACCAGCAGATTGACACTTTCGATATCGAACCCCGAGGAGAAAAATTTTATTCCCCTTGCTGCGCAATACTCTATCAGCGTGTGATGCATTTCTGCGTCCAGCTCCAGACGACGAAGCATCAGATGCTGAGATTCCGTGGGATCACTGGTGCGGTTCTGGTAGTCAGCTTTTTTTGCATATGCCGTAACAAGCCTACGTGCGCTGAAAGTTTGGAACTTCACAAGATCCGCACCCGCATCTGCCGCGGCGTCTATGAGCTGCTTGGCAATCTGAATGTCGCCGTTGTGGTTGACGCCCGCCTCTGCGATGATCATTGTTTTATTGTTCATGCCCCCCCAATCCGAGAAAACGTACACCGTCAGCCAATGGGCGGCGCACTGACAACCCCATCCCAACCTGCACATTCCTGCCGATTGAAATACCTTCTCGTACTATGCAACCGCTACCTACAAAACTGCCTTCCCCTACACGTACAGCTCCATTAAGGATGGCACCTGTAGAAATATGGCAATGATCCCCAACCGCTGCATCGTGCTCTACTAATGCTCGTGAATTGATGATGCAGTTGTCGCCTATTTCAGCGCCAGCATTTATGATTGCGCCATGCATCACGACACTACCAGCACCGACGCGTGCATGTGGGGATACGTAGGCGGTAGACGCCACGATAGTTGGCAATTTGAAACCCATCCCTAGCAGTTGAGTATGCAAGTGTCGACGTAGGGCAGCAGTTCGGATATGGCCAACTCCGACTATTGCGTATTCCCATTTTCTAGCTAGCTCAAGCAGGTCATCATCAGTCCCTAGTACTGTGTAGCCAAGATGCTTAGAGCCAATATCGGCAAGAATCCCTACAAGACCTGCAATGATATATTTCTGCTGGCTTTCAAGGGCATCAATACAGGCATGTGCATGGCCTCCAGCACCAACTAATATTAAATGAGGCTTAGACATAAGTTACGAGCCGAATTTGCAGTGCAAACATCATGAGCTCCAGTAAGATTACACAAAGTATATACTTGCTGATAGGCTGTTCGAATTGCTTCTAAATTCTGAGATATAAGACGAGTTAACGATGGTTCAAGCTCAGTAGGCAGCATTGGATATCCATTCGTTAAAATCTCTGTGCGGATAGCGTAGATTTCGGTTAATGTACTTCAATTCATTTTCAGTTATCGTTGTTTTCTTGTCAGTCATGTTTGTCATCAGGTGTTTTGAAAGCACATATGTCCATAGCGAACCGTCGAATTTCTAGTTAGACCTTTACCTCTAAGTGGCATTTCTAGGGGTCAAGAGGTCTTGCTTCCTTGAGAATTATCAATCACAGCGTACCTTGTGAACTCTTTATAGTTAACTTAAGGATGCGTCTTGAACCTGATATCAAGCGGGTTGAGCTCCATGATGATCGTCGAAACCCCAAGTGCGAGACCTTGTTTGAAACATTGCCCATGACCGCTTGCCCGCTTTTCCGCTACACCTTTGTTGCCATGGCTTGCTTGTGGTTGGCTCAAATTGCAGCGCTGCATTCTTAATGACTCGCTTGCGAGCGCTCCTAAATGCGCGGTAATGCTGACTAGCGACATCCCGATGGGGATTTATCCCAGTGCTCTAAATAGCTGGTTAAGCAATCTTTCTTTTACTTTTAGTAACGCGGCCTTTTCAACCGAGAGCCGGAATACGCTTTATCTGGGTCAAAATGTGGGTGAGTCGATCAAGTGTCACTGGAAAGTTGCCGCTGATCTGCTCGGGACTCTATTGAAACCGCAACAACATGCTGCCGTGCTCTTAGACCGCAAACGTATTGGCGTTGCGGCTAGTTTCAAAGCGTTTGCAGGCAATTTAACAAAGTTGTTTGGCTCGGTATCATCGACTACCGGCATTGCGAAGTAGCTCGCGGCTGATCTCATACTTCTACCTTAGAACTAGTCGGGCATCAAGTCCGGTCGTAAACGTCTTCAAATCGCACAATGTCATCTTCACCCAGATAGTTGCCCGACTGCACTTCGATTAGCTCCAAGTCGGTCTTGCCGGGGTTTTCCAGCCGATGTTTGACCCCCAGCGGAATGTACGTGCTCTGGTTTTCAGTCAGCAAGACTCTTTCATCGCCCCTAGTGACCAGGGCCGTGCCTTTGACCACGATCCAGTGTTCTGCGCGGTGGTAGTGCATTTGCAGGCTGAGCTTAGCGCCTGGTCGCACGGTTATGCGTTTGACTTGATGCCGCTCGCCAAGGTCTACGCTGTCATAAGTTCCCCAGGGCCTGGCCACTTTGCGGTGCTGGGTTGTTTGCACGATATTAGCCTCGTCTAGCATAGGGACAACTTGCTTTACCTGCTCCACATGGCTGTTGGCCGAAATCAGAACGGCGTCTGGTGTGTCGATGACCAGCATGTCTTGCATGCCCAAGACCACCACCGGACGATATGGTGCGTGCACAAAGGTGTTGCTGGATTGCAGCGCAAATCCTTGGCCCTGCAAGCGGTTGCCTAAAGCGTCGGCGGGGATCAGATCTGCCAATGCGTTCCAGCTACCAAAGTCGCTCCATGCGCTGGCGAACGGAAGCACACACAAGTTACCGTAGTGCTCCAAGACAGCGTAGTCAATGCTTTCTGAGCGACAGGCTTCAAACGCGAGTGGCTGGGGCCGCACAAAGCTGCCGTCGTGCTCAGCTGCTTTCATAGCCTGCTCACAGGCTTGCAAAATATCCGGTGCTTGTTGGCCTAGGGCACTGAGTAGGGTTTGGGCAGTGCACAAAAAGATACCTGCGTTCCAAAGGACACGGCCGGATTGCAACAAGGCCTCAGCCTTGTCTTTGGGTGGCTTTTCTAAAAAGCCTTCAACTTTGAAAGCGCCGTCTGACTGGAGACCACCTTGGAGAATGTATCCATAGGCAGTACTGGGGAAGGTAGGCGAAATGCCAAAGGTAACTATTGCATTTTCTTTAGCTGCGATAACGCCTTGTTTGACCACTTGGGCAAAGGCCACGTCATCTGGAATGTGATGGTCAGACGGGCAGAACAGAAGCAGATCGCTTGGATTAGCGACCAACGCGGCGATGGCCATGGCGGCAGCTGTGTTTCGGGCCACTGGCTCTAGCAAGACGGTGCCGGACAATTTACTGGCCTGCACGACCTCAGACACCAGAAAGCGGTGATCTTCTGACGCCACGCAGATTACGCTCTCGCTGAACAGTGAAACCCGCTCCAGCGTGAGTTGGAGCAGGCTCTTTCCATCAATTAGTGGCACAAACTGCTTGGGAAACTGCTTGCGGCTAAGCGGCCAAAGCCGGGTGCCAGAACCACCACAGAGGATGACGGAGGTGATCGGTGCTGGCGAAAGGTTCACGAATAAACTCCAAAAGGGTTCAGTTGGCCCTTAGCGTGAGATGAGTTGTTATTGGGAAAATTCATAGAAAGCCCGCTAAACCCCAATATCGAGACTGGAGCATCTCAAACTTTTTGTTCCCCAGCTTGACTTGAGCCATTCACATGAGGCAATGGAGCATTTTTGGTCAATGCCTCAATCTCCGCCTTGATCGCTTCATACTCTTGCATTTTTCTCTGCAAGAAACCTGCCGTTAACTTTGCCTTTTCACTTACACCAGCAGGTGTGAGCAGATAGGCATACCCAAACTTGTTTTTGCTTTGCCTAAAGTTGTTTACTTTCACAAAGCCCTTTTGGATAAGCGCTTTTAGGCAATAGTTCAGCCCACCTACACTCACTCCTAGGGCCTCTGCCAGCTGTCGCTGAGTTAGGTCAGGATTGACCTCTAGCAGTCGCATGACCCTAAAGCAGGTGTCTTCTTGCAGATTTGATTGTCGACTTGTCACTAAATATTTTCGGGCACGCTACCGCCACACCGAGATCATTGAAATGACTCAAATGGCCAACCTCAAACATTGTTCAAACCTGAACAAGTATATGGGGTCAGGTCGGGGAAAATCAAATTGATGAGAAATTTTGATGCCTGGCGGAATTAGGCCCGCTTGATGCGCCAAGCCTCCTTGAGCTTGGCCACTTGGGCGCCCACCTCTGGAGATGAGGCTGCATTTCTGATAGCCCTTCTCACAAATGCCACCAAAACCCCCAAGAACAAGCCTGCCAACGCTGCCACCAACACAATGATGGCGCGCTTGGGCTTGGATTTGCGCTCGGGCGCTTGCGCAGCGTCAACCACCTGAATCAGCGGCCCCTCGCGAGATTCATCCACCCTGGCCGATTCATACTGGGCCACCAACACCCCCATCATGGCTTCGCGGGCCTTGATGTCGCGGT
>JACCDK010062442.1_pt1 | contig 30775 bp, 18 predicted proteins | sample 7445871 | NCBI WGS metagenome assembly JACCDK01 (sample SAMN15323436, study PRJNA562643) | freshwater metagenome | isolation source: river surface water | place: USA:Blue River Watershed | collected 2017-08-15 | reverse complement strand
TTTTGATTGGTTTCTACTACTGCATTTTTATTGCCACAATCCATCCAATCGTTCACCGTACCTGGAGTGAATTTGGCGCCTTGCTTCATCATGTTTCTCAAAGCATCAGGCAATTGGTATTCACCGCCATTGGTGATGTTGTTCTCAATCAAGTATTGCAATTCTCTTCTGAGCCATGCGCCGTTTTTGAAATAGTAAATTCCAATCATGGCTAAATCACTCACAAAAGTTTGGGGTTTTTCTACAAACTCTTGGATGGTTCCTTCTTGGTCGGTTACCACCACACCAAATTGGCGGGGGTCGTCAATGCGTTGGCACCAAAGCATACCGTCCGCGTTTTCATCCAAACTGAAATTGGCTTTGAACAATGTATCTGCAAAGGCAATGGTGACAGGACCTTCCAAATGCTCAGCAGCGCAGAGTACCGCATGCGCAGTTCCCAATGCCTGGTCCTGGTAGTGGATACTTCCTTTGGCGCCCAAGGCTTCTGCCACTTCAATCAAATGACGCTCAGCGGCCTCACCAAAACGACCCGTTACAAAAGCAATGTGCTCTACTTTTTGGTCACTTACTTTCACGATCTCTTCTACAAGTCGCTGTACAATGGGTTTTCCAGCCACGTGAATCAAAGGTTTGGGAGTTGTAAGCGTATGGGGTCTCAATCGTTTTCCCATTCCAGCCATCGGCACAATTACATTCATTTTCGGTCTCTTTTAGATACCAAAGAAAATGAAGAAGCCCGTTCGAAATACGGGCTTCAGACTGAGTAATCAACAATGTTTGGTTGACGTATCCTTATTTGGATGCGGCATATTTTTTCTTGTATTTGTCGTACAAATCTTCCTGCTTGTTGCGAATGGTAATGTCCCGACCATCGATGAATGCTCGGGTGAGTTGATTGGTGCGCATATCCAAGGCATCACCTAGAGACAAAAAGAAGGTAGCACTTTTTCCAATTTCGATGCTACCGTATTGTTCGTCGATGCCCAAGATTTTGGCTGCGTCCAAAGTCAGTGCTTGTACGGCTTTTTCATAGGGCAATCCATAAGCTACGGCAGTTCCTGCGAGGAAAGGGAGGTTTCGTGCATTCATGGCTTCCATGTCTCCTGTATTCTGGAAACAAAATAAAATTCCTGCGTCATGCAATTGCTTGGCCAATGCAAAGGGGGCGTCAATCTCATCTCCTGAGAATCGGGGTAAGCTATGCACGCGAGGGATCATGACAGATACATTTTCTTCTTTCAAAAGCGGAGCTACCCATGGGGCATCATAACCTCCTACGATAGTCATGTGGGCAATGCTGTTCTTCTTTTTGAATTTCACCGCCTCTGTGATTTGTCTTTCGTCTTGTGCATGAATGTACAAAGTAGCTTTCCCTTGAATGACGGGGCGCATGGCTTCCATTTTGGGATCAATTTCCTCGTGCGGTGCACTGCAATAAGCTTTGGATTTGTCAAAGAAATTTTGAAGTTGATTTACTTCGATATTGTAATTCTTGCTGTGCTCAAGTCCTGCTCCGGAACGATGATATACGGCGGGCCAATTGAGGTGAATGCCATCACCGTTTCGCACTACAGCATCTTCCCAGTTCCAAGCGTCGAGGGCAACAACAGAACTGGTACCTGAAATTACACCGCCTTTGGGCGTTACTTGAGTAAGCAGAACACCATTGCTGCGAACGGTTGGGAGAATTTCCGAATCTGTGTTGTAGGCGATCAGAGAGCGAATGTGTGGATTGTATTCACCCACTTCGTAGAAGTCGCTCGTTGCACGTACGGCCTCCATTTCCACTAGTCCCAAACTTATTGCTGGCGCAATAAATCCGGGATACAAGTGTTGTCCATTGGCAGCAATGGTTTGGTCATACGCATTAGCGCTTAGGCGCAATGTTCGCGCATCTGCCACCATTTCGATTTTGCCATTTTTAAATCCTATGGCTGCGTTTTCTAACACTTGTCCATTGCCCAAGTGTGCGGTACAGTTTAGGATTAAAATGGACTGACTTTGTGGCGGTGCTGGAGCGTACTGTCCAAATGAACTCAGGACAATGAGGCAAGCAAAAATATTAGTGATGATTTTCATGGTCGTGTTCTTCAAAGTGATACAAGTCTCCTACAGAGTTACAGTGGAAATGGCGGCGTTTGCGGCCTTTGGGCTTTTGAGGTTGGTCGCCATTGGCAATTGCTTTTTGCATTTCGTCCATTAAAAATTTTCGTTCATTCCATTGTTCTTGGAAAAGAAAGCCGTCCTCTTCGCGATCAAAGTAGCATCGGCCATCGACAAATGTTTTTTCAGCCATGGCGTAGACACTCAGTGGGTTGTTGTTCCAAATAACAATGTCGGCGTCTTTTCCTACTTTCAATGATCCCATTCTTTGGTCGAGGTGAAGCATTTTGGCGGGATTCAGAGTCACAAATTTCCAAGCTTCTTCTTCTGTTAATCCACCATATTTGACAGCCTTTGCGGCTTCTTGGTTCAATCTTCTTGCCATCTCTGCATCATCAGAATTAAATGATACCACCAGGCCTTGTCGGTGCATCATGGCCCCGTTGTGTGGAATGGCTTCTCGTACTTCCATTTTGTAGGCCCACCAGTCGCTGAATGTGGATGCCGCTGCGCCATGGGCTTTCATTTTGTCAGCAACTTTATATCCTTCCAAGATATGGGTAAAGGTATTGATGCGGAATCCCATGCTGTCTGCCATGTGCATGAGCATGTTGATTTCACTTTGCACATAACTGTGGCAGGTAATGAATCTTTTCTTCTCCAAGATTTCAAGTAGCGCATCCATTTCCAAATCCTTGCGCGGTTTGGGAAGTGGGTTTTTGGTTTTCAAAGAAGCATTGTAGGCTTTCCAAGCCAAACCATATTCACGCGCTTGGTGGAAGTGATCATAATACACTTGTTCAACACCCATGCGGGTTTGCGGGAATCGGACACTATTAAAATCGCCTGCATTGCTTTGTTTGACGTTTTCTCCCAAAGCAAATTTGATGAATCCGTCTGCGTTTTCAATGAGCATTTGATCTCCGGTTACACCCCATCTTAGTTTCACCAAAGCACTTTGACCACCAATGGCGTTGGCACTTCCATGCAAGAGTTGAGCCGCGGTGACTCCTCCTGCAAGTTGTCTGTAAATATCAATATCGTCTGGCCATACCACACGCGCTTCTTCCACTTCGGCGCTGGATGATTGGGTGTGCTCATTGACAGATAAAAGGGCAATGTGGCTGTGTTCGTCAATGATCCCTGATGTGACGTGCTTTCCTTTGGCATCAATGATTTGCGCGTTGGCAGGAGCAGTGACTTTTCCAACCTGAACTATTTTTCCATTTTGTATCAAAAGATCACCTTGGATATTTCCTTCTGCTTCGTTGGTCCAAAGCGTAGCGTTTTTAATCCAAACCGTTTCTTGTTTGGGAACCTCAGTTCTACCATACGCGCCAAAGGGATAGGTCATTTCGGTGTGAGGAGTAATCCACTCTTCTAATTCTTCCTCATCCAAGTGAGCCGACGAGTTGTCTGACCAGTTGAATTTACCTTGAATGGGGAAATTGCGTTGGTCTTGGTTTTGCTCAGACAATATCCAGCCATTAATGATGTGGTTGTTATTTTCCAAAGTGATGTAACGCGCTTCAAGGAACTCTGCATCAATTTTAACACTGTCTTTTCCTGTTTTATTATCGGCAATCAATTGGAAGGTTATCCTTGCTTCGTCTGTTTTAATCACACCTTTGTTGGTGAGGGTGTCACCGTTCTGAATCCATACTGCTTCTAATCCGCGAGGAGTTTCATTTACCTGCAATAGCACTTTGATTTCTTGTGCATTGGGCAAGTTGTTTTTTCGGTAGCTGAGGTCGTAAGTGCCTGTCCATTCATTTTTTTGAACCGGCTTCACTTCATGTTTTTCACCCATCACCCAGTTGTATTCTATTTGGCAATGTTTAGAAAGGAGAGGGTGTGTAGTCACAATAAAGTTAGCCAATTTTCCCTTTTCGATGGAGCCAATCAAATCGTAAGCCTTGATCCATTGTGCGGGTCGGGTAATGAGTGCTGCAAACACATCTTCTTCAGTTAGCCCATACTTAGCTGCTTTTCTGACTTGTTTTAGGATTTGCGATTTGTCCTCTAGCCCATCTGCGGTGAACACAAAGGGTACTTGCGCACTCTTTAATGATGCAGCATTGCTCGGCGCCCAATCCCAATGTTTCATTTCTTCTAAAGGCACTTGACGTGCCAACAATGGATCAATCAAATCCATAGGACCAGGGAAGTTGAGAGGAAGGATAAAAGAGCCTTTTGTATTTTTAATTTCGTCAATTCGTTGGTATTCATTACCACTTCCTTTGAAGATATATTGGACGTTGTTTTCATCACCAATTTTATCAGCGCGAAGAACATTCCATTTGTCATCTGTTTCAAAGAAAGAAGGGAATTGTTGAAGTTGTAGAAAGGATTCAAGACTGAGATTTCTTTCGGTTTTGTACCCGCTATTTTTGTACCAATCTGCATCGAAATAAGTTTGACGCAGTAGGGCAATGGATCCCATTAAGCTGGAAGGATAATCTTGTTGGCTATTTCCTTTGTCAAACGAGTAATGCGCGGAAACATTGGAACGAAGCAATCCGATATTTTCGTTCTCATGCAAAGCGACTAGCGCACCTGTTCCTCGAACTATGCCGTTATTTTGGAAAGTAAGAACTGTTCCAAAACCAGCTTGAATAAAAGCTTTGGCTTGCTCTGCATTGTATGCGTAGTGGTAGCTTGCTGCATGGTCGGCATGTATGGCATCATTCCATCCAAAGGCACCTTTGCGATCGCGATCCATGTGTGGATACGGGGACCAATTGGATCTTTCCCAAGTGGGTTGACCAAAGGTTGTATTTAAATCAACAAATGAAGGATAGATGTGCTTCCCTTCACAAGATATTTCTTGTGTTCCTGGAGGTAATTGAATTTGACTTCCGACATTGAGAATCTTACCTTGGAAAATTAAAACTGTAGCATCCTCAATGGTTGTCGTTTCATTGATGTGTACGGTAGCATGAGTAAGCGCTGTTGGAACAACATCTTTTTCTCGAACCCCATTGACAGGAAATGTGGGTTGTGCTTGAAGACAAATCGCCATCAAGACTGCAGCACACGTAAAAAGTTTTCGCATACTGCAATGATAAGCAATAAACCGTTATTCTACAATCCCTACGTGGTCAGGAATAATCAGCTTTCCAGCAGTTTTGGCTTGTATTTCTTCAATGCTGACATCCGCGGCTCTTTCCAACAAAATAAATGCACCATCTTGGATGTCAAATACACCCAAATCCGTTACAACTTTTTTGATGCAATGCACACCAGTAAGGGGCAGTGAGCATTGCGGAAGCAATTTAGAATTCCCCGCTTTATCACAATGTTGCATGGCTACGATGATGTTTTTGGCAGAGGCTACCAAGTCCATCGCACCGCCCATTCCTTTAACCATTTTTCCAGGAACTTTCCAATTGGCAATATCACCGTTTTCGCTTACTTCCATGGCTCCAAGAATCGTAAGATCCACCTTTTGTGCGCGAATCATACCAAAGCTCATGGCACTGTCAAATATGGAAGAACCGGGTAGGGTAGTTACTGTTTGTTTGCCTGCATTGATCAAATCTGCATCTTCTTCACCTTCAAATGGAAAAGGACCCATTCCCAAAAGACCATTTTCTGATTGCAATACAACCTCGATGTCTTGCGGAACATAATTGGCTACCAACGTTGGGATTCCAATTCCCAAGTTGACGTACATGCCGTCTTTCACTTCTTTCGCTATGCGTTTTGCAATTCCGTTTTTATCTAGCATGATCAAGCTCTTTTTTGGGTTGTTCTTTGTTCGATTCTCTTTTCGTAGTTCACGCCTTGAAAAATGCGGTGAACGTATATGCCAGGGGTATGAATGTGATCAGGATCAAGTTCACCTGCAGGAACCAATTCTTCAACTTCGGCGATGGTGATTTTACCAGCCATGGCCATCATGGGATTGAAGTTTCTTGCGGTACTTCTGAAAACCAGGTTGCCCATGGTGTCTCCTTTCCAAGCTTTGACAATCGCAAAGTCAGCATCAAAGGCATATTCCATCAAATAAGTTTTGCCATTGAAATCGCGGGTTTCTTTTCCGATGGCTACTTCTGTTCCTACACCAGCAGGTGTATAAATCACAGGCATGCCATAACCTGCGGCCATGCATCGCGTGGCCAAAGTTCCTTGGGGAACCAATTCTACTTCAAGTTCACCTGAAAGCATTTGTCGTTCAAACTCTGCATTCTCCCCAACGTAGGAGCTGATCATTTTCTTGACTTGTTTGCCTTGAAGCAAAAGACCAAGTCCAAAGTCATCAACGCCAGCGTTATTGGAAATACAGGTTAAATTTTTAACTCCTTTTTTTACCAACTCGTTGATGCTATTTTCAGGAATTCCACACAATCCAAATCCGCCCACCATCAGGGTCATTCCATCTTGAATGCCTTGGCAAGCTTCGTTGGCGTCTTTTACAACTTTATTGAGTCCCATAATTATTTTTTTATTGTTGAGTCTACTCCGCCCATGAACAACTCTCCATTGTTGTACAATGCATCGTCATCCCCTTCACTAAATATATCTTCATCACTGAAAATAACATCAGGATTGGTGGCGCGGCAATCAAAGCGCAAGGTATCGAAGTTAGCGGGTCGGGCAAAGTCGCCTCGTGAAATTTTAATGTCATTGTTGGCGTATACCTTGTTCATGTAATAGCCAAAAATGGGTAGTCCGGTGTTGGCACCTTGACCCAAGTTGGTACTGGAGAAGCGCACGGTAGGATCTTGTGCGCCTACCCATACGCCGGTTACCAAATCAGGCGTCATGCCAATAAACCATCCATCTGTATTGTTCTGTGTGGTGCCGGTTTTTCCAGCCAAAGGATAGCGAAGATTCCCGTAAGGACGTCCGCTTCGAATTCTCGCAGCGGTACCAAAATTACAGACCCCTTTCATCATATCCACCAAAGCATAGGCTACGCTTGGATCCAAGGCTTGGCTGATTTGTGGATCGGCTTCATAAATCAAGTTTCCATTTCTATCCTCAATTCGAATCAGATATGTGGGTTCGATGTACATCCCTTGGTTGACCAATGCCGCATTGGCGCCCACCATTTCATACAAGGACAATTGGGCAACACCCAATGCAATGGAATAAGTGTGGGGAATGTCACTCTTGATTCCCAAGTTTCTGGCCAGCGCAATTACTGCGTCTATGCCGTAGTCGGCAATGAGTTGAGCGGCTACTGTGTTGACAGATGCAGCCAAGGCTTTATTCATCACGTATCTTCCAGCGCCACCACCTCTTGGACACCATCTCTCGCCTGTTGGAAGCGGAATACAAGGTGATGCTACTACAACGGGATCGCATGGTTTTTTGCCCATTCTCAAGGCTGTGGCGTATACAAAAGGTTTGAAAGTAGACCCAACTTGACGTCGTGACTGGAATACGTTGTCATATTTGAAATAGTTGTAATCTATGCCACCTACCCAAGATTTGACGTGTCCCGATTTGGGATCGATGGACATCAAGCTAGCGTGCAAAATGGCTTTGTGATAAAGTATACTATCCATTGGACTCAACGTAGTGTCTTTGGGACCCGCATGGCTGTATACCTTCATTTTTACAGGCTTATCAAAAATTTGATCGATGTCACTCGCGCTGTGGTATTTCCAATGTTCACCGCAGCCACCTTCGTCTTCCTGACAAACCCACTCATTTCCCTCATGGGCAATGTAACTCTTGGGTCGCTTACAATTGGGACATTGATGTCCTGCCAATACTTTGTAGCGATCACTTTGCTTCAAAGATTGATCAATGATATTCTTTCTATCCGAGGCCGTAATGCCGTTGTAAAATGGATAATTTTCTTTTCGTCTCGATTTTAAGTCTTGCGTAAATGCTTTTTGCAATTCCTTGCTCAAATGCTCTTCTACGGCGTATTCGCCGTATTCCTGCAAACGAGAATCGAGGGTAGTGTAAATTTTTAAACCGTCTTTGTAGATGTTGTAAGGTGTTCCGTCTGCCTTGGCATACTTTAAGCTTCCATCCGCATTTTTTTCCTCAAATATATCTTGCAATTTTAGGCGCAACACTTCACGGAAATAGGGCGCCATTCCTTCGGTATGGCTGATTTTCTGGAAGTCCAAACCGAGAGGGAGCACCCGAAGAGAGTCATACTTGGCATCGGTCAGGTATCCATTTTTCACCATTTGCTTCAATACCACTTCGCGACGTTTCAGGACTTTTTCCTCACGCTTGATGGGATTGAACAATGAGGAATTTTTAAGCATCCCTACCAACATGGCGCATTGGTCGACGGTCAGCTTGTCAGGTGTGGTATTAAAATAAACGAGTGCAGCGGATTTGATACCCACTGCTTGGTTCAAGAAGTCATATTGGTTGAGGTAGTGCGTAACAATTTCCTCTTTGGTATACAAACGCTCCAAACGGCAGGCGATGATCCACTCTCTGATTTTTTGCCAAGCACGTTTTACTTTTCCAACCTTTTCAAAATTCTTGGTGAACTGTTGTTTGGCTAACTGTTGGGTGATGGTTGATCCACCACCATCTTGACCAAAGCTGAATATGGCTCTAAAAAGACCCAGATAGTCAACACCACTGTGCTGATAGAAACGTTCATCCTCCGTAGCAACAAGCGCGTCTATCAAGTGTTTTGGTAACTCATTGAATTTGACATCTGCTCTATTTTCTTTAAAATAAGAGCCAATTAATTTTCCATCGGCGCTGTAAATAGAAGAAGCCAAACTCACCTTGGGATTGGCGAGCGCATCAACATTGGGCAGGCCACTAAACAGTGTGATCAAAAGAATCAAAAAAACCAGAATAGCGGGTGTCGCGCCAATCCAAATGATTCTTTTGTTGTATTTTTTAACTACTTCAGGATTCATTTTTTCCATGATACAAAGATAAAATTTGATGCTCTTGAGGATGGAAATATTCAGGGGTCTTTCAACAAGTGATTGCTCATTTCTTGACTCTTAGATCTTCTTCGTTAGGAAAGATCTTGGGGAAGCTGAAAGTACTGATAAACCCGCGATGCTATTGGTTTGGAGACGGCCAAGGTTAGAGATTCAATAGATTGTTGTTTGATATTTTCAACGCTTCCAAATTGTCTGAGTAGTTTTTGTGCAGATTGGACACCGAGTCCAGGTATTTGCGTAAGTTCAGTTTGAATGGCTTCTTTGGAGCGTCTATTGCGGTGTTTGGAAAGCCCAAATCTGTGCGCCTCATCTCTGAGTTGTTGAATCAATTTGAGTGACTCTGAGCGTTTGTCCAAATACAAAGGATCTGAATCACCAGGAAAGTAAATTTCTTCCAATTTTTTGGCAATGCCAATCACAGCAAGTTTTCCGTTCAATCCCAATAGCGTCAAGCTTTCCAAGGCTGCACTCAATTGTCCTTTTCCACCATCGATGATGAGCAGTTGGGGCAGAGGTTCATTCTCTTCCATCACGCGGTGGTATCTCCTGTAAATGGCCTCGCGCATGGTGGCAAAGTCGTCTGGACCTTGAACTGTTTTTACGTTGAAGATGCGGTAATCTTTTTTACTGGATTTAGCATTTTTAAAAACCACACAAGCACTCACAGGGTTGGTTCCTTGGATATTGGAATTATCAAAACACTCAATGTGTCTGGGCAATTCTTGCATGTGCAAGTCCTTTTGCAGCGTAGCTAAAATTCGTTCAGTGTGGCGTTCGGGATCTGTCAGTTCTATTTGCTTGTGGGAGTGAATCAAACTCTGCTTGGCATTGCGTTCTGAGAGATCTAATAATTTCTTTTTATCTCCCCTTTGGGGAACAACAATTTTACTTTCTTGCCAAGGCCAATCGATGTCAAATGGCGTGAGAATCTCTTTGGCTTTGGATTGAAATTTTTCTCTAATCTCAAATACAGCAAATTGTAAAATTTCTTCATCGGTTTCATCCATCCTTTTCTTCAACTCAAGGTTGTACCCGATAGAAATGGAACCGTTCATGATTTGCAGATAATTGACAAATGCATTTTGTTCATCCGAAACAATGCTGAATACATCGATGTTGGAGATGGAAGGATGAACGATGGTGTTTTTGGCTTGAAAAGTTTCTAGTGCCTCTATTTTTTCTTTGATTTTGTGGGCCTCTTCAAAATTCAGGGCTTGCGCTTGAATTTGCATTTCATGCTTGAGTTCCCGCAGCACATCACCGTAGTAACCTTTGACAATGCGCTTGATGTTTTGGATGTGTTGGTTATACTCCTCTTCCGATTGCTTGGCATCACAAGGGCCTTTGCAGTTTCCAATGTGGTATTCCAAGCAAACCCTGAACTTCCCTTTCTCAATGTTTTCAGGCGTTAGAGGCAGGGTGCAGGTTCTAACAGGATAAAGTGTTTTGGCCAAATCCAAAACCTGGTGCATGGCTTTTACGCTGGTAAAAGGGCCCAAATAAAGTGATCCATCTTTGATGATTTTTCGGGTGGGAAAAACCCTAGGAAAACGTTCGTTTTTGATCACAATACTCGGATACGTTCTGTCGTCTTTAAGAGCAATATTGTATTTGGGTTTGTATTGCTTGATCAACGAATTTTCAAGTAGTAACGCATCTGATTCTGTCGCTACCACAATGTATTTGATATCCGCAATTCTTTTCACCAACTGAAATGTCTTGGCGCTATCGTACTTTATTTTACTGAAGTAACTTGTAACTCGATTTTTCAGCACTTTGGCCTTTCCGATATACAACAAATTGCCCTGATCATCATAGTATTGGTACACCCCAGGTTTTTCTGGAAGCGTTTTCAATATTTGCTCTATGTGAGTAGTAGTTTTCAATGCCGGCGAAGTTAAAGAGATTGTGGGTTAACTTCGCCACATGTATTGGGTGACAGGTGCCACTGGATTAGTGGGAAAGTATATGGTAAAAAATTTACTCATGCGCGGTGACCGTGTACTGGGTTTTTATCACCGTAACCCCACAGCAAATACGGAGGATTGGTTGAAGTTGCAGGGATTAACGGCAGAGCAATTAGCAAATCTAGAATGGATTTCCACATCGGAATGGGATTTTGAATCTCCGGTTTCAGGGGACGTGAAATTGATACATTGCGCAGCCATGGTAAGTTACCACAGCAAGCACCATTCAGCCATGATGGAGGTCAATGTCCATCAAACCGAACGCTGGGTCAATTGGTGTTTGGAGCATGAGGTTCCAATGGGATTTGTGAGTTCCATTGCTGCATTGGGTAAGGCTGCCGAAGGAAAGCAGATAGATGAGTTGTGTTTTTGGCAACCTTCCAAGGATCACACAGAGTATGCACGTACCAAGTTTTTAAGTGAGATGGAAGTTTGGAGAGGACATGAGGAAGGAGGAAAATTTGTGATGGTTAATCCGGGTGTAATTATCGGGGAATGTCACCCCAATCAAAGCACGGGAGTTTTGTTTGCGACGGTTGCCAGAAATTGGAGAGGATATCCTCAAGGTGGTACTGGTTGGGTCAGCGCGCAGGATGTGGCCGCAGCGATGCTCAAAGTTTTGGACAATCAAAAGTGGGGAGAGCGGTATGTTTTGGTTGCAGAAAATCAAAGCATGCAATGGGCATTTGGGGAAATTGCCAAGTCCTTGGGTTTAAAGCAACCATTTTGGAAGGTCAATGGACCAACACTCAAATTGCTTTGGTTTATTGATTTTTTGAAAGAAAAACTTGGTGGAGTTGAGGCAAAAATTACAGCAGAGGCCATCAGAAACACTGCAATATTTAAAGCATACAATTCAAATAAAATTCGAGAAGAATTAGGGTTTGAGTTTGAAAATATGGAAGAAGTATTCAGTAAAACGGGTACTTATATGCGGGGACATTTACATTTGTAGAATTAGGAAATAGAAAAAATGGAAGCGATTAAGAAAAAGGACGCACTGGATTATCATTCACAGGGAAGACCAGGGAAGGTAGAAATTATTCCTACTAAGCCGCACAGCTCACAACGAGATTTGGCTTTGGCTTATTCTCCAGGAGTTGCAGAGCCTGTGTTGGCGATTGCTGAAAATCCAGATGACGTTTATAAGTATACGGCCAAGGGAAATTTGGTAGCGGTAATATCCAATGGTACAGCTATTTTGGGTCTTGGAAATTTGGGACCTGCAGCTTCTAAGCCGGTCATGGAGGGGAAAGGGATGTTGTTCAAAATCTTTGCGGACATTGATAGTATTGACATTGAGGTGGACACCACGGATGTTGAGGATTTTATCAAGACGGTTAAGAATATCTCTCCCACCTTTGGCGGAATCAACCTAGAAGATATCAAAGCGCCAGAGGCATTTGAGATTGAAGAGCGATTAAAAGCAGAGTTGGATATTCCAATCATGCACGATGACCAGCATGGAACTGCAATCATTTCAAGTGCAGCATTGATTAATGCACTCGAGCTTGCAGGTAAAAATATTAGCGAAGTTAGAATTGTGGTCAGTGGTGCAGGAGCTGCTGCTTTGTCTTGTGTGGACATGATGATTCAATTGGGTGCATCGCCCAATAATATTTACATGTATGATTCCAAAGGTCTGATTTCTGCAGACCGAACAGATTTGGATCATCGCAAAAGAAGATTTGCAATAGACCACAACATAGGTACTTTGGTGGATGCTATGAACGGAGCGGATGTTTTCTTAGGATTGTCACAAGGCAATATTGTTTCCCAAGAAATGATTGCTTCGATGGCAGCGAATCCCGTAGTTTTTGCATTGGCCAATCCCAATCCCGAGATTTCTTATGATGATGCGCTGGCTGCACGTCCAGATGTTATTATGGCAACGGGTAGAAGTGATCATCCCAACCAGGTGAACAACGTTTTGGGATTTCCATTCATCTTCAGAGGAGCCTTGGATGTGCGCGCACGTTGCATCAACAATGAAATGAAGTTGGCTGCTGTGCATGCATTGGCCGCATTGGCCAAAGAATCAGTTCCAGAGGAAGTGATTCAAGCGTATAATTTACAGACGATTACTTTTGGTCGTGATTACATCATCCCAAAACCATTGGATCCACGATTGATTTATGTCGTTTCTGGAGCAGTGGCAAAGGCAGCTGTTGAGAGTGGAGTGGCCAAATTGCCCATGAAGAGCGATGAGGCCTACAAAGCAGAATTATTGAGTCGAATAGGTAGAGACAACGCCTTGTCTCGCGGTATCGCAGAGCGCGCAAGAAAATCGCCCAAGCGTGTTGTATTTGCTGAAGGAGAAAACGTAAAGATTTTGAAGGCAGCAGAAGCCGCCAAGGATGAGGGATGTGCGATTCCCATTTTGTTGGGAGATGAAAATCGCATTCGCGAACTGATCAAAGAATGGGACATTGATTTGGCTGGGGTAGAAATTTTTGATCCTCGCATTGAAGCCAATGACGCGATGCGTGAGCGTTTTGGAAAATTATATTTTGAAAGAAAACAACGCCGCGGAATCACCCAAACAGATGCTGTAAGAGCCATGCGTGAGCGAAATTACTACGGCGCCATGATGGTTGAAACGGGTATGGCGGATGCGATGATCAGCGGTATGACCCGCAACTACTCCAAAGTAATTCGTCCAGGGTTACAGGTGATAGGTCCTGCTCAAGGTGTTAAGAAAGTGTGCGGCATGTACATCGTTCAAACGCTCAAAGGGCCATTGTTCTTTGCTGATACCACTGTAAACGAAGATCCTACTGCGGAAGATATTGTAGAAATTACGTTGCGTGTAGCAGAGGCGATTAGCCAAATGAAAATTACACCACGTATTGCATTGTTGAGTTATTCCAACTTTGGCTCTGCCAAAGGAAAGGATCCTCAAAAAATGGCCAAGGCAGCGGAAATCTTGCAAAGAGACCATCCACACTTATTGGTAGACGGTGAGTTGCAGGCCAATTTTGCCTTGAATAATGAAATGATGCAAGAGAATTTCCCATTCTCTAAGTTGGTAGGACATCAAGTGAATACTCTGATTTTCCCCAATCTTTCAGCTGGAAACATTGCATACAAATTGTTGCAAGAATCTGCAGGATGTGAAGTAATTGGTCCTGTTTTATTGGGTATGAATCACAGTTATCATATCTTACAAATGGGTTGCTCAGTAAGGGAAATCATCAATATGATTCGTATTGCTGTAGTGGACGCACAATTCAAGGGAACCGGACGCGCGTAGTAGCTGGTTTTTTTGTATTTTCACGCCTTTCTAAAAAAGAAAGGTGATGTTGCACTCTATTCGTGGTAAATTACTGGAGAAAAGTCCGGTGCATGCAGTTGTGGAAGTCAATGGTGTCGGCTATTTGGCACAGATTCCCTTGAGTACTTTCAGTCAATTGCCTGATGCAGGGGAGGTGACGTTGTTTACCCACATGCACATCAATGGAAATGACTTTTCATTGGTCTTGTATGGTTTTAGCAATCCAGAAGATCGTGAGATTTTTAAGAAGCTGATTTCGGTTAGTGGTGTTGGTCCTAACACCGCTCGCATGGTGTTGTCTAGCCTGAGTGCAGATGAGTTGAGAGCGGTAATTGTCAGCAAGGATGTGGCAGGATTGAAGCGCATCAAGGGTATAGGTGAAAAGACAGCTGAGCGAATGATCATTGACTTGCATGACAAAATGGGCAAGTTTGATGGAATTATTTCTTCGGAAAAATCAGGTATTGCATACAATATACAGCGTCAGGACGCGTTATTGGCCCTTTCCTCATTGGGATTAGACAAGTCAAAAGCCGAAAAGAACTTGGACAAAGTCATGAAAGAAAACCCCAATGGAAGTTTAGAAGAATGGATAAAATGGGTATTGAAACAAATTTAAGTGAAGGTTAGTCCAAGGCATATCATACAGTGGTTCGCGATTATTGGCATTAGCTTGCTATCCTCTTGGTTGGCTTGGTCGATGTCTGTATTGAGCTATCATCCGCAGTGGACAAGACCTTCAGCAAAAATTACTTCAACAGCAGATACCACAGTAACCCCCATCTGGCCCAATCAAGATCCCATCAATCCTTCCGAACAAAACAGTGGTGTATCTATTCCTCTTCCCAAAAACATCAAGTATCATGTGGAGTACAATCCCGAGACAGGACTGTACGAAGTGTCGCAAAAGATTGGTGACAAAATAGATTTCAGAAATGCCACGCAAATGACCATGGAAGAATACATGGCTTTTCAAATGCGTGACAATGTCACTGCGTATTGGAAAGAACTGGTGAAGCAAGATGACGAGGCCAAGCGCGAGTTTGCGCCCAGTTTTAAAATCGATTCCAAAGCATTTGAAAATATTTTTGGATCCAATGAGATCGAGTTTCGTCCCCAAGGAAGCGCTGAGTTAACCTTTGGTGTTAAAATGTCCAAGGTGGACAACCCAAGGATTCCTGAGCGCCAACGCCGAGTAACGACTTTTGATTTTGATCAAAAAATACAACTGAACGTAACTGGGAATGTGGGTACCCGCATGAAATTTAATTTCAATTACAATACCGAGAGTCAATTTGATTTTGAGAATCAAATGAAGTTGGGGTACACCGGAGATGAAGATCAGATTATCAAGAAAATTGAATTGGGGACGGTACAAATGCCATTGTCAGGTTCCTTGATTCAAGGAAGTTCCAGCTTGTTTGGTGCCAAAGTTGAGACGCAGTGGGGCAAATTAAAAAACACTACAGTTATCTCTCAACAAAAAGGAGAACGCAAAGAAATTACTGTACAAGGCGGAGCACAAACCACGCAGTTTGATATTCCGGTGGACAATTACGAAGCGAATCGACATTACTTCTTGTCTGGCTATTTCAGAGACAGTTACGACAACGCAATGAAGACATTGCCTGTGGTCAACAGTGGTGCGGTGGTGACGCGTATTGAAGTTTGGGTGGTGAACCAACAAGCCAATACACAAGATGTAAGGAATATTTTGGCCTTCTCAGATTTGGGAGAGCCCGCAGCCCACATGTCAACGGATTATTCTTACCAAGGATTGGTGAACCAGCCTCAACCCAACAATCCGGACAACGACAACAACGATTTGTATTCCACCATGATGGGCAGTCAGGAAATTCTTGGATTTACCAATGCCAATCCTGCCATCCAAGCGTTGGGTCTAAACTTGCGTCAAGGTATTCACTACGAACGAGTGGGTAATGCCCGAAAATTGAATGCCTCGGAATTTACTTACAATACAAAATTGGGTTTCGTCTCTTTGAAGCAAGCTTTGAACAATGCGGAAGTTTTGGCGGTAGCCTATGAGTATACCTTGAATGGACAAACATTTCAAGTAGGTACACTTTCGCAAGACGGTATCGCAGCGCCACAAGCTTTGGTGTTGAAGATGTTGAAGTCTTCTATTACCATGGTGAAATTGACCAATGGTGATCCTGCTCCGCTTTGGCAAAACATGATGAAGAACGTCTATAACCTAGGTGCATTTGGCGTTTCTCCTGAAAATTTCCGATTGGATGTTTGGTACAACAACCCAGCAACGGGGGTGAACATGAATAGCATTCAACGCGATCCTTTGTCAGGTAAGTTGTTGTTGCAATTGCTGGACTTGGATAGAATTGACAACCAGCAAATGCCTTATGCGGATGCGTTTTTCGACTTTGTTCCCAATGCTGCTACCCAAGGCGGTTTGATAGATGCGCAAACGGGTCGAATTTTCTTCCCGCACATTGAGCCTTTTGGTCAGCATTTGGAGAATGAGATAGTTGACGGATTTGGCGGTCTAACCACCCAAGCGCAGCAAATGATCAGTCAGGTGGTTTTTAATCCGTTGTATGATTCGACAAAAACTTCTGCGCAGATCAACTTCCCACAACTGAACCGATTTAGAATCAAAGGTCAATACCAAAGCGCTTCTGGATCGGACATCTCATTGAACGCGATGAACATTCCGCAAGGTTCGGTTTCTGTGACATCCGGAAGCATCAAGCTCGTAGAAGGGCAGGATTTTACGGTGGACTACAACTTGGGTCGCGTGAAAATCATCAACGAAGGGGTGATGAGCAGTGGCAATCCCATCAAGGTATCGGTGGAAAGCAACTCGCTGTTCAACATGCAATTCAAAACCATGTTGGGTAGCCGTTTCGACTATAAATTCAATGATAAAATTACCGTTGGTTCGACATTCATGAACTTGCGAGAACGACCACTCACGCAGAAAGTAAATATCGGTGATGAACCCGTGAACAACTGGGTAGTGGGTGCAGACGTGAATTATCAGGAAGAGATTCCTTTCTTGACTGAGATGGTAGATCGTTTGCCGTTTATCAAGACCAAAGCCAAGTCGACCATCTCCTTCAATGGAGAAGCGGCCAAAATGTTCCCCGGACATAGCAAGGCGATTTCTAAGATTGGTAATTCTTACATCGATGACTTTGAAGGTAGCCAAAGCGTGATTGATTTGCGAACCATCAACCAATGGTTTTTGGCCAGTACACCTAAGATGCAACAGGGCTTATTTCCAGAGGGAAATATCGAAGACAGTGTGATTTACAATTACAACCGCGCGCGATTGAGTTGGTATGTAATAGATCCCTTGTTTTACAGAAACAACGCTTTGACTCCTCCCAACGTGGATGCGGATATGCAAAGCGACCACCGCATGCGTGAGGTATTGGAAGCAGAGGTTTTCCCCAATCGTCAATTGCCTCCAGGAACACCACCCAACATTGCAACCTTGGATTTGACCTATTATCCAGAAGAACGCGGACCCTACAACTATGATACACCGGATGGTGTGGCGGGATATTCCTCGGGATTGACCACGGATGGATTGCTCAATGAACCTGAAACCCGTTGGGGCGGAATCCAGCGGGCATTAACCACTACAGACTTTGAAATGAGTAACGTTCAGTTTATTCAGTTTTGGGTAATGGATCCTTTCAATGATGATTCTGAAAACATCAATGGTGGTGACTTATATTTCAACTTGGGTAATGTATCAGAAGATGTATTGAACGATTCTCACTTGTCTTTTGAAAATGGTTTCCCTACGGATAATAATCCGCTCCCAACTTTAACTGGTTCCTATGGTATTTATCCAAACCCATCTACATTCAACGTAGTAAACGCGTTTGATAATACAACAGGTTCTTATGAGCAACAAGACATTGGATTGGATGGATTGAATTCTGCACAAGAACAGAACTTCTTTTCGCAGTGGTTGTCATCGGTTCAAAACCACGTTACTCCTGATTCATATGTCAAGATTGTACAAGACCCATCGGCAGATGATTTTAGATATTTCCGCGGAAGTCAAAGTGACCAAGAGGATTTGAACACTCTGGAGCGATACAAACGTTACAATGGTTATGAAGGGAACGCCAATACTTCAAGTCCTGAAGGTTATCCCATCACAGCGACGACTGTTCCCAACACCGAGGATATCAACCAAGACATTACCTTGAATCAAATTGAAAGTTACTTCCAGTACAAGGTGAGTATGCGCCCTGGAGATTTGGGAGAGAATAATATTGGTACGAATTACATCACGGATAGCTTTGTCACCACCAAGACTACTGCGGATGGTGAGGAAAGATCGATTCGTTGGTACCAATTTAAAGTACCCATCAAGGAGTTTGAATCGCGCATCGGTAACATTCCAGATTTTAGATCTATTCGCTACATCAGAATGTTTTTAAAAGGTTGGAAAGAACCTGTTACACTTCGCTTTGCACGATTGGAATTGGTAAGAGGTGAGTGGAGAAAATTGGATCAAAGTTTATTGGGGCCGCAAGAATTGGAGCCCAATGACGATGAGCCAACAGAGTTTGATATCGCTGCGGTGAACATTGAAGAGAACGGAAATCGCGAGCCAGTTCCTTACGCAGTTCCCCCTGGAATCATTCGTGAGCAGGACGTTGCGTCGGCCAATTTGCGCAGCATGAACGAACAGAGTTTGGCCATGTCCGTTTGTAATTTGAACGATGGAGATGCCAAGGCTGCATACAGAAATGTCACCTTTGATATGCGTCAGTACAAGCGCTTGCGCATGTTTGCTCACATCGAGGCCAAGGGTGTAGAAAATGAATTAAAAGACAAAGACCTTACTGTCTTTGTTCGTTTGGGTTCTGACTTTGATCAAAACTATTACGAGTATGAGATGCCCATGTCTGTTACACCTTGGTTCACCAATGACGATACAGAAATTTGGCCAGAAGAAAACAACTTTGATATTGTTATCAAGGATCTGCAAGATTTGAAAGCCTCTCGCCCTGCAGCTTTTTCCAATTTGCAAGCCTTTACCAAGAAGCTTTCAGAAAATGTACAAATTTCTGTGAAAGGAAATCCCAACATCTCCAATGTCACTGTATTGATGATTGGTGTGCGCAATCCAGACGACAAGAAAAATGTGTTTGATAGCAATGATGATGGCAAAGCGAAATGCGCCATTGTTTGGGTGAACGAATTACGTTTGTCGGAGTTTGACAACACTTCAGGATGGGCTGCTATTGGACGATTGACGGCACAAGTGGCAGACATTGCTACCGTGAATTTAGCGGGTAATATCAGTACGCCAGGTTGGGGATCTGTAGAGCAAAAAGTGCAACAACGTCAGCAAGAGACGAAGACAGGAGTGGATGCCAGCACCACTGTTCAGATGGGTAAGTTCTTCCCAGAGAATTGGGGTGTTCAAATGCCTTTGTACATGGGCTTCTCAGAGAACGTGTCAACGCCTCGTTACAGTCCTTTGCAACCGGATTTGGAATTGGCTGAATTGCCCAATTTGTCCAAACCATTGAAGAAGAAATCGCAAACGATGACCCGTCGCCGCAGTGTGAATGTCACCAATGTGAAGATTGTTCCGAAGAAAGAAGGCGGAAGCGCCGATCCTGCGGCTGCCGCGGGTCGACCTGCAGCTCCGGCGCCGGCTGCTGCTGGTGGAGGTGGTTCTGGTGACGAACCCAAATTCTACAGCATCGACAATTTCTCCGTGAGCTATGCCTACAATGAAATCTATTTCCGAGATATCAATATCGACTTCCGATTGAACAAACAATACACGGGTGGATTTGATTATGCTTTCAACAACAAGCCCAAAGAAATCAAGCCATTCGCTAAGATCCCATTGGTCAAAACATCTCCGTATTTGAAATGGGTGAAGGAATTCAATTTCTATCCTGGAATTAAACAAGTAGGATTCCACACAGACATGAATCGGACTTACGAAACAAGCCGAATCAGAAACAACACGCTTGAGCTCACTGGTGTTTATAGCGATATGTTGATCCAAACCCAAGCCCAAAAGAATTGGAGTTGGAACAGAAATTACAACATCAAGTATGATTTGACGAAGAGCATCAAAATGGATTTCGTTGCCGCTAATACTGCTTTGATTGTTGAGCCACGTGGGGTCATTCAAAAAGAAGACAAAGATTGGTATGAGGCGTACAAGGATACAGTGAGTGGAAACATCATGAAGATGGGTGAGAGTACGATGTACAACCATCAATTCAACGCCTCATACAAATTGCCTTTGGATAAATTCCCACTAATTGATTTTGTGAGTTCCGATGTGAAGTATAGTTCGAGTTTCCGTTGGGACCGCGCTCCATTTACGCAAGATACCTTGGGACATCGCATTCAGAATTCTAGAAATTTGAATTTGAATGCAACGGCCAATTTTGAAACTTTGTACAACAAAGTGCCAAGATTGAAAGAGGTGAATCAAGGCAAGAAAGACGACAAGAAGGACAAAGGCAAGGATGCCAACAACCCGGACAACAAAGATGGTTTTGGTAAAGAAATCGAGAAGAAAGAGAAGAAAGAGAAGATAAATTGGGTAGATGTTTCATTGCGATTCTTGATGATGGTGCGCAATGCTAATTTCACTTACGCAAAGAATGAAGGGATGCTATTGCCGGGTTATAATCAACGCGCAGGCATGCTAGGTCAAAATGGACAGTTTAGCGCACCAGGACTGGGCTTTGCATTTGGACAACAAAATACAGATTGGCAGGGCAATTTAACGGACCGCAATTTTGCAGTGCTTATGTCGGAGAATGGGTATTTGGTAAATTCACCTTATCTGAATAATCAGTATACAGAGACAGCGACAACGAACTGGAGTGCCAAAGCGTCCATTGAGCCGATCAAATATTTAAAGATTGAGTTAACCGCTAATCGCCAAGATGGTCGCAACTTATCCAGCTTCTTCCGTTTCAATCCAGATTCGATGGAGTATCAATTCCAATCGCCTCTGGAAACCGGAAACTTCAGCGCTTCGATCAATACCTGGGCCACTGCTTTTGCGCGTGATGACAAGTCCAATGGAAATATGTCAGAGCCTTTCACACAGTTGTTGGCTTATCGCGAGGTGATTTCTGCACGCTTGAATGAAGAAAGTTATCAATTGACCAATCCAGAGCCTACAGGATTTTATCAAGGCTATGGTGGTACATCACAAGATGTTGTCATTCCTGCATTCATCGCTGCATACACAGGAAAGTCGCCTGAGGAAGTAGCGTTGAATCCATTTAAAACAGCTTCACAACCCAACTGGAAAGTGAGTTATGATGGCTTTACCAAATTGGAAAGCGTCAAGAAATATTTCAAGCAGTTTACGGTCAATCACCAGTATCGCTCAACCATCAGTGCCAATTATGTTACCAATTTAAATTTTGCAACTGACGCCCAAGGACGACCATCGGCATTGGATGCAAACGAAGTTCCCAACTGGATTCCCAAGCAACAAATCAATACCATTACGATTACGGAATCTATGGCTCCTTTGATTGGGTTTGATATGACAGTTAAAACCAAGAAGAGCAACGATCCTCAAGTGAAAGTGGAAATGAAGCGCGATAGGACTGTGGCCTTGGGTCTGAGCAATAATCAGGTAACCGAAAATAGAAGCAATAGTTTTGTCATTGGAACGGGCTATAAGTTCACAGAGATTCCTAATCCTTTGGCCAAAATCAAAGGAAAGAAATTCCCCTTGAAGCTAGCTAAGAATACCTCAATCAACTTACGTGCGGATTTGACCATGCGGGACAATGTCACGATGATTAGAAAGATTACTGAAAAGCAAAATCAGATTACTGCTGGTCAGACATTGTGGAGCTTAAAGACGAGTGCAGATATGGCGGTAAGTGATAAATTGACCGTTAGATTCTTTTACGATCATCAATTTAACAAGCCTAAGATTTCTAATTCTTTCAACAATACCAACATCAACGCAGGTATTGCAATTCGATTTACCCTGAACGGATAATTACCTTTTAGAGAACCAAAAGAGGGAACTAAAAGAGAGGATAGTGGTAAAAAATACCACAATAAAACTGATATTGGGGGTGTCTTGTGGCATTAAAAAGGTTAATGTGATGATGCCAATGGTGTAAACATAAAGTATCATGCATACTTGACGGTGACTAAATCCCATGCTTAATAATTTGTGATGGATGTGATTTTTATCCGCTTTGAATGGGGATTGTTTTTTGGCTATTCTAACGGTAAATACACGCAATGTGTCCATCAGTGGATAGGCAAGAATGGCAATCACCAGTACTGGTTTGGAAACATGCTGAAAAAAGCCATTTAATCGACTAGGAGGAAATTCAATCAGCTTCATGGCCAACACATACAGCACCATGCCCAATATTAGAGAGCCGGAATCGCCCATAAAAATTTTGGCAGGCTGGAAATTAAAAACCAAAAACCCAATCAACGCTCCAGTGAGACTAATAGCAAGCAATGCCAAAGGCAAGTCACCTGTTGTATAAAACCAAATGGCAAAGGTCAAAGAAGCAATTACGCCAATTCCACCGGCAAGCCCATCCACACCATCAATCAGATTAATGGCATTCACAATTACGATGTAGGTGAAGAGACTTAAAAGTATACTGAACCAGTAAGGCAAATCATTTACCTCAAACAATCCCCAAAAGCTTGTAATTCTAATATCTGCGAGGTAAACTAAAATCACACCTACCAACGCATGCACGTATAACTTTTTGTTGGGAGAAACGCCGATGATATCATCCTTCAAACCCAAAAAAAACAAGACAAACATCGAGGCAACTAAATATTTAAATTCATTTAGCGCTGACAATGGATCATAGTTATTGCCCATCATCCAGTTTTCTTTAGAGGGAAATAAAAGACAATAGGCAAACAAAGTACCAGCGAAAATCATAATACCACCTATCGTAGGAACACTTCTGTTGTGCAGTTTGCGTTCATCTCCAGGCTCATCTACGAGATGCTTGAGTTTGGCTACCTTAATCAAAGAAGGCATGGCTATCATCACCAACAAAAAGGCAGTGAAGAAAGCAAGAGTTAAATCCAGTAACAAAGTTTTCGGTTTTGGTTACGTGAATATAAACCTAAATCTTTAAAAATCGAAGTAACGAGCTGAAATGTCGCAGCTGAATCTAATCGTCAGAAGTTGGCCATCCCAATGTTCCCTTTGATTAGTGCCGATTAAATTCCGTACATCTTGTCTATTTAAAAATCCGATGTAGAAGCAGGTTCGAGTATGAGGGTGGATTAAATAACCCACTTCCAATTGCATTTGTTGCAACTGTCGCCTGCCTGTTACTTCAGGTTGTATTGGTTCATATGGATTGGAGCCACTTCCTAACTTTTGATTCATTTGATTGTAATGACCATCAGCTAACCAGCGGTTGTAATGATAATGGACTCGGGCTACCCACTCTTCCGTATTGCCATTTTGAATATATCCCAATGATTGATTCTGTTGTGTGTAGCCCATCCAACTTTGTCTTGAATTTTGATACAGACGTGAATCGGTCTTGTTGTATTCTAAGCGTACATCAAAATTTTTAATACCAATGTCTGTGAATAATGCGCCAAACTGATAACCCTTACTTTCCTGGCCATGGGTTGTTTGTACGTATTGCGCGTAGAAGGTAGCTTTCTTATTCAAGTTCCATTTTAAATTCAGTCCATATAGGGTGAAATTATTGGAATCTTTACTAGCCATCCAACCGCGCAAACCAATTAAAGGGACATAACTATGAACAGCGGGCGCCACGTTGCCCTGCGGCGTCCATCGCGTATCAATACAGGCTTCCAAAATTCCAAATTCCAATTGGGACGTAGGCATCCAAGAAAAATAATTCCACAATCCATTTTTTCTCCGAAAAAGCGATTCTCCAGTGTCACCCAAAGGCAAGCGAATTTGTTCTTGCAGTATAGCAGCTGAAGAGTGATATTGCCAGCGCGGCCGTAAAATATTCAACCTTATCAAAGGATAATTCATAGCAGCATCTGACAACAATAGTGATCTGTACCCATGGCCGATCATCTGCTTGCCGTAACCAATCTCAACGGACCACCATGATTGAGGCGAATAAGACAACCAACTTTGTGATATGCCATAATCGTATCCAACCTTATTAAAAGGTTTGTGCCTGCCCATTCCGGGAATAACACCTAAAATTTGTGCTATGGTATCTTGGTAGTAGGGAAGAACATTTTGCGTTTCTAAGAATAAACTTTGAAACTCAAAAGCATGGCCAAGTTTTCCTTGCAGTAACGCACCTCTGCTGTTCTGATACAACCGTGCATGTGATTGATTGTATTTGGGATTGTATTGATCTTTGTAATACTCCAATTGCAACAGTGCATCCACGGTCAAGTGAGCATCATTTTTTTTATATTCCAACAAATGATCTCTAAAAAAAAGGCGACTTAAAGTGGAGTAGTATTTGGCGGAGTCTTTTACTTCACCGGTGAGTTTGTAATAATTGATATTGGACTTAAGCACAGGTTTTAGACTGGTAAATGCAGGATGTCCATTGGTGTGCTCTACTCTTTCTAGTTCGCGGTTCCAATAGTCTGATATGGGCAAAGGTTGTGCCTTTGCAATCAAACTAAAAACGCAACTCACTACAAAGAGAATTTTCCTCATATGTTGTTTTTTTGAACAAAATCAGCATATACAGACGCAATGCCTGCTTTTAGATCAATGCGATGTTTCCAACCCAAAGATTGTAGTTTAGAGACATTCATAAGTTTTCTGGGAGTGCCATCTGGTTTATCAGTATTCCATACCAGTTGTCCCTCATAGCCCACAATCTCTTTTACTATTTCTGCTAGTGCTTTGATGGACAAATCAGTTCCTGTTCCCACATTCACAAATTGCTTTTCATTGTAATGCAACATGAGAAAATAGCATGCGTCAGCAAGATCATCGACATGCAGAAATTCTCTTAATGGAGATCCTGTTCCCCAAACTTCAACTTGTGGGGTTTTGTTTATTTTTCCTTCATGAAATTTTCTGATTAAAGCAGGAAGGACATGTGAATTTTGCAGATCATAGTTGTCATTGGGACCATACAAATTGGTGGGCATGGCTGAAATGAAATTAGACCCATATTGATCTCGATAACTTTCACATAATTTGATGCCTGCAATTTTGGCAATTGCATAAGGTTCATTGGTGGGCTCTAATTCTCCTGTAAGCAATGAGTCTTCGGTCAATGGTTGCTGAGCCATTTTGGGATAAATACAAGATGAGCCTAGGAACAAAAGTTTTTCTACTTGATGGATGTGCGCGGCATGAATAACATTGGCCTCAATCATCAAATTGTTATACAAAAATTCTGCACGGAAGGTATTGTTGGCATGTATGCCACCAACTTTTGCTGCAGCGAGAAAAACAAATTTGGGTTTTTCTTTTTCAAAAAAGGACATCACCGCAGATTGATTCATCAGATCCAATTCTGATGAAGTTTGCGTAAGGATGTTTTCAAATCCTTCTTGCTGTAGTTTTCTGACAATAGCGGATCCCACCATACCTCGGTGTCCAGCCACAAAAATTTTATCTTGCTTATTCATTCCCTTCATTTTTTGGATCAAATGCACTTCGTAATCCATTGCCAATATACATCAAAGCTAATACGGTAAGCATTATGCAGACACCAGGTGCAAGCGCTAGATAGGCTTGTGATGTTGGCAACAGACTATAGTTTTCACGAATCATATTTCCCCAGCTTGGTGTTGGAATCTGCACTCCTAATCCCAAAAAGCTCATACCACTTTCAACCAAAATCGCACTTGAAAAATTGGCACTGGAAATGACAATTATTGCGGGCCAAAGATTAGGGAGTATTTGTTGAAATAAGATTTTAATATCGGAAAGTCCCATGGCTCGGGCGGCTTCGATATATTCTTTTTCGCGAATACTTAAAACCTGTCCTCTGACAACACGAGCAACCTCTACCCACATAGTAAGACCTATGGCCATAAAAACTTTCCAGAATCCTGTTCCAAAGGCAAGAATAAAGGCCATCACTATGAGCAGGCTAGGTATGGACCAAATTACATTAATAAACCAAGTTAAGAATAGATCTATCCATCCTCTATAGTAACCTGCAATCAGACCAATAGAGATTCCTACGATGAGAGAAATAATTACGGCAATCATACCAACCAATAAGCTAATTTGTGTTCCAGCCATCAAGCGCGAGAGTACATCTCTTCCAAATCTATCACTACCTAGAACAAAGAATCTTTTGTGATGCAGATGGTCACAGCCCTGCAAGTTACATTCAGTTCCATCTTCGTGAATTTCTGCAGAAGAAAGTGGAGGGAGTTTGGCCAAAGAAATAACCTGATGATTGGCATCTTCGCTTCCGTCTGGTCGAATGATAGAACCCAACACAGCAACCATAATGAGTAATGTAATAAAAGACAACCCCAAAAGAGCCAGTCGGTCTCTTTTAAACTTCTTCCAGAAAATTAAGATTGATTCAGTTGACGTCCTTTCCATTCAATAGGGAAAATTAATAAACCTATGCCAACTGTAAGAACCCAAATGGGATAGGTTATTAAAAAGAATATGGTGAATAGTGGAAGTCTTTTTCGAAGTGAGGGAGAAATGGCATAATACTCGGGAAGCCATTTGAGCAATAACAGGCCAAAGCACACAATCGGAGTTGTTTGCCAAGGTAAAGTTAGGGCTACAATATTGGCAAGTAAGGTGATAATTCCTAAGTATCGCATGTCTTGAAGAGGCATGTCTTTGGATTTTTCAGCCCATCTCAAGCGTTGTTGAATGACAGATTTAATATCGAGCAATCCACTCACTCGGGCTTTTCCAGCAGTGTCATGATAGCTGATGCTCTTTTGATTTTGCCTGAAATAGGCAAGTAAAAATTGGTCGTCTCCGCTTGAAATTTCTTGATGAAGCTCGTATCCACCAACTTGAATAAAGGACATTCTTCTAAATCCAAAATAGGCACCATTGCTTAACTGCGGCTGCCCTCGATAACAAGACTGGCGCGTCAAATATTGAAATATGGAGAATTCTAATTTTTGGGCATTTTCTATTAAACTATTTCCTCCTTCCATCTCGAGTGAAAAGATGATCATGTCGCTACTCCAATCGGCCAAGTACAAATTGGATTCCCATCCAACGGAGAGTTGAAGGTCGGCATCCATGGTAATGATCCATTCTGTATGCGCCAGTTCAATGCCAGTGCGCAGTGCTCTTTTTTTTCCTTGACCCTTGGCCTTAATGAGTTGCGTATTTAGATTTAAAAAGGCTTGAATATGCTGGCAAGTGGCATCCACGCTATGATCATCAACGAGAATGATTCGCCATTGAGCTGGTAAATTTTTCTGAAGGGAAGTAAGCAGAATAGGAAGATTTTTTTCTTCGTTTCTAAAAGGGATGACAATGGTACAAGTTGGAATATCGGAATTTACCTTATTCTCTAAATGGGAAGTTGTATGCCATTTCATCCATTGGAGAAAATAGAGACCAAGAATGACGATACACAGCAGTAGAAGCATTATTTTTGAATCATTGGATGAGTAAGGAGCGTGTTATATTGGGTATTGATCCGGGTACTTCTATTTTGGGATATGGTATCATAGAGGTCAAAGGTAAGCAAATGAAATTGCTCGCAGTGGGAGTGGTACGGTTGGATAAAATTGATGATCACGCATTAAAATTAAAAAAGATTTTTGAGCGATGTATTGAATTAATTGATGGATTCCATCCTGATGAATTAGCCATCGAGGCTCCCTTTTTTGGAAAGAATGTACAGTCTATGCTGAAGCTGGGAAGGGCCCAAGGAGTGGCCATTGCCGCAGCGTTAAGTCGCGAGTTGTCTGTATGTGAATACGCGCCAAGAAAAATCAAACAGAGTATTACGGGAAATGGCAATGCCAGCAAAGAACAGGTGGCAGCCATGATTCAGCGTCTTTTGAAAATTGACGATGCCAATATGCCAGAAAAGATGGATGCCACAGATGGTCTAGCTGCGGCTGTTTGTCATTTTTACCAAACTTCTAATCCATTATTAGGTACCAAATCCAATTCTTGGAAATCTTTTTTATCCAACAATCCGGATAGAATTATCAAGAAATAATTAGTCGATAATCACCTGGTGAGATTGTCGCATCATTGTTTTTTGATCTTCAATTTGGATGTGATAAATGCCTTTGGGTAATGAGTTCAAGTTGAGTTGGCCTTGATTTATACCCCCATGAACCTTGAAGCTATCTGAAAATACTAACCTTCCAAAGTTGTCAAATACGCATACGCTTGAATTGCCGTGAATCGGCTGAAAACTGCTCCAGTAAAATGATCCGTTGCTGGGATTGGGATAGAAGTTCCAGTTGGCTGATGGTGTTGCAAATTCTTCAGAAACATCGGTGTTGTGTTCTACAATGAGATTTTCGTCACCAGGCAAATAATAAGTATACAAATAAAAGACTACCAACATTTCGTCTGTGGTTTCTTCACCCCATGTCACCAGTTGAGGCGGGAAGGAGGGTTGATTGGGGTTGTTTACAGTATTGTCATATGTGGCAACGGCTTTCAGCTGAGAGTTTATAGGAATTTTGACCAATTGTGGATAATCATATCCCAGTTGCCAATGGAAATCCCAATTGGGAATATCAATAAGGGGAATGGTATCTCCTGAACTTAAGGCAAAGCTTCTAATGCTTTTTCCTATCAGGTGCATATGCGGAGATACACCAATGAGTGAGACATTGGTTGGTACAGTGTAAGTAGCATGAAAAGTTTGCTGTGTGTTGGCTGGGATAATTAAGGCAGGCTCATCTAGAGTGGCTGGATCATGCGTCAATATTGGATTATACCATGCCTCTCTGGGAGTGATGTCTTGGGAATGTTGGATGTTTACAATGGTTTGATCTTGTTGACCATTTGATCCTGCAGGGTAGTGCATCTCTACCAAAAAATGCCCACCGGCGGAAGCGCGAATACCAAATCCAAATGGCAAGAATTGCGGTCCTTTTCCAGGAACCCAGGCACCAACAAAGTATGCGTCTGCTGGAATGCCTCCTCCAGTTCCGTTGGTTTCAAAACCGGGCATCCCGTCAGCGCCATCCAGACTCAAACAAGCATCAGTGGGGTCGTAATAAATAACAACGTGGTGTACAATATCATCATTGCCAGGTATAATTTCTATGCCATCAATAAATTTGTCCGTGGTGTAATTAGGACTCAATACAAAAGTTCTGTAATAGTCCGTATTTGCGGCTAAACTGGTATTGAGTGGAGTGGTACCCGTAAAGTCAATTTGATTCAACTGACTTGAATTGTCATAAACAGGCTGGGCGGGAGCAAGACTGATATCACCGCTGACCATGCCGCCTACTACCCAATCTTCAATGGTTTGTTTTTCCGTATCCGTTAATACATTTTCATTCATAAAATGTCTGTATTGGGTATTTGCTGGATATGGAGGCATATATCCTGTCGCAGTTGCAGCTAAAATGCTGGCTCCATTATTATATGCATCATCGTAAGTCATGAGACTCGATGGACCTACACCGCCAGGATGATGACATTGGGTACAATGATCAAATAGTATGGGGGCAATATCTTGACTCCAATTTTGAGCCAATGAGTTGTATCCTAATGCAAGCAATAGGATGAAAAGTATATTTTTTTTCATGACCAAAATATTTTTTTGTACCACGGCAGTCGATTGGCATTGCCGGTTTTATTTGATTTTTTACGACTTTCCTTCATGCGCTTTCTCGTGGCTTTGTCCTGAATCAAATCGTGCTTCTCCTTCTTCATTTTGTATTCCTCTTCTTTCCTTCTGCGATTCTCTTTTTCCTTGTTGGCACCGTCTGCAGGTGTAACCACGTTGGTCTGTCTGGGTGGCTTTTTTTGCGCCAATACTTCTTGCGTAAAAAGCATGGAAAAAGCCAGTACCATGAAAGTGATAATTCTTTTCATCGGAATTGATATTCGTATTTATGAATGGTAATCATTTGACTACTGATGTCTTGATGCAAGATAGCCTTTACAAGAGAGGCGTTTTGATAGAGTACTTCATATTCTTCAACAAGTGTGTTGTTGATGAACTTCTTGGCAAAAGTCACATTACCAATCTTATCATAATCGTATGTTACTCGCTCTGTTTCGTTACTTTGGTTATCTGTCCTAATTACCTCACTAACCCAACCTCTTTCATTGTATCGATAATTGGCGGATATCACTCTTTTCGAAATCAAAAATTCTTCCGTTTCATTGATTAAAAATCCTTGATCATTCCTTTCCGTTGTGAAATTACTGTATGTCAAACCGTAGTTGTTGATATTGTTTCTAACAACAATATTAGGTTTTGGAAATTGATATTCATATGAATTCGATTCAACAAGAATTTCTCTGGTCTCAGCATTGTTTCCTCCAACAATTTGCTTGGTGTCTTGACGAATAAGTTTACCGTTGCTGTCATAGGCGTGAAGCGTTACCGTAGTTTCTTGGGCATTTTTGGATTCAACAGCAA
>JACCDK011239440.1_pt1 | contig 30780 bp, 19 predicted proteins | sample 7445871 | NCBI WGS metagenome assembly JACCDK01 (sample SAMN15323436, study PRJNA562643) | freshwater metagenome | isolation source: river surface water | place: USA:Blue River Watershed | collected 2017-08-15 | reverse complement strand
GCCGATCCAGAAGATCCCAATTCCTTCATGACGAGCGAAAAACAAATTCCACCTGCATTCCGAAACATGGTGATTAATGATAATTTTACGGTCGAAATCCGAGGTACTTGGAAAACAAATGACATGAGTATGGGTGGAACCTACCTCGGGTACCTCATGGTAGATCAAAAGAAAGGAAAACTCTACTACATGGAAGGTTTTGTGTATTTCCCAAATGAAGTGCATCGAGATGCCCTAAGAGAAATCCAAGCCGTACTACTGAACACCAACATTAGTTGGACCGAAAATCAAGGAAAGTAAACCCAGTATATCCTCCCCATTTATGGCGATTAAGATTAGAAAAGAAGACGCATTAAACTATCATAGTCAAGGCTCACCTGGAAAAATTCAAGTGATTCCTTCCAAGCCCGTTTCCAGCCAACTGGATCTTGCACTTGCTTACTCTCCTGGAGTAGCAGAGCCTTGCAAGGAAATTGCTGCTAACGTAGAAAATGTGTACAAATACACCGCCAAAGGCAACCTGGTCGCAGTCATTTCCAACGGTACAGCTGTATTGGGCTTGGGGGACATTGGTCCCGAAGCCTCCAAACCCGTCATGGAAGGAAAAGGAGTGCTTTTTAAAAAATTTGCAGGGATTGATGTTTTCGATCTTGAAATAGATGAGAAAGATCCCAAAAAACTGATTCAAATTATCAAGTCCCTAGAGCCCACCTTTGGCGGGATTAACTTAGAAGACATTAAAGCTCCTGAGTGTTTTGAAATTGAGCAGACCCTCAAGAAGGAAATGAAAATTCCTGTCATGCACGACGACCAGCATGGAACGGCAATCATTTCTGGCGCAGCCCTACTCAATGCACTTGAATTGGTTGAAAAAAATATTGAAGACATTCGCATTGTGGTCAGTGGTGCAGGTGCCGCTGCTATTTCCTGCCTAAGATTTTATGTAACCCTAGGGGTCAAAAAAGAACACATTGTCGTATGCGACAAGGAAGGAGTCATTCGAACTGACAGACCTGGGTTGGCTGGAGAGCATCTTGAATTTGCTACTACCCAGAATTTCAATACCATTGCCGAAGCCATGCCTGGTGCAGATGTATTTCTAGGACTTTCTGCAGGTAATATCATCTCTCCGGAAATGATCCAATCCATGGCTCCTGACCCCATCGTATTTGCACTTGCCAACCCAGATCCTGAGATTGCTTATGAAACAGCAATTGAAGCGCGAGAGGATGTGCTTATGGCTACAGGGCGCTCAGATCACCCCAATCAGGTAAACAATGTACTGGGATTTCCCTATATTTTTCGAGGAGCACTAGATGTCCGAGCAACGGTCATCAACGAGGAAATGAAACTTGCCGCTGCTAAAGCCATTGCCAAACTAGCCAAAGAACCCGTACCTGAAATTGTGACCAAAGCTTATGGAGAAAGCCATTTGAGTTTTGGACGATTTTACCTGATCCCCAAACCAGTGGATCCACGACTCATCACCACCATTGCGCCCGCAGTGGCTAAGGCTGCCATAGATTCCGGCGTAGCCAAGCGCATCATCAAAGACTGGGATGCTTACGAACTGGAATTACAAAAACGAATCGGCATCGACGAACGATTGATGTCTATCGTCATTGGAAGAGCCAAAAAAGACCCAAAACGAGTGGTATTCGGGGAGGCAGACAACCTGAAGATTTTGAAAGCCGCTCAGCAAATTCGAGACGAAAAAATTGCTATTCCAATTTTGTTGGGAAATAGGGAGCGGATTCTAGAACTAATCCTTGAAAACTCTTTAGATCTAGATGGCGTCAGCATCATTGATCCGTTGGAAGAGCATGCCTTGAATGAAAAGTTTGGGAAAATCCTTGCCCAAAAAAGACAGCGCAAGGGAATGACCCAAACGGATGCCTTCCGATTTGTGAAGGAACGAAATTATTTTGGGGCTTTGATGGTGGAAACAGGGGAAGCAGATTGCTTTATTTCTGGCCTTACGCGCGATTACCCAAAGACCATTTTGCCTTCACTACAAACGATTGGGGTTAAAAAAGGAGTAAATCGAGTAGCAGGGATGTACATCATGAATACCCCAAGGGGACCCTATTTCTTCGCAGATGCTACCGTCAACCTCAATCCCACCGCAGAGGAACTCGTAGAGATCATCGGACTTACGGCTACTGCCGTGAAGTTTTTCAATATGGTACCGCGTATTGCGCTCCTCTCCTATTCCAATTTCGGTTCGGCACAAGGCGATATCCCATCCAAAATGTCCAAAGCAACTGCCTTGGCCAAGGAGAAATATCCAGACTTGATCATCGAAGGAGAAATGCAAGCCAATGTGGCCTTAAACCAAGACATACAAAAAGAAATCTATCCATTCTCTGCGCTTTCCCAAAAAGGCAAGGAGGTGAATACCCTGATTTTCCCTGACTTGGCCTCTTCCAACATCGCCTACAAACTTTTGGCTGAACTTGGAAATGCGGAAGCAATCGGTCCAATTTTGCTCGGCATGAATAAGCCGGTTCATGTTTTACAACTTGGAAGTTCCATTCGAGAAATCGTCAACATGGTCGCAATCGCGGTAGTAGACGCTCAATCCAGCAAATCAAGTTTATGATAGACTACCTCAATGGAAGATTGGTTCACAAAGACCCGACCTATGTCCTGATTGACGTAGGAGGTATTGGCTACCATGTCAAAATCTCCCTTCAAACTTATGCTGCCATCAAGGACCAGGAGCAATTGCGCCTCCTTACCTACCTGCACATCAAGGAAGATGCACATACCCTGTATGGATTTAAGGAGGAACAAGAAAAACGATTATTTCTTCTTTTGACATCCATCAATGGGGTAGGTCCAAGCACAGGATTGATGATTCTCTCTTCTTTAAATAGTTCTGAAATCGAGCAGGCCATTCTTTCAGGTGATGTAGCAACCATCCAAGCAGTAAAGGGAATTGGAACCAAAACCGCACAACGAATTATTTTAGAGTTGAAAGACAAGGTCGGAAAATCAAGTCCCGGCGAATCCACTGCCCCCTTAGGATTTTTGAATGGAGGCAATAAAATCAGAGAAGAAGCGTTACAGGCTTTGGTCACTTTAGGTTTTCCAAAGGCTGCCGCGGAGAAAAATATTGCGCTCGCACTTAAAAATAGTGGGGGAACGATCTCCTTGGAAGAGCTGATCAAAGCATCGTTAAAAACTTCTTAATACACACTGAATTGAAGGTTCAGGACTTACTTATTTTTTTGAACAAAGCGCCACGGAGTTTCCTTTTTCTCCTGGGTCTGCTTCTTGTCCTAAGTCCTTTCCATTCCCTTCAAGCACAACAAAATCCTACTCCCAAGTCCCGGATAGATTCCTTAAATCAGCGTAGGCTGGCCCCCTCATTTCTGCTTTGGCAAAATAGAAGAACCAACCCGCTCTATCCCTACCAAAATCCATTTTTAAACCAAAAATCTCCCTTTTTTCCTTCTTCTCCCGTGAACAGAAATGTTCAAGTTTCGATGGACTCCACCCTCAAGTATCGGATGGAAGACCAATTGGACAGCACAGGAATTGGAAATCAGCAGGAATACGATTTCGATAAATTTGCTCCACTGCAGGAGTACCAAGTGCGTCAGGAGTATTGGAAAACCCGCTCTCGAGGTATAGACGGAGAAAGTGCAGTGGAAGGTAGAAGGCTCATTCCTCCCTTGACCATGAGCCCTACCTTTGACCGCATCTTTGGAGGCGACTCCATCAACATCATTCCTACGGGCTACGTCAACCTAGACTTTGGAGCGATTTTCAGACGAATTGACAACCCTACCATTCCCATCCGTCAGCAAAAAAATGGAAATTTTAATTTCCAGCAGCAGATTCAAATGTCAGTGAATGGTACCCTGGGCCAAAAATTAAAGATTGGGGCCAACTTTGACTCCAACAATTCTTTCGATTTTCAAAACCAACTCAAACTCGAATACGATGGATTCGATGAGGACATCATTCAGTCCATCGAATTGGGAAATGTGAGTTTACCCATCCAAAACCGATTGATCCAAGGGGCTCAAAATCTCTTCGGGGTCAAAACGGAAATGAAGTTTGGGAAACTCAATGTAACCACGGTCGCCTCCACCCAACGAGGGAGACGGGACAACTTGGTGATTGATGCCAACGGACAGGGCAGGGCATTTGATATTCAAGGGTCCAAATACGACGAAAATAGGCACTTTTTCCTGGGTCACTTTTTTCGAGAAAACTACGAACGCTGGCTAAAAGGGCTTCCTCAAGTGACCTCCGGAGTCAACATCACCCGCGTGGAAGTCTACGTCATGAACCGGGCAACGAATACCGAAACCCTCCGGAATTTTGCAGCATTTATGGACCTTGGTGAAGGAAAAGTCCTACTCAATGGTAGCAATCCTGCCATTGGACCAGGAAGTCCCAATAGCCCAGCAAACAATGGTGCCAACCGACTGTATGCAAGCATTAATGGCAATCCTGGCTACAGACCCTTCGATTCAGGAGCACGTGCCTTAGAAGGTGATTTAGGCATCAAAAAGGGGGTGGACTTCGAACAAATCAATGGTGCCCGAAAACTAGATCCCTCGGAATACTTTTTCAATGGTCAGTTGGGTTTTATCTCCCTATTTAGACGCTTGCAAAACGATGAGGTCATCGCCGTCTCCTATGAGTACACCTACAATGGACAGGTCTATAAAGTGGGCGAACTCACCGAAGATTACCAGTCACGCCGAGAAGATGAACTGATTTTCTTAAAACTTCTTCGTCCCGCGCGCATCAATACCCGCGTGCCGACTTGGGACTTGATGATGAAAAACGTCTACAGCCTCAATGCCAGCCAGGTTCTCCGAGATGGATTCCAGTTGCAAGTCATCTACCGAGACGATCGAACCGGCCTAGACAATCCCTCCTTATTGGAAGGAAAAAATGTAAAAGATATTCCCCTGATTCGCCTCACAGGATTGGATAACTTGAATCCTCAAAATGACCCAGCACCCGATGGCAATTTTGACTTTGTGGAAGGAATCACCATGCTATCGGATCGAGGCCTCCTGATTTTTCCTGTGCTCGAACCCTTTGGGTCCAGTTTGGCTCGGAAATTCACGGCTGATGAACGGGTGCTTCGCGAGAAATACGTGTACGATACGCTTTACCGAACTACTCAGGCCGATGCGGAATTGGTCACCCGACTCAACAAATTCTTTATCAAAGGAAGACTTACCGCAGGCTCCGCGAGCGAAATCCAACTTCCAGGACTGAATATTTCTCCCGGGTCCGTGATTGTGCAAGCCGGAAATATTCCGCTCACAGAGGGTGTAGATTTTACGATCGACTACAATGTTGGGCGACTGGTCATCATCAACGACGCCATTCTCCAGTCAGGCAAACAAATCAATGTCTCCTTTGAGAAGGCAGACCTAGTTTCCTTTCAAACCCGAAGTTTGCTGGGCACCCGACTCGATTATGTGGCCAACAAAAATCTAACCTTGGGAGGAACTTTCCTCTTCCTCAATGAACGACCTAATGTATCCCGGATTGCGACTGGAAATGAGACGCTTCGCAATAGTCTCTGGGGACTAGACCTGAATTACAACAGTGAATCGCGCTTTTTGACCAAAATTGCCGATGCACTACCCTTTACAGATACAAAAGAAAAATCACTAGTCCAGTTTAACGCAGAATTTGCGCATCTCATTCCTGGGACCTCCAATACCGTCAATGGGGATGCTGCCTCCTACATCGATGACTTTGAAGCAGCCGTAACACCCTTCTACCTAGGTGCACAGGCCAATCAAAATTGGAAACTTGCCTCTACGCCAAAGACTGAAGACAATCGTTTTGACCTGAGCAACCAAACTGAAGACAACCTCGGTAATGCCTACCGAAGAGCACGTTTGGCCTGGTACAACATTGATAACGTGTTTTACCGTGAAGGTGGGCCTGGAGTTCCCGCAAACATAAATGCCCAGGACCGTCGAAATCACTACGTCAGACGAGTGATTCCTCAAGAAATTTTCAAGAACCAAGACCGAGAAGTCATCTTGGTTCCTCAACCCTTGTTTGAACTTGCCTTTTTCCCGCAAGAACGAGGAATGTACAATTACAACCCCGGACTTACTTCGGAGGGATTGCTCCCTAATCCAAGGCAAAATTATGGTGGTGTCACCCGCGCGATTACCACAGAAGTAGATTTTGACCGAACCAATATTGAATACGTGGAATTTTGGATGATGGACCCCTTCCTGCCTGGAGAAAATGGAAAGGTCTTGGACGGGATTTTCAATCAGAACAATACGACTGGGGGTAAACTCTTTTTAAACCTTGGAGACATTGCTGAGGATGTGATTAAGGATGGTAGTCATGCTTTTGAAAACGGCCTTCCTTCAGATGGAGACCCTGCAGAAACTACTGCCAACGAATGGGGAAGAATTACACGACAGCAATTTTTATTGCCTGCCTTTGACAATTCTGCCAGCGCTCGTGTCAACCAAGACGTGGGCTTGGATGGATTAAAAAATGAGGAGGAAGCCAGTTATTTCAAGGGAAGATTCTTGGATCGCTTGTCCGTATCCCCTGCTGCCAAAAACGCCTTGCTTCAAGATGTCTCAGCAGATGGGTTTCAATACTACTTGGATTCCAAATTTGACCAAGCCAACACCAAGATTCTGGAGCGCTACAAAAAATTCAATGGAAACGAAGGCAATACGCCGGTAACTGCAGACCAAAACCTTCCTTATACCCCTTCCGGAACGAATAATCCGGATAACGAGGATTTGAATACCGACAATACCATTAACGAACTGGAAAATTACTACGAATACGAGATTGACCTTCGACCGGGTCAACTCAAGGTGGGGAATAACTACATCGTGGATCAAGTAACCCATACCGAAGGAGGGGAGCAAGTCAACTGGTACTTATTCCGTATCCCAGTGCGGCAGCCAGATCGAATCCAAGGGGATATCTCCGGCTTCAAATCCATCCGGTGGATGCGGACTTACCTTACGGACTTCCAGCAACCGGTGGTCCTTCGTATGGCAGAATTTCGAATGGTCGGCAGCCAATGGAGAGCTTTCCAAGAGTCACTTTTTGAACGTGGATTCTTTGAGATGCCAGAGCCAGATAACTCCAACCTCACCGTAGATGTGGTGAACATTGAGCAAAATGCACAGGGTAGTGAAACCTCTAGCCCCTATGTATTGCCTCCAGGAATTCAGCGGGATCGAGACAATACTTCAGTCATTGAACGCAGACTCAATGAGCAATCGCTACGACTTTGTGTGGAAGATTTGGCGCCCAAAGATGCGCGAGCCGTATTCAAAAATATCAACCTGGATCTGGTGCAATACGAACGGATCAAGATGTTTTTCCATGCCAATAGCGAAGATGCACGGGATGGGGAAGTGACTGCCTTCTTGAGACTAGGAACAGATTATACCGACAACTATTACGAAATCGAAGTTCCGCTAAAAATATCTTCCTTGGGAAGCAATGACCCGCGGATAGTTTGGCCAGAGGAAAATGAAATAGATATCGCCATCCAGGAAATCGTGGCCATCAAAGCAGAACGAGACAATACCCAATCTCCTTTGACGCTCCCTTTCAGCAAGACCATCCGCCAATACAAGGTCACCGTGATGGGTAGACCTGAACTCAATCAAGTACAGGGAATGATGATTGGGGTTCGAAATCCAGGAACAGGGATTGGTTCCTCCAAGAGCATTTGCCTCTGGGCAAATGAACTTCGAACCACTGGATTTACCAAAACAAATGGCTGGGCAGCCAATGCCTACCTGAATACCAAGATTGCCGACGTGGCCGTAGTTTCTGCTTCCATTCGCCACAATTCCATTGGCTTTGGAGGCTTGGAAACGAAACTTTCTCAACGCAGTCGTCAAGCCACTACCCAATACGATATCTCGACCAATGTGGAAGTAGACAAACTCCTCCCTCAGGGAATAGGTGTAAGCATTCCACTTTATTTTTCTGTAGAGAACTCTAGCACACGCCCTGAGTATGACCCATTGAACCCAGATGTCCCTTTTGAAGTCGCATTGGACAAGTTTGCCAACACTGAAGCCAAAGACGCCTACCGCGATATCGCGATGGACCAACTGTCTCGAAAAAATATCAGTTTAAACAACGTTCGTAAACTGAAGAAAAATCAGGAAGCGCCAAGTAAAGCATACGACCTTTCCAACTTGGCCTTTTCCTATGCTACGGGTACGGTGACGCAGACCAATGCACAGCTTCAGGAATACAACTTCAAAACCAACAAAGGAAATGTAACCTACAGTTACCAGCCGAAGGAACTGAAAATTGCACCCTTCGAAAAGTCAGAAGGCATGAAGAGCCCTTACTTGAAATTAATCAAGGATATCAACTTGAACCTATCTCCTACTCTTCTTTTGGCTAGAATGGATGTAGACCGAAGGTTTACTCGTTCCCAATACCGCAATGACCAGCTGAGTGCTGCTGGTGTTGATCCACTTTTTCAAAAGTCTTTTTTCATGAATCGCTCCTTCAACATCAACTGGGACCTATCCTCTAGCCTGCGGGTGGATCTGGCGGCTAGCGCAGCAGCGGTAGTGGATGAGCCAGAAGGGGATTTGGACACTCAAGCCGAAATTGATTCCGTGCGAACCAACTTCCTTCGCTTCGGACGGACTACAAATTACAACCACTCTGCAACGGTCAATTATACCCTGCCTTTTGCCAAACTTCCAATTACCGATTGGGTTCAAACGGACTACAGACACCTCAGCACCTATACCTGGCAGACAGGAGCCATCGGACAGCGGGACACTTTGGGTAATGTGATCCAAAACACGCGCGAACAAACCCTTTCTGGTAAGTTGGATTTGATCAAACTCTACAACAAGAGTAAATCCCTAGCCGCAATCAACGCCCCTAAGCGTCCTAGTATACCCGGAAGACCAAGTACCGATGCCAGCGATACAATTGGCACTCCATTAATTCGAGGAATTCTTAAAGTAGCGATGCTGCTGAAAGAAGTCACCTTTAACTATGGCATCATTGAAGGAACTTTCCTTCCCGGATACATGCCCAATACAGGGCTACTTGGCATGGATCGCGCTTGGGAAAATCCCGGTTGGGCATTTGTATTTGGATCCCAAAATCCAACCTTACGCTACCGGCTTGGGCAAAATGGAAACATGGCCCCAAGTCCTGAATTGACCCAGAACTTCCAGCAAAATAAGGCCATCAACCTATCCATTAAAGGATTGGCCGAACCCGTACGCGACTTTAGGGTCACCTTAGAAGCCAACAAACGAGAGGTTGGAGATTACAGCGAAATCTTCAGAAATAGTGTCACTACTCCAGGCTCCTTCGAATCCCTCAGCCCGAGCCGAATGGGTTCCTACAGCATTTCTACCATCCTCTTAGGAACCACCTTTGCCAAAAACAACCAGGATAACGAATCTGAGCTATTTACCAACTTTGAGAATTTCAGATCCATTATCAAGCAGCGACTAGATCAACAAGCCGCTGCACCAGGTGAATATCCAATCAATGGACAAGACGTGCTTATTCCAGCATTTTTAGCAGCCTACCGGGGTAAAGATGCTGGCAGCGCAAATCTTAACCCCTTCCCAAAAACTCCATTGCCTAACTGGCGCGTGGATTACCGGGGCTTGTCTCGATTGAAGGGACTCAGCGAACTTTTCAGTAGCATTAACTTGACCCATGCCTACAGTTCAACTTATGATGTGAGCAACTTCTCCAACTCCCTACAATACAAACAAGGTTTGGAACTCTTCAATACTTTGCAACAAATCCAACGTCCTAATCTTACCAACTTGGAAGGGCAGTTTATTCCAATCTACATCCTAAATCAAGTAGTCCTTACCGAGCGATTTACTCCCTTGATTGGTGTGGATTTATTGACCAAGCAGCGGATGAATATCGCGGTGAATTACAACAGAGAACGGAATTTAGGATTGAATTTTTCGAATTCTCAAATCACCGAGCAGGCAAGCAGTGATTTTGGGCTGACGCTCTCTTACACCAAGGCGGGAGTCAAGATTCCTTTCAAAATCGGAGGTCAACAAAAGGTCTTAAAAAACGACCTACAAATGCGATTGGACACGAAGATTGGAAGTACGCAGCAGGTGCAGCGGAAAATAAAGGAAAAGGCCACTGTGACGAATGGAAACTTCAATTTTCAATTTAGACCTACCCTGAGTTACGTGATCAATCGAAGTTTGAATCTGACCCTTTACTTTGAGCGTACCGTCAATGATCCTCGAGTGACTACAGCCTTCCGACGCTCCAATACAGCCTTTGGCGGTCAGTTGCGATTTAATTTATCGCAATAGATTTCAATCTCTCCTGAATTGGTTTAATTTTGGGAGAATTAAAAAAACCATCATGAATTTTCCAGACGAACTAAAGTACACCAAAGACCACGAATGGGTTAAAATCGAAGGTGATATTGCCACTATTGGCGTGACCGACTTTGCTCAGAAAGAGTTGGGAGACATCGTATACGTAGAAGTAGAGACCCTAGGCGAAACCTTGGAAGCAGGGGAAGTTTTTGGGACTGTAGAAGCAGTAAAAACAGTGTCCGACCTTTTTATGCCAGTTACCGGAGAAATCCTTGAAATCAACAGCGAATTGGAATCTGCTCCAGAACTGGTGAATGATGCTCCATACACAGATGGCTGGATGGTCAAAGTTAGACTAAGTGAAGGAGTTCCTGCAGATCTTTTGGATGCTGACGCTTACAAAAATTTGATTGGAGAATAAACCATAACATGCCTCGGAAGGTTTGGGCTTTCTTTTGGCTAGCAGCATGCGCTCTAGCCATGCTTACACCAGGAAGTTCGCTACCCGAGGTATCGGTATTCAGTTTTCAAGATAAACTCATCCATTTCATCCTTTTCTTCGTTCTCGCCTACCTTGCAGTGGGCTTGGGAATTCGTGAGAAACAGGAAATTTGGCGTTCTAAGCGCCTATGGATGAATTTCTTAGGGCTTGCATTACTACCAAGCATTGGATTAGAAACCGCTCAATACCTAATTCCTTACCGAAGCTTTGATTTAAATGACCTCATTGTCAATGTGTTAGGTATATTTTCAGGATTATTTGCATATTTATATCTCCCTTCTTGCAAATTCATTTTGGATTAATCTCCGATAATTCTTACACTTGTTATTAAATAGAACCGATTAACCTGTATAACCAAAATTCACCATGGAAGCAAAAAAGACTCCTAGTGCTGACTTGACCAAAAAGGTAGGTATGTTTACCAACCTTGGTCTTGCTATAGCCGTTGGTCTCACTCTTGCTGCCTTCGAATACAAGTCTTACGACGACTCTGCCCTTAAGGACCTAGGTGACGTTTCAGACAGTTTCGATGAGCTAATAGATGTGCCCATCACTCAGCAGCCACCGCCACCACCGCCACCGCCACCGATGGAGCAGCCTGTGATCCAAGAGATTCCGGATGAGGTGAAAATCGAAGAAAAAATCGATGTAAACTTTGACGTGGACGTTAAAGAAGCAACGGTAGTAAAAGAGGTTGCCATCAAAGAAGTGGTGATTGAAGAAGAGAAAGCCGATGTAATATTTGACGTCGTAGAAACTCAGCCTAACCCTCCTGGAGGTATGTCTGGCTGGAATAAATATCTTTCAGACAACCTGAAATACCCAACTCAAGCAAGAAGAATGGGTGTAGAAGGAACGGTAATCGTAGTATTCGTTATCAACACGGATGGATCCATTCAAGACGTAGAAGTATTGAGAGGTATCGGTGGAGGTTGTGACGAAGAAGCCGTTAAAATTGTTAAGGGCGCACCTAAGTGGGAGCCAGGAAAACAAAGAGGAAAGGCCGTTCGTACACGAATGAGACTACCGATCCGATTCAAACTTGGATAATAAAAAAGACCCGATCAATTCGGGTCTTTTTTTTGTCTACTTTCTCGAACCTTTCGAAAGAAGTTTCTTGAAATACCGATCAAAAAAGGCCCCGCTTGTACGGGGCCTTTTTTTTTATACTACCACTCCTGTACCCATCAACGGATAAGATTAATACTTGCCGTTCAAGAAAGTGCGCTGCACTGTGGACCGTGGACTGTCTGCCTGTTGACTTATTGACCTTACAGCACATTCAACGATTGCTCCTTGATTTTTTCCAGTTCATCCTTCATTTGGATGACTAATTTTTGTAAGCCCGCATCGTTGGCTTTCGAGCCGATGGTATTGATCTCTCTTCCGATCTCTTGGCTGATAAAGCCTAACTTTTTACCTTGATTCACCTCAGTCTCCATGCACTTCATGAAGTAGTCTAGGTGCGTCTCCAATCGAACCAGTTCTTCGTTGATGTCTATTTTCTCAAAGTAGTAAATCAGTTCCTGCTCAAATCGATTCGCATCAAAGGCATGTTCATCCATCCATTGGGAGAAATGTCCTCGAATTCGAGATTGAATTTTCTCCTTGCGGTTGGGTTCCTCGGCTTTGATCGCTGCCCACCCCTGTCGAATCAAATCTATATTTTCCTTTAATTTCACATAAAGCGAAGCACCTTCGTCCACACGAAATGCTTCACAACGAAGCAAGGCTTCTTCCAAAACCAAACTTACTTGTCCCCAATCTTCGGAGTCCTCTCGATCCAAGGTCGTGGCAACCATGACCTGAGGCGCTTGTAGCGCTAGTTTAAATAAGTCTGGATTTTTCTCTCCTACAGCTACAGCGAGTCGCTCAAAGGTGCTATAGTAAGTCTTAAACAAGTCCTCGTTTAATTGAACAGGGAGATTCTGATTCCCTTTCACTAAAAAGTCGATGGAAATACTGACTTTCCCTCTATCCAGAATGGCTTGCGCTCGACTTCTAATTTCAGCCTCCTTATCAGCAAATTGTCTGGGACTTCGAATAGACAGGTCTAACATTTTTGAGTTGAGCGTGCGAACTTCCACTTGGATGACAAGTTGCTCATTCTCAAATCCGGCTACCCCATAGCCAGTCATGGATTTGATCATACAGTAAAGGATTTAGAAATTATACCCCAAAGTAAAGTAAAATTTCAAATCTTCGTTTTTATAATTCCTTACAGGTCGAGCCGCATCGAATTTGATGTAGTAATTCATCAACACCGTGCGAAGCCCTGCACCATAGCTTTGCAGCCAAGGATTATTGAAATTATTCAGCACAATCACAAAAGGTGACCCAGAGGTATTGATTACTTCCGTATTCTGATCGTTGACTTTTTCCCAAGGAGCAGCCTCATTCCAGGCAGAACCCACGTCATAGAAACCTACCAATTGGAAGTTTTTTACAAAATTGGAGGTGATGTTGCCTCGGGTCAAATACGAAAACAGAGGAAGTCTCAATTCGGTAGAAAAGGTCAGTGCATTTCGGCCACGAATCTCATCGTAATCGTATCCTCGGAGATCCACAAAATCCGCAAAGAGAATATTCGAATTTTCAAGCCCATTCGGATTGCGCATTGGCGATGGTTCAGGACGATTGGCAGGAGGGTTGTAGAAATTATTGAATAGCCAGTTGTCCATGCCTCCTACTAGGTAACTCTGGGGATTGGCACCCATAAAAGATCCAAAGTACAATTTAGAGGCGAGCACAATGTTTTTATGAATCTTCTGGTAATTGCGAATATCCAAATAGAAATTGCTGAACGAACGATTCCCTAGATTCAGCCCTTGGTAGTGCTGAAAACCCACCTTGCCTTTGGTACCCGTAAATGTATACAATCCCATAGGTTCGGTACGGTCGTAGACGTATTCTACCTTTCCCCCAGCATAAGAAACATTCAGCTGGTTGAGTTCTGGAATCTTGCTGTAAATCAAGGAATCCTCATTTAAGTTAAAATACTGCGTTCTGGCCAAAAAAGGAGCGGCATACAGGCGAGAATGAATGGAAAGCGGATAGGCTACGCCTGTCTCCACTTTGGTCAAGGTGTATTTTTGAAAACTTACGTCCCCCTCGGTCACTGTCAGTGTTTTCCGATCGTACCGCCCTCTAAAATCTAGTCGAGATTTGAGGTATTCGTATTCAAACCAGATATCTCCTCCCGAATCAAAATCCAAAGAATACATAATTCCCCCCATGAATTGGTGGTTGTCCAACACATCAGTCATCTTTCCTTGGAGGTTAATTCCAAATCCACGCAAGGGGTCGACCACAAAGCGGGAGTTGATGTGGTTGGTAAAAAATTGGGACTCCATGGGTCGAGGCCCGGAAATCAGTTTTTGCAAATTTTGCTTCCGGAAGGTGTCCAGAATACTATTTTTAGCAGTTTCCTGCTTGGCCTCTATCGGACCTGTACTACCGGTTATTCGTGAAGGGATGGAGTCAAAGGTATAGTTCTCTGTATTGACCCCTTTTCTTGACTCAAATCGCAAGCGATCTGTGGTCAAGGAGGAAGTTTTTTTGGTGAGGGTATCTAGCGAAGTGATTGGAGCCACCAACTCAGGGCCTGCCTGCTGCTCCTGTTTGGCTCGGGTGGCTTGTTGGGTTTTGGCTTCCAAGATTCTTCGTGCTGCCAGTCGCTCATTCAGTTCTTTGACCTGCGCCAATTGAACCCGAGGGGTGCTTGGAGTAAACTGATCTACTCCGGTGTAGGATTCCACAAAAAGTTGGGACTCCTTCCCATTTCGGACCGCATAGGCCACCTTATTCATTCGTGAACTCACATCGAATACTTCGATGCTGGTGTCAAAAGAAGAAATCTGGGTAGAGACCTGATTGCCTATATTGTGCTTCATCAGGTTAGAAATCCCACTCAAATCACTCAAAAAAACTAGATTGTTGGAATTCAACTTTCTCGGAAAAGTGTTTTTACTATTGGCGTTGGTGAGTTTGGTATAGACTGTAGTATCCTTCAATACCTGCACTTGATACAAATTGTATTGCTCTGGGAAATTGGTCAATGCCAATCCTTTCTGTAAAACCGAATCGGGCAATTGGATGAAATTGCTTGAATAGGCAATCGTCGAATCATTCAAAAATACAGGCGTAAGTTCGTCAAAGGCATCGTCAGTCAAGCGCTTCCCCTGCCCCCTTAAATTCAGCGTATACAGGTCAGTCTTTCCATTGGAAATGGCAGAGAGGACCATGTTTCTTCCCGATTCATTGAAATCAAAACTCAAAATCTGGGTGATATTTCGAAGAAAAACCTTGTCCCGGGCAGATCCATCTAAGGAACGTTGCCTAAGTGTAGTCAAGCCTCGTTTGAAGGTTGCAATCGCCAGCGTTGCAGAATCCCTCCAAGCAATCACAGGAGAATGCAGATTGGGAGGCAACTCTTCGTGCTTGGATCCTGACTGATAGATCCGCTGCTCCATACCGGTAGACAAATCGCGCGCCCATACAGTGGCCTTCCCTGCATTGTTGAGCACATAAGCCAAGTGAAGGCCATCCGGACTAAACTTCACATCGGTAATGGCACCATCTACTCGGGAAGAGGTGGTAGCAATGGCTTTCTTCGAATCGAGGGTTTTAAAGTTGCTGTAAACAGGCTCATTGACCTTCAGGTAGAACTGCTGCCAATCGGAAATAAAGGTTTTGATATTGATCCCGATGGTATTCGCAATGCTGTTTTCCTCATTACGATTGATTCGAGAAAGGTTGAGAATACTAGAGACATACCTTCTGCCATACTTTTCGGAAATGTAATTCCAGATCGACTGCCCCACGAGACCAGCCTCTAGATCGGTCAAGGTGTGGAGTTTCGGGTTAGGTGTATTTTTCAGGTAGCGGCGAATGTAATCATCCATCTCCCGGCTCCAACCCTTGGCCAAATAAAGTGCAATGCCATCCACATACCAATCGGGAAAATTACTGACCAAATTCGCTTGAAAAGCATCGGCTACGGAGGCACCATAGAGCATTTCTTTGACGATGACCTTGGAGGTAGCAAATAGCAAATCCTCTTTAAATAGGTCCATTCGGCCCTTGTAGGCCACTTCTGCCACCAATCGGGTGAATTTAGTCTGCCCCTCTTCGGTATACTGCAGGGCATTGAGGTCCAAATTGCTCTGCAAGCGCTCTTCTGGAGAATTATAAATGTAAATTCTTGGCTTGGTGTAGGCTACATAGCCAATGTTTTGAGTCAACTTATTGAATTCAGACTCTAAAAATTCAATGGCCATCTTGGCATTTACCCCACCCTTATCGTAGTAATATACTTCGAAATTGGCCGAGGTATAGACGTACCAATTAAACTCCTTGTGCTGCACCCGATTTTTACCAAATCGCTCCTGGTCAAATTGAGCCCAGGCTTCTGTCCCGCAGCCAAGTAGAATAACTAAAAAAAGGTATCGAAATACACGCATTCGCATTTCCAACGATAGAGTTAGGTTTTAAATATAGTTAAAATACCGAGAGATCGATACTTCGACTGCCAAAGGCTTGTTTTCAAGGAGAAAATCCCGCATTTGTGCACTAAAATAGGGAACGAGTGAAACTCCCTTCGCTCCAAATCCATTGAAGACATAAACGTGCGGAGCCTCAGGATGTTTTCCTAAAAATGGTTTTCTATCCTTTGTGGCTGGGCGAATCCCAACTCGGTGCGCAACCACTTGCTCTACCGGTACACGGACCACCTCGGTCAACTTGTCCAACAACTCTTTTTGGGCCGTTGCCGTGGGACCTTCTTCCAGGTCATGCCAGGTATAGGTAGAGCCCACACGGAAATTTCCATTGGGTAAGGGCACCCGAAACACCCCACGATTCACGATAAAGGGAGGATTAAAATCTTGTTTCAATTCCAAAATTTCACCCTTGACTGGAGCAAAAGGCAAGAATGAAAAAAACCGGGAACGCATGGCTCCTAATCCATTGCAATAAATCAAAGCTTTCGCCCTCCACTGCTTGTACAGCCAAGACTCCTCTTCCTGCACCAATTCCTCCTCCTGGAATTCTTCCTGAACCAATCGATCCCCAAAAAAAGTTGCCATTCCATCCAATAAAGTGGGGATGTCTAGCCAGCCTGAATTCTGAAGGAGAACTCCTCCAAAAGAATCCTTGAGGCTGGCATGCTGGCTTTCTACCTCAATTTTATTCAGAAAAGGCTGGATTTCCGGATCACTCGAATGTCCCATCCATTCATTTTGCTCTTCGATGGATAAAAAAGGTCGGTAGATGGTCTGGAGGGTGAGAAACTTTTCCCCAGTCACCTGCTCCAATTCCTGATAAAATGGAATGATTTCGGGAAACAAGAGTTCCCCTTTCCAGGTCTTGACCATTTTTCTACCTGTAACCGGGTTGAATAAGCCTGCCGCCACACGGCTACTTTTATTCCCCTCAGGCTGATCGATCAGGATTACTTTTTTTCCTTCTTGAATCAAGCGATAGCCCAAAGCCGAGCCAGCCAAACCTTGTCCAATGATTAAAAAATCAATTTCCATGTCCTAAATTAAGCCCATAATTCTTTACTTTGCTTTAATCTCTTTTACTTTTCGCATGCTCCACATCAAGTGCTTCACCTTCAACCCATTTCAAGAGAACAGTTACCTCCTCTACGACGATGAGGGAACAGCCACACTCATTGATCCGGGATGCTATACTGCGGAGGAAAAACGAGAACTGGAAGCCTTTGTACTCGATCAGAACTTACAAGTCACCCAACTGCTCAATACCCATTGCCACATCGACCATGTATTGGGAAATGCCTGGGCAATGGAGCGATTTCAAGTTTCCTTACAAATCCATGCCCTAGAAGTTCCTGTATTGAAATCTGTGGAAGTGTATGCACCCAACTATGGCTTTCGGGACTATGTTCCCTCAGAAGCCAGTTCCTTTCTAGTGGAAGGCCAGGATATTTTTGTAGGTAAGGAAAAGTTGCGCTGCATTTTCGTTCCCGGTCATGCACCAGGTCATTTGGTGTTCTACCATGAGGATAGCAAGCGCTGCATTGCAGGGGATGCGCTATTTAGAGGAAGCATTGGTCGTACGGATCTACCTGGAGGAAATCATACCCTGCTCCTTGAAAAAATCAAATCCCAGTTGTTTAGTCTCCCGGAAGAGACCTTGGTTTACCCAGGTCATGGTCCTGAAACCAGCATTGGCTTTGAAAAAAAGAATAACCCATTCGTTGGCCTAAAAGCATACTCGTGAACCTAAAAGCGCAACTCCCCAACTTTATTACCCTATTGAATCTTCTTTCTGGAGTGGTGGGGATCCTCTGGGTGCTTGAGGGACAGTTGCTCTATGGAGCCTATTTTGTGATCCTTTCTGCTGGCTTTGATTTTCTGGATGGCTTTGCTGCCCGCCTCCTGAAGGTTCAAAGCGATATGGGAAAAGAGTTGGACTCTTTGGCAGATGTGGTATCTTTTGGGGTTTTGCCAGGGATTCTTTTGTATTCCCTGACCAAGGCACAAACCTACTCCCAGGTTCTTCCCTACTTGACGCTGATCATCCCGATGCTTTCGGCCTATAGACTAGCCAAGTTCAATCTAGATACCCGACAAAGCGATCGATTTATTGGACTTCCTACCCCTGCCAATGCCCTTTTGCTCTCCACTCTACCGCACCTAGTGGCCCACTGGCCTGAGTTGGCGCCTTGGGTAACTAGCCCAATCGCCCTTGTGGTGATCGCCTGGGCTACAAGTATACTTTTGGTTTCCGAACTTCCATTGATTGCCTTGAAGTTCAAAAACTCAAGTTTTGCAGACAATACCTACCGCTACACCTTGCTCTGTTTAGGTGCCTTTTGCTTCAGCTGGCTACAATTAGCCGGTATTCCCTTGATCATTATTGCTTACCTCCTGCTTTCTGGAGTAGAACAATTGGTACTCAAAAAATGAAGAGGCAATTCTGTTCCCTTATGATTTTTCTGGGAATGTTTTGCCATACCGCTTACTCCCAGACCTTTAAGTACATTGCAGGAGTTACGGAAGCGGGGATGTACACGATTAGCGCAGATCATGCACGCAAACTCGGATTTCAACGATTGGAAGAAGTAGCCATTTACGGTTACCCAGGCATGCTCCCACAGCAATTGGATTCCGCTCAACTTCGCCCACTAGAAATTCCTTCTTGGCTCCAAGCCGATCAACTTTATTTTTATTTAGAAGGCCCGCATCAAAGCGGCTTTTCCAACGAAGGGGAGCTGAACTACACGCACCATTTGTATACAGATACCCTTCACTATGTCCTGGCCCAAAAGTCACTACCCAAGCGAATTGAATCAATTCAGGGAAATTCCAATCCACCTGCTACGCAAGCCACCTGGTACCAGCTTTCTTCCCTCAAGGAAGAAAAAATAAACCTACTCAACTCCGGTAGATCCTGGTATTCCCTCCCCATTCGTCAGGGCCAAAGTTTGGCCATTTCCTATGGCAAAAGCAGTGGATCCGTGTCCCCTTGGATCCTTCATGCACGTTTGATGAGTCAATCCAACAGTTCTTCCAGTTTTCGGATTTGGGCGGATACCGAACTCCTTCAGGAGGTCAATTTTTCCCCAATCCCAACAAGTACCTATGGTGTCAAGGGATCTGAAACAAGTATTCATATTCCCTTCAGTCCCAAAGAAGGACGTTTGGAGCAGGTACGCTTTAGTTTTCAGGGAACAGGAACTGGGCACCTCGATCTGGCCGTAGTAGGCATTCCATTTTCAAATTCTACTTTAAAGGAGGGGCTTTATTTTGGGAGAGTAGAAAATTCAATTTCATTGGAGACTGGATTTCAAACTTGGGAAGTCAGTGATTTTTACCAACCAATTTCCTATACTACAGGGAAATCTGCCTATGGAAAAAAGTGGATTCTATTTTCACCAAAAAACGCGAAAGAGTTGCTTGGCATTCGAGCTATTACTCCCAAGGGCACGAGTGCTGCAGCACCTGAATTACTGGTAATCACCGTGCCCCAGTTCAAAGAAGTCGCCCTTCAATTCCAAGCCTTCAAAGCCAGTCAGGGCATCCCTACTCAACTCGTATTCACCGCTGAAATCTACGATTGGCAGGGCTATGGCAATTCAGACATCACCGCCATCCGTAACTTTATTGCAAAGGAATACCACCAAGGCAAGCAGTTGAAAAACGTGCTTCTGCTGGGAAAAGGAACTTTTGATTACAAAAAAAAACTAGGTGGCCGACCCAATTTAGTGCCGATTTACACCAGTAGGTCCAGTTTGGATCCACTGACAACTTACAGTTCGGACGATTACTTTGGAATGGTAAATTGGGGATTGGGCAATTGGGAAGAAAGTAAAGCCGGGGATGCACCCATGCAAATTGGAGTGGGTAGGATCCCTGCGATCACTTTTGCCGAAGCCAAAAGTTGGTTAGAGAAAACGATCGCCTACCAAACCCAGGGAGAGGCCTTTCCGAGCAGTACACTCACCTTCCTGGCAGATGATGGAGACAATGGCGTACACATCCGGGATTCGGAAGTGCATGCGGCCTATTTGGAAAAAATGCTCCCCTTTTTTCGTAGCCAAAAACTGTACTTGGATCGGTTTGAGCAACTCAAATTTGGAGGTAGACAGGAGTCTCCAGAAGCAAAAAAAGCAATCCTTGAAACGCTCAATACAGGCACGCTACTGCTCAATTATGTGGGACATGGAAATGAAACTACACTTACCGCTGAGGAAATTTTTAAGGTGCAGGACTTAGAAAATTGGCCAAGGCAAACCCTACTCCCCATCTGGTTTACCGCCACCTGCGAGTTTGGACGACACGACAGCCCATTTATTCGATCTGCAGCTGAAGAGTTGCTTTTTGCTCAAAAAAAAGGAGCCATTGGTTTATTGGCTACAGGAAGACCAGTCTTCAGTTCGGTGAATTTTAGCATCAACCAAGCCTTTACCCAAGCCTTGGCAGCGGCAGGAGAATTGGGGACAGACTTGGGGTCGCTCTACCGGCGTACCAAAAACGAAAGCCTCAACGGAGCCTATAACCGTAATTTTTCCCTTCTCGGGGATCCTAGTCTTCGCTTGGCATTGCCAGAGGCTAAAGTACAACTAGAACAGCTAATTTTCTTACCCAGTCAAAGTCCAGTGGATTCACTCCGGACTCTGGTTCCCATTCAACTTACTGCCGCTATCCAGGACCCAATTACGCAAGCCCTCCTCCCAAACTTTCAGGGTAAGTTTACCTTGGAAATCTGGGATCAACCGACTGACAGCCGAACCCTTGGTGACGAAAACGCTCCGGTAGCCTTTACCGAAGAAACTCTACGCCTATTCTCTGGTGAAGGAGAAGTTCGCAATGGAAAACTAGTCGCCCAGTTGATCCTTCCCGAACACCTGCAGAGCAAAGTGGAAAAAATACGGGTACGCATTCAGGCTTGGGATTCAGCTAAAAAAATACAGGCTACTGGGCTCATTGCTCTTCCCTTAGCCAACAAAAAAACTGGGACTATGGATCAGTCTGGACCACAAATCACCGCAGACCTCGGAGGCAAACCTGTGCAAAGCAGCCTACCAATTGCCAGCACTCAGGTAGAAGTACTGCTTAAGTTTCAAGATGCAAGTGGCATCAACAGTTCAACACTGTCACCAGAAAAAATAATGCACCTGCGCATTAATAACAGAGACTTCCAACCTATACATAAAGAATACCGAGCCTTAGAGGGGAGTTTCGAAAAAGGAATTGCGCGAGTTTTAGTGACTGGATTGGTGGAAGGGAAAAATGAAATTCAGGTGCTTGCTTGGGACAATTTTGGGAATAAGGGGACCTATACTTTTTCGATTGAGGTTCGAAACAGCATACAACTCCAGTTGCTTGCTCACCAAATCTACCCGAATCCAGCCACAGAAAAAGCATCCATCCGATTTCGACACAACCGGCCTCAGGAGAATTTAATCGCCACTTGGACGATTTTTTCTTCGACTGGGCAAGTACTATTTTCCGAAGAAAAACGTTTTATTCAAGCGCTGGAAATACTTGAGGAATGGGACTGGATTTTTTTACAACACAAAACAAAATATCCAGCAAAAGGAACTTATATTTACAAACTAACATTACGGTCAGAATCCACCTCAGAAGTGGATTCAGTAAGTGGCAAACTGGTGATTCAATGAACAAAAAGGCCCTATTCGAGAAGAAAACCATCTTTACGCTTGTCTTTGTACTCACAGGACTCACCTCCTTTGCACAAAACAGTGTGATCATCTCAGGTCAAGATCCAAGTAGAAGAGTCATCACTACTGCGGTTCCTTTTTTAAATTTTGCTCCTGACTCCCGTCATTCAGCTATGGGAGATGTAGGCGTGGCGACTTCTCCAGACGCGAATTCTGCGCATTGGAATGCAGGCAAACTCGCCTTCATTCAAGATAGTTATGGCTTCTCTCTTTCCTATTCCCCTTGGCTTGGCAAGTTAGTCAATGACATGTCCCTGAGTTACTTGTCTGGATACAAAAAAATTGATGAAAACTCTGCATTCGGCTTAGACCTTCGCTACTTCAATATGGGAGATATCTCCCTTACAGATGGACGAGGGAATCCTATCGGTGAGTTTAATCCCAGAGATATTGCCCTGGGAGGCACGTATTCTAGACGTCTTTCCGCTAACCTTGGCCTGGGTATTTCAGCACGATTTATTCATTCCAACCTTTCCGGCAATATGTCTGCTTCTGGGGGTAGTGAGTCTCGACCAGGCACAAGTGTTGGAGCCGATATAGGACTCTACCACCAGAAACCAATCCTAGTGGGCGAAAAAGAAGGCGTATGGTCTTGGGGACTTACCCTGTCAAACATTGGTCCAAAAATCACCTACAATAGTGCACAGGACTTGGATTACATTCCTACCACCTTCCGTGCAGGTACCGCCTACAAAATCAATGTGAATCCTACCAGTTCCTTGACTTTTGCTTTGGATGCAAATAAATTGATGGTGCCTACCCCTCCTACCTACAAAACCAACACAGACGGAACCTTAGCAACAGATGCTAGCGGGAACCTGATCATTGCCGCAGGAAAAGACCCAAATAGACCCCTGATTTCAGGCATGTTTGGTTCCTTCAACGATGCACCCGATGGATTTAAGGAAGAACTTAGCGAATTCACCCTCTCTTTTGGTGTGGAATACTTGTATGCAGATAAGTTTGCCTTGAGAACGGGTTATTTTTATGAGGACGACACTAAAGGTGGTAGAAGGTATTTCACCATGGGTGGTGGATTTACGATGAAGCGAATTGGATTGGATTTCTCCTACCTGGTTCCTCAAGTACAAAACCATCCTCTTGCTGAAACCCTTCGGTTTTCGCTCCGTTACTCCATTGCTTCCGTTGCTGCTTCCAATTGATGTCATTAGATCGCTCTAAAGCGCCTCAATTTTCACTTCCATCCGAATTTACCTTACCTGCTCCTCAGCAATTTCAATTGAGTTCAGGAAGCAAGTTATTTTTCTTCCGAACGCCAGGAATTGATGCGGTCAAATTGGAAGTTATCGGTGCAAGTTCTAGATCAACACTTCCGAATCTCCATGCCCTGATTCCCTCTTTCACCTTGCAAATGCTCCAAGAGGGCACGACCCAGGCAAGCGCGCAGCAACTGGCAGAATTTTTTGATTACCATGGGGCAGAGGTTTATCCCACCTTAAGTTACACCCAAGAGGGCTTGAGTATGCTGTGCATCAAAAAACACCTTTTTGCGCTGCTTCCCACATTCATCTCCCTTTTTACGGAGGCAACCTTCCCGGTAGAAAACCTGGAGAAAAGAAAATCTCAGCGTAAACTCAGCCTCAAACTAGACCAGGAAAAACCAAGTTCCCGAGCAGGACAACTCTTCAAAAAAGGATTGTTTGGACCCGAACATCCTTATGGTCAGGAAATTACGGAAGCGCATATTGACGAAATCAGACCCTCCCTGATGCAAGCCTATTACCAGACCCAACTCTGGAAGGATTGTAGCCTGTTTCTTTCCGGTGACTTTACCCTTCAGGAGCTGGACTTACTTCTTGCGCAACTCGAGCAACTCCCATTGAGGTACGGGGCTCAAAAGCAGGAATTAAAAAGCCCATCCCCTTCTTGGAATTTTCAGGAGGACAAAGAAGGAGCCGTGCAAAGTAGCATCCGTTTGGGAGCATGGGCTATCCCCAAAAAACATCCTGACTACCCGGCCTTAGCCGTATTCAACACCCTATTGGGAGGATACTTTGGTTCACGCCTAGTCAAAAACATTCGGGAAGACAAAGGGCACACCTACGGAATCCACTCCACCTTGGTGGAATTAGATCAGTATGCCTATTGGATGATCGCTGCCGATGTAAAAAAAGCCCATCAGGAGGAGGTATTTGAGGAAATCAACAAGGAAATTCATCGCTTACGTACCGTACTTGCCGATTCGGAGGAAATTGAAATATTGAGAAATTACCTGATTGGTCAACTCTTCTCGAAATTCAGCTCTCCCTTTGATCTAATCGAGCAATTTAAAGCGGTGTACTATACGGGTCTAAATTTCAGTTTCTACGAAAACCGCTTTAATTACCTGAAAACATTCACTGCCAAAGACCTCCTAAACATTGGAGAACGGTATTTTTCCAGTGCAGATCGGGTGAAAGTTCGTGTAGGTTAAGTTTCCTTTTCAGGCACCGAATTACCCAATCAACTCATCCAAAAAGCCCTCTGCCTTTAACTTTTGGAAGATTTCCAAACAGGCCCAAGCATCTGTAGCCGCATAGCGAAGTTGCCGCTCCGTCAACTTGTCTGCCTCCCAATTCGAAACCTGTTCCGCCTTTGAAATGCGGATTTTGAGAACCATTCCACAAAGATTGCGAACGCCCACATTGTGAAAGCCCACCTTTTTGAGTTCGTCATTTAGGTCAAAAAAGGATTGGGGATAGAAGGAGTCCGTCAACTTTTTCAAGGCCTTGAGGTCATCGTGTACGGCAGCGCCTATCTTGAGTACATTTTCTTTTTCCAATAAACTTCTCAAAGGAGGAGGGAATCCGATTTTGTTGAGTCGAAAAATAAAAGCCTGATTGGCGGTAGAAAGTTGAAGTAAAGAGACATGGTTGAACTCCCCTTTTCGGAAGGAAGGCTTGGTTTCGGTATCAAAGCCTATGAGCAGTTGATCCTCTAGAAAATCTACCGCATCCTCCACCTGCTCAGGACGATCAATCAAGTAGATCGGCCCTTCAAATTGGCCTAACGGCAACTCCAATAATTCTTCTTTACTGATACTGTATGGAATCATGCCAACTCTTCGTCCTTTTCGTAATAGTTGATTCCGATGTTGAGGTAACCATACAAGATCGTCATGATCGGGCTGATGATATTGAAAAAGCAATAAGGCGCATAGACGAAAGTCGCTACACCCAATACGGAGGCTTGAGTGGCCCCGCAGGTATTCCAAGGCACCAACACTGAAGTTACTGTCGCGGAATCTTCGAGGGTACGGGAAAGATTTTCTGGCTTGAGGCCTCTTTTCTTATACACATCTGCATACATTCTTCCCGGAACCAGAATGGCTAGGTATTGGTCTGAGGTAGTGATATTGAAAAAGATGCAAGTCGCTGCAGTAGAAGCAATCAAAGAACCTACGCGGTGCACTTTGCGGATAATTGATTCCGCCATGACCTTCAGCATGCCGCTTTCTTCCATAATCCCGCCAAAGACCATGGCACAGACAATCAACCAGATCGTATTGAGCATTCCTGCCATGCCTCGAGTCACCAGCAATTCGTTGACTAGGGCATTTTCAGTAACAATACTGATTTCACCAAACAAGGCCATCATCACTCCCTTAAATCCGATGTAGGAAAAAGATCCTTCCTCCCCAACGATTTTAGCGATGATTTCCGGTTGAAAGATCATGGCAAAAACCCCTCCCAAAAGGGCTCCTGCCAACAAGGCAGGTACTGCAGGCACTTTTCTAACAATCATTACAATCACCAAAAGAGGAACTACAAACAACCAGGGAGTGATGGTGAAGGTAGAAGAAATGACCTCAGAAATAAGCCGCACATCCGCTACATTTCCTGCCGTCTCGTAATTGAATCCAATCACCAAAAACAAGATCAAGGTGATGATTATAGTCGGAATGGTAGTTTTGGCCATGTGCCGAATATGGGTAAAAAGATCCGTTCCTGCCATCGCAGGTGCAAGGTTTGTCGTATCGGATAGTGGAGACATTTTATCCCCAAAATAGGCCCCAGAAATAATGGCTCCTGCAATAATCCCCTCTTCAAACCCTAGGGCTTTGCCAATTCCGAGCAAGGCCACACCTACGGTAGCCACCGTAGTCCAACTGCTTCCTGTGGCTGTGGAAACAATTCCGCTGATAAAACAGGCTGCAAACAAGAAAATGGTAGGACTCAATACCATCAATCCGTAATAGATCATGGCAGGAACAATTCCACTCAACAACCAAGTTCCTGCCAGTGCACCAATCAAAAACAAGATGAGAATGCTACCCATCGCTGAACTGATACTCTTTACCACCCCATCCTGGAGGGTTTCCCAACTAAACCCTAGGCGAAATACTGCAATTAATCCTGCAACCGTGGCCGATAGAATCAATACGATCTGACTGGAACCCGATAGACCATCCGTACCAAATACTTGGATGCTGATGATCAGGAGAACAATCAAAAAAAGTAAGGGAATCAGTGCATCGAGCACCTTTGGTACTTTTGGAATTGAGTTCATTCGGTTGAAGTCGAGTGTTTAGAAGCCATGAAACTAAAGAAAAAAAATTAATTACAGGTCTGAAAGTAGTTCGGATAACTCCTTGCCTACCTGCCAACCTATGGCTACGCCCATCCCTCCTAGTCGAACTGCCACTGCCGTCTTCTTTCCAATCTGCTGGATGATAGGTGATTTTTTGGATCCAAAAGCCATGATCCCAGTCCACTCCATTTCCCATTCCAGGGGTCTACCTGGAAAAATCACTTCCTGAGCCAAACGTTCCAAATGAGCTTTAATCGTAGGATTGACCTCAAATTCGGTGGTTTTCTCCTTTTCAAAGTCTTTATTTCGAGCACCTCCCAGAAGAAGTCGTCCCTCCACCTCTCGGAAATAGACGTAGCCCCGATCCAGGTGAAAGGCCCCCTTCCAAGGGATCCCGCCTGCGATGGGCTTGCTCAATAAGATCAATCCTCTGCCTGGCTCCAAGGGCGATGCAGGCCATAGTTTCTGAGTGAAGGCATTGGTACAGATGGCTATACGCTCCCCAACAAATTCAAAAATCTCTTTTTTATCTTTTTTTTCTGCCAAGACCCTACCTCCTTCATGATCCACCTCCACTACCGTCAGCCCAGAAATGATGCGAATACCTAAATGGGAGGCCTTTTCCCAAAGGACATTTAAGTAGGCCCCAGGATCCAATTCCCCTTCAAACCGATTTTTGACCACGGCCTTCACTTGCTCAGAAAATCCAAATTTGGAAGGATCCTTCACTTGTGAAAAGACCTCCTTCTTGAAGATTTTCTTCAGTAAATGATTGATGGAATCAAGTTGTTCCAAGGCCTCTACCTGTTCTTCGACGAGTATTTCGTAGCCGTTACGGTGTTGGTAACGCAAGGCTTTGTCTCCAAATTGCTTCCGAATCTGAGTTAAGCCGGAATACCTTTTCTCCACCAACTGCAGGACCTCGTCCGGAGTCATGCTCCAGAAATCGTCCAAAATCTCCGTCAAACTCCCAAAACAGGCAAAACCTGCGTTCTTGGAACTGGCTCCAGAAGGAAATACACCCCGATCAATGACCAATACCTTTGCTTTCTTATGTTGCTTCTTGAAATGAATTGCAGCAGATAACCCCGTAAACCCGGCTCCTACCACGATTAAATCGTAGTTCAAAAAATTTTTTTGTTCCCAAAAACTCAACATAGACAAAGAGAATTTACTTTTTAAAATTGGTTGGTTAACTTGTGACACCAAGTACCGCAATTAAACCCAAAATCCCATGAGAAAAATTGATTCCTTACTGGCAGAATACGGAGAAAGTCACCAAAATAAGACCAACAAATTGATTCACTGGTTTTGTGTTCCTGCCATCTTCTTTAGTGTGGTCGGATTGGTATTTAGTATTCCAAGTGGATTCCTAGCGGATCAACTCCCTTTTTTGGGTGATTTTGCAAACTGGGCTACCCTTACCCTTTTATTGGTGCTGGTGTATTACATTTCCCTTTCCCCTACACTTACCTTAGGCATGTTACTTTTTTCTGCCTTCTGCTTGGCACTCGCGAATTACCTAGACATTACCTTCCCAGGCAATTTGGCTTACATCAGTTTAGGTGTCTTTGTCATTGCTTGGATCGTTCAGTTCTATGGACACAAGATTGAAGGCAAAAAGCCGTCCTTTTTGAAAGATGTGCAGTTTTTAATGATCGGGCCTGCCTGGCTCATGCATTTCATTTACAAAAAAATAGGGATCGGTTATTAATTTAAACCTATCCAAGTTCAAAATCATTTCTCAAAAACCTCACTTGCACGAGCCAAAGCGGCTTGATTGGCTTGGGTTTGGATATTGGCGAGAATCGATCGCTTTTCCTTTGCAGTCAGCCTCCAATTGAGTGAGGCACGCTGCATACTTCCCAAAGTTTCCAATCCATGAGCGGGGAGTTTTCCGGGCGCATATTCAAATTCAATTTTTTCCACCCCAAAAGGCATGGACGCTGCCATGTAATTGAAGAGCACTTCGTTGTGGATGGTTTGCATCTTATCCCAGTTGCCATAGATACTTTTCAGGGGAGAACCGATTTTCTCCAGGATTTTGGTAGATGCCGAACTAGAGATTTCAGGGGATTTTTCCGAATCGCGAATAGTCACCAGCACGACTCCTGAGGTATTTGCACCAATCCATTCTTGAAAGACATAGAGGAACCGTAGTGCATCTTGAATCCCAAAATTATCCGACAGACCCGTATCCATCGTTTTCATCACGGGATTGGAGGGAAGTTCCACATTGGGCGTGACAAAAGGAAAGGTAGCGCTCATCCGCAAGGCGGTCAAGAATCGCAGGTTGCCGGGATCATGGGCCGCAAAAAACCGCATGAAATCAATGGATTGTTTCAACTCTTTGTGATGAGAACCAGGTATTCCTGCGCTCCCAAAAAAGGAAAAGGAATGGGGAGAGATGACCAGTTTCCTGCCATCGTTGGTGATCAAGGTAGTGAGCGGTAGCAAAGGAATTTGTCCTAGCCTTTCTGGATTTTTGTAATCGGCCAAGGACTTGTCTAGAATCCCTTTGGTGTTTTTATTGAGTTGCTCCTCAAAGGCAAATCCCCGATCCTTGGAATAGACTCTCCCCTCGTACTCCAATTTTTGAGTAGGGAACAAAAGGTCATTGACCAAAAGACTAAATAGGATGGGGTTGAGATTGTCGGCCGCCAATTGGTGTAAATAGTCTGGATCAGCCAAATCAAGCGTTGGATCACTAAGGGATCTCCGATACAACTCACGGAAAAAAGCCTCTCCCAAAACACCCCCAGAGGCACCGGTATAAAGCATTGAATGTTGGGTAAGTTTTCCAGAAGTGGTCGTATGAAGTTCTTGGAGCACCTTCAATGTCCATAAGGCCGCGCGCTGCCCACCCCCACTCGCCGCCACGAGCACCAACTTTGGCTTGCTTTCTTCCGGAAACTTGGCGCGCCAACGATCCAAAATTTGCAGCACCTCCTGCTTGTCTTTCTCTAAGGTATCGGGATGGGTCAAAGCATCCAATCTGGAAAGGTTGTAGGGCGCTGGAGCGGGGCTGTAATCCATCCCATAGGCTTGATGGGGCTTGGTCAACCAGGGAATCGTAGAGAAGTAATTGGCCCCCAAAGCCAAAACCAGCACCGTCACTGCGGCCCAGGTCCGAAACCAAAAGGTCAATGCGCCAACTGCCATGAGCAGAATGGAAAGCAATAGTAGTGCACTCATGGCTGCAGGGAATTGCAGGATTTCTTGCTCGTTAAATAGCCCTAGAAAAAGTACCAGAGCCACCAAAAAGACTTGAATCAAAAAGAGGTTCCAGTGATTTTGATGGAATACTCGAAGCAACTTTGCCTTTTCGAAGCGGGAAATATCTGGACGAACTTGCTCCCAACGTAATTTAAGGTTCAGGTAAACTTGCACCAGGGGTCCCTCCAAATTGAAGGGGTCTGCCTCCCCTTTTTTCAATCGATGACTTCGACTCACCTTTCGCAGTCGCTTGTCGATGGTTTCAGAGAAAAGGTTAAAAAAACCCTTGTTGGTCAAACTTAAGTATCCAAACAGGATGGCATAGGCCAGGATGCTCCCCAAAGCAAACCCCAGGTACAGGCGAAGTACTTCCCAGTTGGAACCCAGATCATTGCCCAATTGGAAAGAAACAAATTGGATCGTGTAGAGGAGGTAAAAGAAAAGAGGAACTAGGGAGTTGTTGAAGCAAAAGTGGATGAAGGGGCGATGCACCACGGCAAGGAAAGAGAAGCGCCAACCATCCATAATGTAGGTCGTCATGTGGAAGGCCATGGTAAATACCGCCAAGCCCAGTCCCATCCAAAAAAAACTCAGCCAAGAAACCTGATGCAGGTATTCGGGATCCAAAAACAAAAAAGGAATGCCGAGCATTACCCCAAACTGCTGCAGCACAAACCCCAATAGAACCCCCCAAATCAAGAGCAAAGAAAGATTCTTCTGTAAGTGAAGCAGGAGAAGTTGAATCGGGAAACTACGTGTAAAAGTTCGCCACATGGAATAATTCGATTTAAAAATAGAAGGTATCTAGCCTTTCCCTAAAACTACTAAATCAGCGGCATCAAACAAGGCTTGCCCTCCGGTATCCTTTGAGAGGGTAAAATCCGATTCACAATTCCATTTTTTCGCTGTGTCAAAAATATTTTTTTGAGTTTCTTTAGCGCTTTGAAAGAGATGCGGTAGATTCGAAGCCTTAACTACGT
>JACCDK011415878.1_pt1 | contig 30801 bp, 32 predicted proteins | sample 7445871 | NCBI WGS metagenome assembly JACCDK01 (sample SAMN15323436, study PRJNA562643) | freshwater metagenome | isolation source: river surface water | place: USA:Blue River Watershed | collected 2017-08-15 | reverse complement strand
CGAACACATATTTGCCGGTTTCGCTGGCGATTGCTTCACCGCTCAACAATTTGGGCAACCATTCGGCTTTTTGTGCATCGGTTCCGCCTGCCGCAATGCCACGCGCTGCGGTTGCAAGGCCAAGCAGGGGTATGGCTGCAACTTGTGTGCCTGCCGCTTCTGCGATGATAGCGAATTCGACCATACCAAGCCCAGCGCCACCCAATTCTTCGGCGATACCAATGCCCGAAAGGCCCAGTTCGGTACAGAAACTTGCCCATAATTCGCGATCAATGCCGTCTGCTGCCATCGCTTTGCGTGTGCGCTCCGAGGTGGCGTTTTCGGCGAAAAAGGTTTTTGCGGTTTCCGCAATCATCTCCTGTTCGTCGGTGAATAGAAATTCCATTATGCCGTCCCCCATACCTTTCGAGGTGTTATCCGTTGTGCGCGCAGCTGTTCTACCGCATCGCCGACATCTGCAGGGTTCCAGCGTCTGCCTGCGTCGATCATTGGTCCTTCGCGCCAGCCATCCTCCAGCATGATTTTCCCGCCCTCCAGTTCAAATACACAGCCGGTCACATCCGCGCTTTCTGCACTGCCGAGCCAGACCACCGTCGGTGCGATATTGGCGGGGTCCATCACGTCGAAGGCTTCGCCCTCGGTTGCCATTTTGTCGGCAAAGGCCTGTTCGGTCATCCGGGTACGCGCGGAAGGCGCAAGCGCATTGGCTGTTATGCCATAACGCCCCAATTCGGCCGCCTGAACCAATGTGAGCGCGGCAATGCCACCCTTAGCCGTCGAATAAGCCGCTTGCGCAATGCTGCCCTGAAGTCCTGCACCCGAAGAGGTGTTGATAATCCGCGCATCGGGATTGGCACCGTTCTTTTGCTTCTCGCGCCAGTAATTCACCGCATGGCGCGAGAGACAGAAATGCCCGCGCAGATGGACATGCATCGTTGCGTCCCATTCTTCCAGCGTCGCAGAAACAAACATGCGGTCACGTACGATTCCGGCATTGTTCACCACCACATGCAGGTCACCAAAAGCCGCAAGCGCGGCATCGACAATGCGCTTGGCCGCATCCCAATCTGTGATGTCCTCATAATTGGCGATAGCCCGTCCACCGGCTGCCTGAATCTCTGCAACTACGGCGTCTGCCGCGCTCGTATCGCGACCTTCGCCGGAAAGCGACGTACCGATATCATTCACCACCACATTTGCGCCTTCGGCGCCAAAAGCGAGCGCATAAGCACGGCCCAGCCCACGCGCCGCGCCGGTGATGATTACTGTTCTGTTTTCGCAAAGTTGCATGTCAGTCCCTCAAGGAAGCGGTTTGTTTAGATGCGCGGAGAGATCCCCCGCCAAATCGGATTGCGCATAACGGCGCTCGATGAATGCCCATGCGCCATCAATGATCGCGAACTTATCCTCATAGCGCCCCGAAGCCACAATTTGCAGCGGATAGCCCGGAGCGGCCTGTATCACCGTCCATTGCGACTGGCAGGTCGCGGTTTGGCCATTGTCGGACAAAGCGATAATTGGATTGGTTGTGATGTGTCGCGTATTGGGCTTGCCGTTATATAATTTGACCCAAGTGGACCACATGGCGGCGATATTCTCTGCGCCCTTAATCACATGGCCTTCCGCCACCACGCCGCCCGCGTCAAACAAGCGCGCGGCCTCCAGAAAAGCCCCGTCATCAAATAGCATGGCGTAGCGATACAGCAGATTGGGGATATCAATAGCGGGGTTAGGGGCGGGCATTACAATCTTTCAATGATCGTCACATTGGCCTGTCCACCGCCTTCGCACATGGTTTGCAGACCATAACGGCCGCCGGTGCGTTCGAGCGCATTCAAAAGCGTTGTCATCAACCGCGCGCCCGTGCCGCCCAAAGGATGGCCAAGCGCAATCGCACCGCCCTGCACATTGACCTTTTCATGTGGAATTCCGAGTTCTTTCATCCAAGCCATTGGCACCGAGGCGAACGCTTCGTTACATTCGAACAGGTCGATATCGTTCACTGTCATGCCCGCTTTTTTCAACGCATATTGCGTTGCAGGGATCGGCGCGGTGAGCATCCAGACCGGATCGTCCGCACGCACGGAGATATGATGGATGCGCGCACGGGGTTTTAGGCCATGATCCTTCACGGCCTGCGCACTCGCAATTAACAAGGCTGCTGCGCCATCGCAGTTCTGGCTGGCAACGCCTGCTGTGATGACTCCGCCTTCTTGTACTGTCTTGAGCGAGGCTAACCCTTCAAGTGTAGTCTGCGAACGGATAGTTTCATCCTTTTCCAAGCCAGCAAGCGGCGAGACCTCTTTGTCAAACCAACCATTGTCCCATGCCGCCTGCGCCCTTTGGTGAGAGGCGAGTGCAAATTCTTCCATCGCTTCGCGGCTGAGCCCCCATTTGTTCGCAATCATTTCGGCTGAGTTGATCTGATTCAAAACCCCATCACCATAACGCGCCACCCAGCCGGGTGAGGTATTGAACGGGTTAGAGAAACCATAAGGTTCAGCAGCGAGCATCGCCGCGCTGATCGGAATAGCATTCATCGCTTGTGAACCACCGGCAACGACCAGATCCTGCGTTCCGCTCATCACGCCCTGCGCTGCGAAATGCACGGCCTGCTGCGAAGAACCACATTGCCGGTCAATTGTCGTTCCCGGCACATGCTGTGGCAGGCCAGCCACTAGCCATACGGTGCGCCCAATATCCCCTGCTTGCGGACCAATTGTGTCGCAGCAGCCCCAGACCACGTCGTCGACCGCACCTGCGTCAATGCCGGTGCGGTTGATCAGCGCTTTGATCGGTGCCGCGCCCAGATCGGCAGGGTGGATGTCGGCAAGACTACCCTTTTTGCGTCCAATCGGGGTGCGTACAGCATCTATAATATAAGCTTCAGCCATTGGGGTTCCTTATGCGAATGTGGCTTGCGGACCGATTTCGAGCGTGCCGCCCAGCACAGCTTCATCAACCCGTTTCAAGTGGAAGGCGCGCGATCCCCATGCCCCGGATAGCGCCCAACTGCGCTTCATCCAGAAATGGAGATCGACTTCATAAGTATAGCCCATCGCGCCGTGCACCTGGATGGCGGTTTCGGCGGTGAGCATCGCGGCGTCGGTCGCAGCAACCTTGGCATGGCTGACAAGGATCGGTGCCGAAGCAAGATTGTCATCCATCGCTGCAGCTGCGCGCCAGACTACAGGTTTGGCAAATTCGACAGCGACAGCGCAACTGGCGAGCTGATGCTTTATCGCCTGAAACGCGCCGATCGGTTGACCAAACTGGGTTCGAATTTTGGCATATTCGGTAGCTTGCTGGAGCATTGCATCCGCAAGTCCGACAAGCTGGGCGGCGGACATGAGGGCGCCAAGATCAAGGAGGTGGGGATCATCCGGCCCCGTTCCTGCGGTAAGGAGACGCAGCGGATCGACGCTGGCTATGGCCGCACCTTGGCCATCTGCTACCCAAGGATTGCTAGAATGGGGTAAGGGAAGCTGAACCTCTCCAGCGGCAATTTTGGCAAGTTGATCGGTTTCGCCTTTAGCGATTAACCATGGCACGCCGACAAAAGCAGTGTCGACGAGCGGCTCTGCCACGCATGCGCGCCCGCATTCAGCGGCAATCAATGCTGCATCGACCAAGCCCAGCCCAAGGCCACCATGCGCCTCGGGTACGAGCAATGCAGTCAGCCCCATATCCACCAGCCCCTGCCATATGGCGGGATCGCGTGGGCCTTGTGCGTCGAGATGGCGCAGCACTTCCGGTCCGTGTGTTTCGGTGAGATAGTCACGAACGGTTTCGGTCAGCGTGCGCTGGTCTTCAGTGAAAAGGAATTCCATTAGCCCGCTCCCGCCCTTGGTAAGCCGAGCAATCGCTCCGCCGTGATGTTGCGTTGCACCTCGTTCGATCCCGCGTAGATCGGGCCGGAGAGCGAGAAGATATAGCCTTCGAGCCACTGGTTCGTTGAACCGTCATCGAAACGCTTGAGTTCAGCTTGCGCACCGAGCAACTGCATCGCAGTGCGATGCATTGCGCGATCAAGCTCAGACCAGAAAATCTTGTTCAGGCTGGCTTCTGCACCAATCTTGCCACCGGCCATGATTTTTGCCGCGACGGCATAAGTATTATAGGCATAAGCTTGGGCGGCCATCCATGCCTGCACCACCGCCTCGCGCGCGGCCGGTGACGCTTCGGCCTCATGTTTGCGATACAGTTCCACCAGCCGCTTTGCTGTCGCCTGAAACCGGCCGGGTGAACGCAGCATAAGCCCGCGTTCAAAGCCGGCTGTTGCCATCGCGACATTCCACCCTTCGCCTTCACCCGCGAGGCAATTTTCGACTGGAACGCGGACTTCATCGAAGAAAAGTTCGGCGAAACCGGTGTCTCCATGCAACTGACGGATTGGACGGCGGGTGATGCCCGGCGTGTCGAGGTCAAAGAGGATGAACGTTAGTCCCTTGTGGCGCGCGCTTTCTGGGTCGGTGCGAAAAATACCAAAACCCCAATCGGCAAAGGCTGCGCGGCTGCTCCATGTCTTTTGCCCAGAAATAACATAATGGTCGCCGTCGCGTACAGCCTTGGAACGGATGGCCGCCATATCGCTACCTGCGCCGGGCTCGGACCATGCCTGCGCCCAGATGACTTCCCCCTTTGCCATGGGGGTAAGGAAGCGCTTTTTTTGTTCTTCGGTGCCGAATTCCATAATTGTGGGACCAAGCAAGAAAATGCCATTCTGATTGGCGCGGTTAGGGCCGCCTGCGCGGAAATATTCTTCCTCAAAAATCAGCCATTGGATCAAATCCAGCCCACGCCCGCCATAAGCTTCGGGCCAGGTGACCATTCCCCAATTGCCGCTGGCCAGTGTACGTTCCCACGCAACATGCTGGTCATAACCTTCTTTGCATTCCAACGTGACGAGCGCTTCCTTCGGAACATGCGCCTCCATCCAGGCGCGTACTTCGGCGCGAAAAGCATTTTGTTCTTGGGTATATTGGAGTTGCATCAGAAATCTGCCGCCTTTCCGGTTTCGACAAAGGCATCGCGCGATTTCTGGCTATCTTCGTGCATATACATTTCGAGCGTGAAGCCTTGTTCCCAGCGATAACCGCGATCGACATCGCGCGGCTCAAGGCCATTGAGCGCCTCTTTCGCGATCACCAGTGCCTTTCGCGATTTGGAGGCGATGACCGCACAGAAGGCGCGTGCCTCCTTTTCCAAATCTTCGCGTGGCACAACCTTCTCGACGGCCCCTAAGCGATATGCTTCCTCTGCGGGAATATTTCCGCCGGTGAAGAACGCGGCGCGCACCTTATGCAGCGGTAGCATACGTGAAAGGTGGCTCGCGCCGCCCATCGCGCCACGGTCGACCTCGGGCAGGCTGAAATAGGCATCGTCAGCGGCAATGATTGTATCGCTTGCGCCGCAAATGCCTATACCGCCGCCGATGACAAATTTGTGCACTGCGCTGACCACGGGCACTTCGGCATCGCGGATTGCCTTGAAGGTCAGATAGTTGCCACGATTGAGTATGGTAATCCGTTCAGGATGCGCCTGCATTTCTTTAATATCCACGCCGCCGCAAAAACCGCGCCCTTCCGCGCGGATCAGTATGCAGTTTACTTCAGGATTGCGTCCTGCCTCGGTGATGATCTGTGGGATCGACATCCATGTTTCGCTATCAAAGGCGTTGACCGGTGGCACGTCGAAGACGATTTCGGCGACCTTGTCCTTGATGGTGCAGCTTATCGGCATATCGCTCTCCTAGGCCACAAGGCCGTTAATGGCTGCCAGCCGCGCTTCGGCTTCGGCCATGATGCTGTCAATGAGTTGTCGGCAGGTCGGCAGGTCGTTCAGCCGCCCCGCGACCATGCCGGTCGCCATCAGGCCGTTGTTTGCATCGCCCGACACAACCGCGCGCTGGATCATCATGGGCGCGGCGGCCGCCATCATGGCTTGGGTGATCGGCATTTCGCCGTGGCTGGTCATGGCCTTTGCGGTGCGGATCACATCGCCCCAGCCCATCCCCGTCTGATGTTTCATTTCCAGACCGGCCTCCAATGCGCGTGCCCACATGGCGATCTTGCCCGATCCCTCTATCCGCTTGAGCAGGGGGTTCAATATCATCCTTTGCGGGATGCCATCGACCTTATTAGAGACGATGATATCGCTGATACCAGCCTGTACATAAGCCGCCTTGGGCTGGGCCGGCACTGGGCTGTCCGACGTCATCATAAAACGAGTCCCCATCGCAATGCCGCACGCGCCATAGCCAAATGCCGCAGCTAGCCCGCGACCGTCAGCGAAGCCGCCCGCCGCTACGACCGGTATTTTTACAGCATCCAGCACCTGTGGCAGCAAAATCGTGGTGGGAACCGAACCGGTGTGCCCGCCGCCTTCGCCGCCCTGTACCGTCACCATGTCGCAGCCCAGCTCTGCCATTTTTTGCGCGTGCTTGACCGCGCCAACGGTCGGGATGCACAGGATACCCGCATCCTTGAACCGCTTGATCATCTTCGCATCCGGACCACGCCCGAAACTGACGGCTCGAACGCGGTCTTTATGGGCGATGATTATGTCAACAATCTCGGCTGCGCCTGGCTGGAAACTGTGGAAGTTCACACCAAAATCATGCGGTGTCATGTCGCGCAGCTTGGCAATTTCTTCGGCGGTCTCTTTTGGTGACATCACGGCCGCCGCCAAAAAACCGAACGCCCCGGCATTGCTCGTTGCGGCCACAAGCTGCGGCGTTGCGATCCAGCCCATTGCGGTCTGAATGACAGGAACGCGGCATCCCAATGCCTCGGTGAGCGGAGTTTTCAGCAAGAGCTATTCCGCCTTTTTATTTGCAGCAGCAGCCGACTTGCCGCTTACACCAGCGATGGAGTCACCCTTCACCAGATCATTTTGCGCATGGGCAAAATGATGCATGTGGAAAACCGCGTCCATTGCGGTGCGCTTGCCGCGCAATTCCTCGACATGATTGACAGCCTGTTTGGTCAGCCAGTTTCCAAGACGGTCGTTCTTCGCAAGCTTGCCTGCAATGCCCTCCACCGTTTCACGCAACTGATCGCGTGGGGCGATGCGGTTGACCATGCCAAATTGCGCCGCGCGTTCGGCGGACATGCGTTCACCGAGCAACAGAAATTCCTTCGCAATGCGGGGCGGCAGTTCATAAGCATGAGCGAAATATTCGACGCCGGGAATACCCATTAGCGGCACGACCGGATCCTGAAAAAAAGCATCTTCGCTCGCAACGATGAGGTCGCATACCCATGCCAGCATCAACCCGCCTGCAATGCATGCGCCTTGCACCATAGCGACGGTTGGTTTCGGACAATCCCGCCAACGGCGACACATTCCGAGATATTGTTCCTGCTCGCGCGTGTAGAGCAATTCTGCCGCGGGCTTGTTGGTGTGCGTTCCGATTAACAGGCGCTTGTCGAATTCATGATGCAGATCGCGTCCCGGTGTTCCAATGTCATGCCCCGCGCTGAAATGCTTACCATTACCACCCAGCACGATTGCTTTCACATTATCGTCATTGGTCGCACGTATGAAGGCATCGTCCAGCGCATAGGTCATCTGGCCATTTTGTGCGTTGTTGAACTCCGCGCGGTTCATCATGATCCAAGCGACACCATCTGCCACTGCATAAGTGACGGGTTCGTCGGTTTCGTAGGTTATATCAACCTTTTTGGGTGCAACCAGGTCGCTCATCTCAGTCTCTCCTTACTGCGCTCTGTGGGCAGGTGGATTGTCTTTCAGCACGCCGGCCCGTATGTTGTGCGGGTCGAGGCTGTTTATGATGTCCAGCTGCGCAGCGGTTGGTAAAGCTGTTTCGCTAAGGTCCCCGCGCTCCAGCACAAATCCAGTTGCAGCCTGCACTTCATCGAACGTCACACCGGGATGCAACGAGATGACGCGGATCGCATGGTTTGGCCCGCCAAAATCCATTACACATAAATTGGTGACAATGCGGCGCAGATCGACGCCCGAATAATTGCCACCGGCGATCCGTTTTGCAGGATTATAGCCAACGCCCGATACCATATCGACCTCGCCTTCTACAAAGACGCGGGGTGTATGGGACGGGAAGAAAAAGCTGTTTGGGTGATAAATGCCGTTGCCCGGAAAGCCGCGCACGCCGAGCATTTGCGTTTTTGGCTGCGCATGACTGCCGCCGAGATAGGAGAGATTAATCTGTCCAAAGCGGTCAATCTGTGTTGGCGTGACCATCGCATGCCGCCGCCCTGTCCACACCGCGCTGTCGAAAAAACGCGAAAAGGGCAGGTGACCGGCTGCTTTGCGGTCGTCATAGCCGCGCGGGCCGAGTGGCACCGGTTGCTCGACCAGATAGGCTTCACCATCGGTCATCATCAATTCCGGCGTATGGGTCAGCTTGGCGAGGCCAGCACCAATGCGTGGCACCGGACCAATGCCGGTTGCAATCACTTCGCCGCTACCGCGAAAGGCGTCGGCACAAGCGACAATGCAGAGTTCAGCAAGACTAGTCATCAATATATCGCCAGCGGGACGTTGGTCACCGCTTCCTTTCCGCCAACACTGTTCAGATAGGCTGTCTCGCTTGCACCAACGAAACTTGCCGAGACTGCACTCCAGTCACCGGGATCTCGTGCGGCGTCTGCATAAGCTTTAAACGCTTTCATATCCGGGCCGTAATGGGGTGGCATCGCGCTTGGATGCGCGCCGCATGGCATTTCAACCACGCCGCTGATGAAGCAGCGTTCGATGACATTGGCCTTGGCATCGGCGGGATAATGATCCTCCATCCGGTCGACCAGTTCTTCACAGCTGGCATAAGTTTTGGTCGCGGCTTTTGCGAACCATTCGTCATAATAAGTGTCGGCCCCAAGCAACTGCACATTGCCGCGCCAATCGCTGCGGTTCACATGGATCAACGCGGCATCAAGTTTAAGCGCAGGCATGGCGATCAATGTTTCGCCATCGGCATAAGGGGACTGCACTGTTTTTAACCCGCCGAGTTCGGCAAGATCGGTGCCTAGACCAACGCGGGTTGGCAGGAAGGGCAGGCCGAATGCCGCCGCCTTCAAGCCCCATTGAAACATGCCTTCGTCGAGTTCGAGTATCTCTATCTGCCCAGCTTCACGCGCTTTGCGGAACCAGGGTTCAAGCGGAATGGCGTCGAGTGAAACAAAGGCGAATACCAGCTTTTTCACCTTACCCGCCGCGCACAACATGCCGACATCAGCGCCGCCATAAGCGACAATGGTCAGATCCTTAAGGTCCGACCGCATGATTTCGCGCACCAAAGCCATCGGCTTGCGCCTTGGCCCCCATCCGCCAATGCCCAACGTCATCCCGTCGCTGAGCGAGGCAATAATTTCTGCTGCAGAAAGGCGTTTATCAAGCGTCACTCTGCTGCCTCCGCTTGTTGTTCTTTCATCGCTTTTTGCCAAGCCCATTCATGGCCCCAGATGCTGATCGTTTCATGCTTGGTTGCCTGCCAGCGTGCAGGGTCTATCACAAGGCTATCGCAACCTATCTCCAGATCAAAGCCACTGGGTGTCTGCACATAAAAGCCGACCGTTTCGTCATTAATATGCTGCCCAAGCGAAGCCGATTCCGCATAGCCAAGGGCTTTCATCCGGTCATGCGCCTTGCCGACTTCGATCAAGTTGGGATATTCGAGCATGATATGGATGGCCCCCGATGGCGGCACAGGCCCCTCACCAAAAGCGATGCTGTGATGACGGCCATTATCTGCATGCAAGAAGGCAAAATGCATCGGCGGCGCGTCTGGTCCCATCAAATGGAAGGCGGGCATATCGGTTTCGTGAAAGCCAATCACGTCGCGGTGAAAGGCAAGCGTTTCGTGAAAATTTGGTGCAGAAAAAACCGCATGTCCCATGCCCATCTTGCCGGTCACGAAATGCGAAATGCCAAGCGGTGAAACAAATGCCGTGTCGGCAATGCTGTCGCCGTAGAAAAATTCAAGACCGTTGCCAGCGGGGTCACTGGTACGGAAGGCAGCTTGCACGCCGCGCGCTGCCGCTTCTTCGGCCGTTAAAGCATGAACGGATCCGCCCGCGTTACGGATACGCTCTGACAAGGCTTTAAGCGCGGTTGCATCCTCCACCTCATAGCCCGCAATTTGGAACCATTCGCGCCCGCTTTTTTCAATGCGGAACCGGAAAGGCCGTGCATCGATACGATATTGCGCAGCCCCGTCAGCCGCATCGGCCGCGCGCATCACGCCTGCAACTTGTGTCAGGAATTCATCCCATTTGTCGGGTCGCGCTGTTTCGATTACAACATAACCCAGTGCCTTGATCCCCATGACCTTAGCCTCCCTTTACCAGATCGAGAAAATAGGGTCGTTCGCCCCCGCCATCGACTTGCAGCCGCGCGCCTGACACCCAGCTTGCAAGATCAGAACATAACCATAAAACGGCACCCGCCAGATCATCGCCGTTACCCATGCGACCGAGTGGCATCGACGCGCCGACTTTGGCCTGTGCTTGTGCATCGCCATAGGTAGCCTCTGCATTTTCGGTGTGCATGAGCCCCGCAATAATCGCGTTTACGCGAATGGCATCCTTGCCCCATTCTTGCGCAAGGCTTTGCGTGAGGTTGAGCAAGCCTGCCTTGGCCGCGCCATAGACGGATGTTCCCGGCGATGGCCGTGCGCCCGATACGCTGGCAATGTTGATGATGCTCCCGCCGCCAGTGGCCTGCATATGCGGATGGGCGGCCTGCGAGAGGTAAAGCGGAGCAACAAGATTGAGCTTCAATATGGCGTCGACAAAGCGGGGGGATGCGCTTTCGGCTGCATGCGCTGGAGCACCGCCAGCATTATTCACCAAAATGTCGAGTCGCCCATGCTGTGTGGCGACCGCATCGACCAATGCTTTGGCTTGTTCGGGGTCGCGAATGTCGGCTGGAAGAAAGGCTATATTATCGGGCATTGAATCCGGCGCATTCCTGCCGCATATCGTGACTTTGCAGCCCGCCGCAGCAAGGCGCGCAGTGATGGCACGACCAAGCCCTTTTGTCCCGCCAGTCACAATGGCGACCTTGCCAGACAGGTCAATCCTCGATTTCGTTATATCTTCCATCTAATTTTTACTCGTATCGAAAGCGAAAACGGATTTCAATTGACGATTTGCGTATTTTATTGCAAATATTTTTACGAATATGACGATTCAATATGGTTTGAGTCGTGCTTTGCCGGAGGATGCACAAATGGCAACCGTAGTCGCAATGAAAAATGCTCCAATCAATATCCCGACGGGTGAGGAATTGGTGGCAAGGGCAAAGGCCATGGTGCCGGCGCTGAAAGAGCGTGCCAAACGCTGTACAGCGGAGCGCAATATACCGGCGGAAACGATCGCCGAAATGCAAGCTGCTGGCTTTTTCCGTATCCTGCAACCGAAACGCTATGGCGGCTATGAAATGCACCCAAATGCATTTTTCGATGTGCAGAAAATCCTTGCCGAGGGCTGCATGTCCACCGGATGGATGTATGGTGTTCTGGGTTGTCACCCTTATGAGTTGGCATTATTCCATGATCAGGCGCAGCAGGAGGTCTGGGGCGATAATCCCGCCATGCTGGTATCATCCACTTATCAGCCAGTGGGCAAAGTGACGCAGGTTGAAGGCGGTTTCCGTTTGTCTGGCCATTGGGGTTTTTCAACCGGGTCGGTGCATAGCGGCTGGGTCTTGCTTGGTGCATTGGTCTGGCCGGATGACGTTCCTGGCTCTGGTCCGCCCGATATGCGGACATTCCTGCTTCCGCGGAGCGATTATAAAATTGACGAAAATAGCTGGCATGTGTTCGGGCTGCAGGGCACCGGCAGCCATGATATCATTGTCGAAGATGCGTTTGTGCCTGAATATCGCACCCACCGTGCGGTCGATGGCTTTTTGTGTCAAAACCCTGGTCAGGCCGCGAACGATGGTCCGCTTTACCGCTTGCCCTGGGCACAGGTTTTCGTGCGTTCGGTCTCGACGGCGGCTTTTGGCGGCGCGCGGGCGGCGGTCAATGCGGCAATGAAGATCATGGCGGATCGCGTTTCGACCAACACAGGCAAGGCATCAAAGGCCGATCCAATCCTGCACGCGGCTATTGCTAAGGCGCATGCGCAAATCTTGGAAATGGAGACGACGCTGCGGCTGACTTTTGATGACCTGATCGCCACCGCCGAGCGCGGAGAGCCTATCCCGATGGAGAAGCGCGCGCTTTACGCTTATAATAGCTCGATGGTGGTTCGGCGTCTGGTCGATCTGGTGGACGATATTGTTCAACTGTTGGGCGGACGGGCAATCTACACCAGCAGCGAGATTATCCAGCCATGGCTTGATCTCAATGCAGCACGCGCGCATGTCGCCAATGATCCTGCCAACCGGACGGGTGATGTTGTGGGCACGATGCTGGGTGAAGAACCCGCCTTTAACTTTCTGTAAGCGACGGCTGATGGTGGAATTAAAGGTCGCAATGCATCGCGTTGCTGGTGGCTATGACATTCATATTGCGGAGGCTGGTAGTGGTCCGGCATTGGTCTTCTTGCATGGTAGCGGCCCGGGTGCCTCTGGCGCATCCAATTTTCGGCAAAATTGGCCCGCTTTTGTAGAGGCTGGCTATCGCGTAATCCTGCCCGATCTGATCGGTTATGGCGCATCGTCGAAACCAGAGGGCATTGATTACACGCTGCAACTTTTCACGGACAGCGTGTATGCGGCTTTGCGCGCGCATGGTTTGGAAAAGGCAAGCCTGATCGGCAATTCGCTTGGTGGCGGAATTGCGATCCAGATGACGCTTGATCATCCCGAATTTGCCGAGCGGCTAATCCTTATGGCTCCGGGCTGTATCGAAGAGCAAGCGAGCTATTTCACGATGCCGGGAATTGCGAAGATGGTTTCCGGCTTTGGTAGCCCGGATTTCAATTTGGACGAACAAAAGCGGCTGGTGTCCAACCTTGTCCATCCTGATTTCGTTGCCAAAATACCTCAAGTGTTGATCGAGGAACGCTTTGCCGTTGCCCGCACTCAGCCTAAGGATGTGCTTGCGAGAATGCGTACGCCCAACCTCGCCCCACGGCTCGGCGCGCTTAAGCAGCCAATTCTTGTCATGTGGGGTTTGCAGGATGAATTTTGTCCCGAAAGCGGTGCGCGGCATTTTCTGGAGGCGGGATGTGATGTCCGAACGATGACCTTCAACCATGTCGGTCATTGGGTACAGGTTGAACGCGCCGAAGAATTCAACCGGCATTGTCTCGAGTTTTTGCGTGCCTGAAGGCTATCCGATCGTTCCGGAGGAATTGCCGACGCTATTTAAATCGGCGATGCGGCGGCTTGCGGCATCGGTTTCTATTGTGGTCGCAAAAGGCGATAATGGTCCTGTTGGTATGGCGGCGACCTCGATTACTTCGCTGACCGTCGATCCGCCAGCGGTGCTGATATGCGTGAACCGCGCGACCAGTCTTCATGCGTTGCTCGAACCAACCGCACCGCTTTCGGTTAACTTGCTCTCGCGCGACCAGCAGGATGTATCGATGGCCTTTGGCGGACGCATGCCGCATGATGAGCGCTTTACGATCGGTAGCTGGGTAGACGGCATCAATGGCTTGCCGACACTCGTTGGTGCGCAGGCCAATCTGCATTGCGTGATTGATGCAATGCTGGCTTATGGCACGCACAGCATCGTCATCGCCCGTGTGCTGCATGCGGAAATAGACGGGGAGGTTGCGCCGCTTATCTATCAAGATGGAGGCTATTTGTGACGTCAACCAATACGGAAATGTTGATTGAGCGGCTGTCGGGTGAGCTTTATTCTGCGCTGCGGGATGGCCGCACTGTACCACCTTTGATTGCGCGCTACCCCCATTTGGACATTGATGCAGCGTATCAGATTTCGCTCGGCGCTTTGGCCCTGCGGCGCAAGGACGGCGAGCGCGTAGTCGGCAAAAAAATCGGGGTTACCAGCAAGGCGGTGCAGGACATGCTGGGCGTTCATCAGCCGGATTTTGGCTTTCTCACCGATCGGATGTGGATAAAAGGTGATATTGATATTGCCGCCCATGGCTTGATCCAGCCACGCGCCGAAGCGGAGATTGCCTTCATCCTCAAAGATAGCTTGATTGGCCCCGGCGTCACGGCAGCAGATGTTATCGCGGCGACAGAAGCAATCGCGCCTTGTTTCGAGATTGTCGACAGCCGCATTCAGGATTGGAAAATCGGCATTGTCGATACAGTCGCCGATAATGCCAGTTGCGGCGTTTTTGTTTTAGGCGAGGCGCAGGTGGATCCGCGCGCTTATCATCTCCCCGATCTACATGTTACCGTAACCAAAAATGGCGCGCCTCTTTCTGAAGGCAAGGGCAGCGCCGTGCAGGGCGATCCGGCGCAAGCTGTGGCTTGGCTCGCTAACACGCTGGGAGTCTATGGTGTCACACTCGAAGCTGGCGATGTCATCCTGTCAGGCTCGCTGGTCCCGTTAGAACCGGCGGTCGCCGGAGATCAATTTCACATGACGTTGCACGGCATTGGCACCTGCAGCGCAACTTTTGTCTGAAGGGACGCACATGGCGCGCATCAAGGCGGCGATTATCGGATCGGGAAATATCGGGACCGACCTGATGATGAAGATGATCAAATATCCCCAAAATATGGAGCTAGCAGCGGTGGTCGGGGTTGACCCGAATAGCGAAGGTCTGGCGATGGCCCGTGCGCGTGGAATTGCGACGACGCATGAGGGGATAGAGGGCCTCAAAAAGCTGCCTTGTTATCCAGAGATTGGCATCGCCTTTGATGCGACCAGTGCCTATGCGCATAAGGTCCATGACGAAATTTTGCGCGCCGATGGCATTCAGGTTGTCGATTTGACCCCTGCGGCGATTGGCCCGTTCACAGTGCCGCCTGTCAATATGGAGGCGCATCTCGACCAACCGAACGTCAACATGGTGACCTGCGGCGGGCAGGCGACTATCCCGATGGTGGCAGCGGTAAGTCAGGTGGCAAAGGTCCATTATGCCGAGATTGTCGCGAGCGTTTCCTCGCGCTCTGCAGGACCAGGCACCCGCGCCAATATCGACGAATTCACCAGCACCACGGCGCGCGCGATTGAGGTGGTCGGCGGCGCGGATAAGGGCAAGGCGATTATCATTTTAAACCCTGCCGAACCCCCGATGATTATGCGCGACACGGTATTTACCTTGTCTGAAGGCGCGGACGAGGCGGCGATCCGCGCCTCGGTAGAGGCAATGGTTGCCAAGGTGCAGGCATATGTCCCGGGTTACAGGCTGAAGCAGCAAGTGCAATTTGAACGCTTCGGCGACAATAATCGCCTCCATATCCCCGGCATGGGTCAGTTTACGGGCATCAAGACGATGATCCTGCTCGAAGTGGAAGGTGCAGGCGACTATCTTCCCAGCTACTCGGGTAATCTCGATATCATGACCGCGGCTGCCAAGGCTACGGGTGAACTTCTGGCGCAACGGAGGATGGCAGCATGAGTGGCCGATTCAATGTTGAGGCGGGCGACAAGCTTTATATCCAAGACGTCACCTTGCGCGATGGCATGCATGCCATCCGTCATATGTATAGCATCGATGATGTGACCGCGATTGCCAAGGCACTCGATGAAGCAGGGGTCGATGCGATTGAAGTCGCACATGGTGACGGTCTGTCGGGCATGAGCTTCAATTATGGTTTTGGCGCACATACCGATTGGGAATGGCTGGAGGCTGTGGCGAATGTGCTTACCACCAGCGTCCTGACCACGCTGATCCTCCCCGGTGTTGGCACGGTTGAGGAACTTCGCCGTGCTTATGATCTGGGCGTGCGATCGGTACGCGTGGCAACGCATTGCACCGAAGCCGATGTGTCGAAACAGCATATCGGCATCGCGCGAGATCTCGGTATGGATGTCTCTGGCTTTTTGATGATGAGTCATATGATCGCGCCAGATGCGCTGGCGCAGCAGGCGCTGCTTATGGAAAGCTATGGCGCGCAATGCGTTTATGTGACCGACAGTGGTGGCGCGCTAGATATGGATGGAGTGCGGGACCGACTGCGCGCTTATGACAAGGTGCTGAAACCGGAAACCCAGCGTGGTATCCACGCGCACCATAACCTGTCCTTGGGTACAGCAAATAGCATCGTCGCCGCGCAGGAAGGCGCGGTTAGAATTGACGCATCTTTGGCAGGCATGGGGGCCGGTGCCGGCAATGCGCCGCTGGAGGTGTTCATTGCTGCGGCTGATCGAAAAGGCTGGAACCATGGCTGTGATGTTATGGCACTTATGGATGCGGCGGAAGGTCTCGTCCGCCCGCTGCAGGACCGTCCGGTCCGCGTTGACCGCGAGACGTTGGCGCTTGGTTATGCGGGTGTTTATTCAAGCTTTCTGCGCCATGCGGAAAAGGCGGCCGATACTTATGGTCTCGACACGCGCGCGATCCTTGTCGAGTTAGGACGCCGCAAAATGGTCGGCGGACAAGAAGATATGATCGTCGATGTCGCACTCGACATGTTAAAGGCGCAGAATGGCTGAGATATCGCGGCATCGACCCGTTCCTATGGCCGATGTGCCACAATGGGATTTTGAAACCGACGTTGCCATTCTGGGTTTTGGTGCAACAGGGGCTTGCGCGGCTATTGAGGCAGCAGATGCCGGTGCCCGCGTGATGCTGTTCGAACGTAATTCAGGTAGCGGCGGTGCCTCTGGCCTGTCGGGCGGCGAAATATATCTGGGTGGCAATGGGGGCACAGACGTCCAGCAGGCGGCAGGATTTTCAGATAGCACCGAGGACTTCGCTGCGTATCTGAAAATGGCGGGTGGCCCTTGTGTTGATGAAGCGAAATGTGCGCTTTATGCGGAAAAGGCGCTTGATCATTTTGCTTGGCTGAAGGCGCAAGGCGTGCCTTATCGCGGCAATTATTTGCCGGGCAAGCATATTGAACCCATGGATGATTCCACGCTAATCTGGTCCGGCAGTGAGGCCGCTGCGCCCTTTTGCGATGCGGCCAAGCCAGCACCGCGCGGGCATGTTATCCAGCATATGGGATGGGGCGGGGGCAGGCCGCTGGTTGATGTGCTGGAGGCCAGTGCCAAGGCCAAGGGTGTTGAGGTTATCGCCGATGCGCGTGGCATCGCGTTGATCGCTGATGGCGCGCACATTGTCGGGCTGGTGGTGCGGATCGACAATCAGAACCGTTACGTCCGTGCAGCAAAGGGCGTGGTGCTCGCAACCGGTGGTTTTGTCTTTAATGAGGCGATGCGCCGCAAATATTGTCCGGAAACATTCAAGCTTAACGACCCCATTGGCGACAAGGATGATGGCGTCGGCATTGAGCTTGGGATTGGTGCGGGCGGTGAGGCTATTCATATGGAGCAGTTTTTTACGACCTGCCCGTGGACCATGCCCGAAAGCCACGCCTTTGGTGTCTTCGTCAATGTGCAAGGACAGCGATTCATCAACGAGGATTGCTATCATGGCCGGGTTAGCCGTTGTGCGGTCGATCAACCGGGCGGCAAAGTTTATCTGTTACTCGACAACGCCCATTTTGTGCAGCCGATGGACTTCGCGCGGATGAGCATTGCGGGGACCGGTGACAGTTGGGAAGAGGTGGAGGCCGAACTTGATATGCCCGCCGGAACGCTTGCTGCGAGCATGGATTTTTACAATCGCCACGCCCGTGAAGGGCGTGATCCGCTGTTCGATAAACGCCCGCCAATCCTGACGCCGCTCGATCAAGGCCCGTTCGTCGCACTCGAGCTCAATTTTCAGTCAAGTTATTTCAGCTTTTTCACCCTTGGTGGCCTGCGCACCTCGACCGATGGGGAAGTGCTGAACCGGGATGGCGCGGCGATTCCCGGCCTGTATGCGGCCGGACGTTGCACCAGCGGGCTTCCTGCTTGGGGGCATGGCTATTCATCGGGGCTTAGCCTTGCCGACTGTAGCTTTTTCGGCCGACAGGCCGGGCGGAAAGCCGCCATTGGTTGAAGATATTGCCGCGCGGGTGCAGCGTCTTGAGGATATTGAGGCCATTCGCAATTTGATTGCCAGTTACGGTCCGCTTGCAGATAATGGCGATGCGCAGGCGGTGGCGGCTTTATGGTGCGAAAATGGCGTTTATGCCATTGGCGGCATGGGAGAGGCTAGGGGGCGCGCGGCGATTGCGGCGCTCATCAACGGACCGGTTCACCAGCAATTAATGACCGATGGCTGCGCGCATCTATTGGGGCCTGTTGCGATTACGCTGGATGGCGACCGCGCCATTGCAACCGGACACAGCATCGTTTTCCGGCATAAGGTTAGCGGCTTTGAAGTCCATCGTGTCTCTGCCAATCGCTGGGCACTGCTGCGTATGGTCGACGGCTGGAAGGTCGAACGACGCGACAACCAAGTGCTCGACGGCCATAACGCTGCACGCGCTTTGTTGGGACTGACTTAGCCGCCTTTAGTGAACTGGCACCCCGTCGATTGTAATCCGGTGCATTAGCCTTTTGTGGCCATGATAATCGTTCAATGCATAATGCCAGGTTGAACGATTATCCCACATGGCAACGGTTCCAGGCTGCCATTGCAGGCGGCATTGGAAGCGTGTTTCCATACCTACGGCAAAAAGATAATTCAAAAGCGCAAGGCTTTCGTCGCGTGTCCAGCCATCAAAATGCGTTGTGAAGCCCGAATTGACGTAAAGCAATTTTCGTCCTGTATCGGGATGATGGATTACCGCAGGATGGATAGCGCGTGTCTTCAAATCGCGTCCCTTTAGGTCGGCGCCTTGGTCCGAATTGGATAAAAAGCCGTCTGGGCCATAAATATGATCTGCTGTGTGGACTGCGCGCAACGTTTCCAACGTCGCCTTCAACCCATCCGATAAGGAGTCATACGCCGCACCCATGCTGGCGAACAGCGTGTCTCCGCCGCTGGGCGGCAGTTCGCGCGCGACGAGGATTGACCCCATAGCAGGGGCGGCGTCATAACTATGGTCGGTGTGCCAGCCGCCGCCAATATTGGCTATTTGGGTTTCGCTTTTGCGGACCTCGGCAATTTCGGGAAAGCCACCATTGGCAGGAAAATAATTGTTGATGACAATCGGGCCAATTTCCCGGGCAAAGGCGATATGGTCGGTTTCGCTGATTTGTTGATCGCGAAAGACCACAAGGCCACGATCCGCGAGCACGCTTTTGATCATGCTTATATCGCTGTCGCCGAGCGCCTTCAGGTCAACGCCCAATATCTCGCTGCCAACATGATCTGACATGGGTTTGATTTCCGCCTTACGCACAATGTTTCTCCTCTCAACTTTATCCTGCCAATTGCCCGCCATCGATGGTGAACAAGGATCCGGTTATTTTTTTGGCCTCGTCGCTTGCCAGATAAGCAAACATAGCGGCCACTTCCTCCGGATCGAGACTGCCATTTTCCAATTTGGGGGCATTGCGCATGACAAGCGCCCAATCAACATCACCCTTTGGTCTGTCGCCCTTGCCCATTGGCGTGTTCACATGCCCGGGGCAGATGGCGTTCACGCGTACGCCCTTTGGGCATATTCCACCGCCAGCCCTTTGGTAATGGCCGCCACAGCATGCTTCGATGCCGAATAAGCGATGGTATAAGCAATGCCTTGCAAAGCCGACGTCGATGCCGTGTTGATGATCGCGCCCTTGCTTTTTACAAGATGGGGAAGGGCGGCCTGACAGATAGCGAAGACGCTGGTTGCATTTATCCGCATCACCTGTTCGAAATCTTCGACACTGAATTGGTCGCTTGCGCCCCATTTCAATATGCCGGAGATGTTGCAAACAATATCCAGCCCGTTTTCGGCAGCTCTATCCACGAGCGCGCGACAGGCGGCAAAGTCTGTTGCGTCAAATGGCTGGATACGGGGCGTGCTGGCCATCATAGTGGCGGTTTCGGCAAGACCCGCTTCATTAATGTCGCCTATCGTGACAAGTGCGCCTTCGCTGGCAAAGCGCATGGCGGTTGCGCGGCCAATCCCTGATGCTGCACCGGTGACCAATATCTGTTTGCCTGCAAAGCGCATTATCGTTCCGCCTCAACCAAAATTTTCGGGTGCTTCACCCATGACAGCGACAGTTGTCTTGCCCGTATCATCAACATTATGGATCAGGCAGCTGTTCCGGCGTGAGCGGGTTTCGGATATCCACCAGCGCCCATCGGCTTTCACGTAAACGTCATCATATTCGACGCCCATTTGCGTGAGCGTGCGCGAAGTAAGATTGATATTGTGAAAGAGCAGCGACCATTTTCCCCTGGCCCATGTCGCATCGTCAAAGGTGATTACGCCATTGGCGCTATGATGGATGTCGAAAATGCCCGGTGCGCAACCCATTTCGGCATAGATTGCCACAAAGTCATCCCTGTTGTTGAAGGCAGGGAAACCGTCATAGGCAATGACTGCGCCGTCAGCGACGAGACAATCGCGCACTGTTTCTGGGTCCTTCGCGTCGCAAGCCCGCAAATAGCGTGCCTTTAAATCGCGGATAGCGCGATCATCCTCCAGTCTTTGCAGTCGTTCCTCTATGGTCATGGCCTGTTTCCAACCAACTAGAATGTGATACCGAAGCGGAGCTCATAAATCCTTGGATCGGGGAAATATCCAAGTGATATGGCGCCAGCCCCCCGTGCTTTTCCGATATAAAACTTTTGTTTTTTGCGTACTTTAAATTGGATGGTGCTACGAAAAATGACTATATACAAGAAAATTTAACCGATTAGCGTAAGAATATGGAATAAAATTTACGCGAATATCGATTGGTGAGAGGAATTTGGCCAGATGAATGACATGGAAGCCCGTATCGACCGGCTCGAATCGCTCGATGAAATACGCCAACTGGCGGCCAAATATGCGCTCACACTCGACATGCGGGATATAGACGCGATGGTCGGCTTGTTCAGCAGCGATGTGCGTGTCGGCAAGGAAGCGAGCGGACGGCAGGCACTGCGGGCCTATATGGATCGTACCTTGCGGTCACCATTCACCGGCACATCGCATCATATCGGCGGCCATATCATCGAATTTGATGATCCCGACCATGCGCATGGCATTTGCTATTCAAAGAATGAACATGAGACGCCGGTGTCAGGCGGACAGGATGAATGGGTGATCATGCAGATGATGTATGTTGACGATTATGTCCGCGAAGATGGCCGTTGGCGCTTTGCGCGCCGTTTGCCGCTTTATTGGTATGCGACGGACCTCAACAAACCGCCGGTGGGGGAGAAGAAAATGCGTTGGCCGGGGGGAGACTGGGTCGAAGGCAATTTCCACAAGCTGTTCCCGAGCTTTGCCGAATATTGGGCGCGTGCCGGGGATCATGACGGGCCTGTTGCCGAACCTGCGCCTTTGGAAAAATTCATTGAAACCATGCGGCGCGGGCAGGTTGCTCCCAAGGTGAAAGTCAGGGCGGAATGATGAAAAAGCGCTGGTTAGCGCTTGTGCTGCTTAGCTTATTTACAGGCGGTTCTGCGCTGTGGGTACAAAATGCCAATCGAGAGTTGGTAGAAGCAAAGCCGATTGAAGGCGCTAGCAGCGTTGCTGCGACATGGGACGAGGATTTTGTTCCAACCCCCGTTGATGGCAGTATTGAACCACATCCCTTTCTTGCTGCTGGGCATAATGGCACGATGCATGGCGACAGCTTTCAGTCTGACACCCATAAGGCTGCGGGGCCATTTGGGGCAGGGCAGGAGGTGCGCACACGCCGCTCGGGCAATGGCCTTCCTCGGCAATGTGCTACCTTCGTCTACCGCCGTGATGGCAAGGTGATGATGATGTGCGGGGCCATTTCAGGTTTTCGTATGCTGCTGCTCGATCCCGACAGGCTGAAAGCATTGGCGTATTTTGATCTGCCTATCCGTTCGAGTGCTTTCGAAGCTTTTGTGAAGCGCGACATGTCGATCATGATGAACGACAGTTCGGGTGGGGCCTATATGTTCCTTGATGATAAGGATCGGCTGGTTTTCGCCAATAGCCGCCAAGTGGTGCAGCGGATTGTTGCGCAGGAAAAGAATGGTAAATGGACGTTAGAGGTTGATCGTCAGTGGGACTTGAAACCTTATGTCCCGTTCAACTGCCTCAACTGGAACAATTGGTTCCCTTCTGGCGAATGCGACAAAGTGACGACCGTGATGCCCGACCATCAAGGGCGTTATTGGTGGACAACACGCAATGGCAGGCTGGGTACGCTTGACCCCGATAGCGGTAAGGTCAGCGCCATCCGGCTCAAAGACGAGGAAATCCAGAATGCCCTCGCGATGGACAGTCGCGGCATTTATTTGCTTTCCGACCATGCCCAATATGCGTTTCGCGCCGATGCAGATGGCAAGCCTGTGCAGCTTTGGCGGCACGCTTATGATCGCGGTTCGGCCCGCAAAATTGGTTCCATCAACCAAGGCAGCGGTACCACGCCGACCTTGATAGGGAAGAAATGGATTAGCTTTGCCGACAATGCCGACCGACGGATTAACATTGTCGTCTTGCGGCGTGGGGAATTGAAAGCTGGCGAGCAGCGCGAAATTTGCCGAGTTCCAGTTTTCAAGGAAGCGGCCAGCGCCACCGATAACAGCATGATTGGCTGGGGGCGCTCCATCATTTTGGAGAATAATGCCGGTTTTAAAAGCGCACACACGCAAAAGGACTGGAATAGCATCACCGGAGGCGTGGTTCGGGTAGACATACGCGCGGATGAAAGTGGCTGCGATGTCATTTGGACATCGCCGCTCAAATCACCATCGGTGGTGCCAAAGCTTTCGGCCCAAAACGGAATTGCGTATTTCTATAGTTTCGATCTGGCGAAAGACAAAAAAGGCAAAGACGTACCCGACTGGGCGATTGTGGGGCTTGATTTCCGCACGGGCAAGCAAGTCGTCAAAATCCCCACAGGGAGAGGTAAGCCATTTGACAATAATTGGTCGTCCACCTCTATTGCCCCCAATGGCGATTTTTATGTGGGGGTGACACAGGGCTTTGTGCAAGTACGGCGAGGGCTGCGCTTCCCCGTTAGTCGTTAGCTCCCGTCATATGCCGTGCGGCGATATAGCCAAAGGTCATGGCTGGACCGATGGTAACACCTGCGCCCGGATAGCTTTCGCCCATTGCGCTCGCGGCATTGTTGCCGATGGCGTATAGGCCGGAAATAGCTTTGCCATTGGTCCCGATTACTTGGGCGTTCTCGTCGGTCTTCAGCCCACCATTGGTGCCAATATCACCGGGGTAGATCGGCATGGCGTAAAACGGGCCATTGCTGATGGGGCGAAGGCAGGGGTTTGGTGTAACTGAGGGGTCACCATACATTTTGTCATAGGTTGCTTCGCCGCGCTGGAAATCAGGATCTTCACCTTTTGCAGCATATGCGTTGAAGCGAGAAATGGTTGCGGAGAGCTTTGCCGGATCAACGCCCATATCGGCGGCAAGCGCTTCGACTGTTTTGCCTTTCTTCAGGATCGAGCGAACCTCACCGCGCTGCAGCCAATCGGGCATGATCGGCAGCAAGGGGCCAACCGGATATTTATGGCGATATGTGTGATCAAAGACGAACCAGCTCGGGCTAGCATCGCCATATTCGGCCTGACGCTTCGCCATTTTCTGACCGGTCACATGATAAGAGGCCGCCTCGTTCAAATAACGTTCGCCACTTTGGTTCACCATGATGCAACCGGGTAAAGCGCGCTCGATGGTGCAAAGCCGCCCGCGATCCTCCCCTGGAACATAGAAAACAGGCGCGGCCCATGTCGATTGCATGTTCATGGTCTCGGCACCTGCGGCTGTCCCTGCACGGATGCTGTCGCCGGTATTGCCACCTGCGCCACCTGAATAGAGCGCGTTTTTGTAAAGCGGCGCATGTTCGTCGCGCATCGCTTGATTTTTATCAAAGCCGCCGGCAGCCAGCACTACGCCTTTTCGCGCGGCGATACGCATATCCTTGCCATCATGACGGATGACGGCACCTATGACCTTGCCTTTTTCCGTGACCAGCTCGACCAGCGGCGTATTGAGCCACAGAGGCACGTTGCGTTCATTCATCGCCATGCGCAGCCCGCCGAGCAGCGCATTGCCGAGCGTTAGCCGCCGATCTTTGCGGCTTTTGAAACGGAAAGGCCAATCAAACCAATAGCGCATCAGTGACTTGGCCAAATGCCACTGCCAACCCGGTGCGCGGAACAGCAGAATATAGGTTTCGTCAAAATGCCAGTTGAGATAGCCGAAAAGGCTCGCGGCAGGGGAGGCGAAGCGTAAAGTCTCAACATCCTTGCCCAGTGCGCGACCGTCTATCGGGGAAGGCATGTGGGTGCGATAGCCGCTCGGCGAGCCACCCGGTTCCTCGGCATGATAATCGGGATAGGGGAAAGCATGATATTCAATCGGGGTGTTGGCGGTTATCCAACGCAGCATTGATGCTGCATTTTCGACATAGGCTTTGATATTCGCATCCGGTACATTCTTCGCCGATAGCTTGCGGACATATTTGAAGGCATCCTTCACATTGTCCTTAAAGCCAGCGGCCTCCGCCTGATCGCTTGCGGGAATCCAGATGCCTGCGCCCGATGTCGCGGAACTGCCGCCACATAATGCTTCTTTTTCGATAACCAACACATCGGCATGATTTTGTGCGGCGACCAATGCGGATAGCAAGCCGCCCGCGCCCGAGCCAACCACCAATATATCGACTTCTTTATCCCAGCTCATGCAAAGCGCCCCTTATGACGGCATATAAAGTTGCGCGGCCTTGCCGCCATCGACGGGTAAAGCTACGCCTGTGATGTAGCTTGCAGCATCTGACAGCAAGAAGCAGATTGCTTCGGCCAACTCTTCCGGTTGGCCACCGCGCTGCATAGGAATTGCACCTGCTGTCTTTGCTGCGGTCTCGGGAGCCTTGCTTGCCCAATCTTCGGTCGCAGCGGTCATCACCTGACCGGGGACAATAGCATTGACGCGCACATTGAAAGGGCCTCCTTCCATGGCGGCGCATGCCGTGAAATGGGTAAGGGCCGCTTTGGAGGCAGAATAGCTCGCCATATAAGGCGCCGCGCGGATGCCTGTGGTCGACGAAACGTTGACGATTGCGCCCCGCCCCGCCTTCATCATGATTTTCATTGCTGTGCGCGTGCCAACAAAAACGGCTTCTGCGTTGACGGCAAAATCCTTTCGCCAATGCTCGGTCGATAGCTTTGTAATCGGGGCATAGTGCACCGACATGGCGTTGTTCACCAGCATATCGAGCCGTCCGAAGCGCGCAGCGACGTCTTCAATCAACGCGGTGAAGGCCGCTTCGTCGGTTACATCAAGCTGATGCACTTCGACGTTGCCGACCGCGGAAATTTCCTTTTCAGCCTCGGCAAGTTTTTCAAGCCGGCGCGCACAGATGATTACCGTCGCGCCGCGCATCGCGAGCAATTTGGCGGTTGCTTTGCCGATACCGTCGCTGCCGCCGGTTACGATGGCGACCTGGCCAGCCATATCATTGCTCACTCCCGCACTCCTCTTGCTATCATTTAACGCATTTGACGTTTTTGATGGCCAAATGTCAACGGCCTGCGTAAAAAAGTGCCGATAAAATTACGAACCTGGAGATTCTGGATGACTGACCTTGCGGGCAAAGTGGCATTGATAACGGGCGCAGGGCAAGGCGTGGGGCAAGGGATAGCGCTTGCGATGGCAGCGGCAGGAGCAGCCATTGTCGTCACCGGACGGACACTTGAAAAATGCGAAAAGACAGTTGGCTTAATCGCGGCGCGCGGCGGCAAAGCGATTGCGCTTGCCACCAATGTCAAATCGGCGGACGATTTGGCGCATATTGTGCGTGAAAGCGTGGCGCAATTGGGCGGCATCGACATATTGGTCAACAATGCGCAGGAGGTGCCGAATGGCCCGTTGCTTGATGTCAGCGATGAAGCCTTTATGGCTGGGTTTGAATCAGGGCCTCTCGCGTCGCTGCGCCTGATGAAGTTGGTGCATCCGCATATGGTTGCGCGCGGTGGCGGCACGATTTTCAACCTAGCTTCGTCGGCGGGCATCCGTTGGGATATGTCCGGCTATGGTGCTTATGGAGCGGTCAAGCAGGCAACGCGCGTTTTGACCCGCGCCGCCGCCGCCGAATGGGGACGACAGGGGATCAGGGTGTTGACCATTGCCCCGCATGCAGAATCGCCGGGGATGAAGTGGTGGATAGGCAATAATCCGGAAGAGGCTGAGGCATTTTTCAAGACAATTCCACTTGGGCGGATCGGACGATTAGAAGAGGATATAGGGCGTGCGGTGGTTGCGCTGTGCGGCCCCGAAATGACCTATTTGACGGGTGCCACAATCCCGCTTGATGGTGGTCAGGCGAACTTCGACTGATATGGAAAAGGTGATCTGTGCCTTATGGGCTGACGGTGCGCGGGATGCCTTTAACGCGCGGCTTTTGGCAGAGCTTCCTGTGGCAATGCGGGCCGCAGGCGCAAGTGGTATCCGCATCAACATCCGTGATGAAGCTGTCGAGCCCGGTGCAAAGATGGTCCAGACATGGCAACAACCACAGCAAGATGCTGTCGTCCAATATTGGTTGCCGAGCGCCCATATTATGTTCCGGCAGAAAGTGGACAGCGCGATAGCCCGTTGTTGTAATCGCTTTGCCGCTTGGCTTGTTGCGGAATCGACTATCATGTCCAATCAAACCCAGCCAAAGGTTGCGGGCAAGCGTGCAAATGGCTGGAGTCAGGCGAGTTTTATCCGTTTTCGCAAAGATATATCTCATGCCGAAGCGGTCGCTTTCTGGCAGAGTCACCATACGCAGATCGCCATCGAGACCCAGTCCAATTTCGAATATGTGCAAAACCTGATCATCCGTCCTTTGACCGACAATGCCCCGGCCTATGACGCCTTTGTCGAAGAGTGCTTCCCGATTGAGGCGCTGACCAATGCTTTCGCTTTTTTCGATGCGCTCGGCGACAAGCAGAAATTTGCCGAAAACCTTAAAGCTATGATGGATAGCTGTGGTCAGTTCATCGCCGATGGAGAGATCGACATCATCCCAACCAGCCAATATGATTTTGGTTAGGCTGATTCCGTCGATTTCGCAGTTTGCGTAAAAAAATACGCTTTTCATTTCGCAAATCTAGGTTATCAGTCGGATTTGCACGCAAAGTGCGTTGAATTGCGAGAGGTTGGACTATGGCAATGAACAAGGTGGTGCTGGTCACTGGCGCAAGTCGTGGCGCGGGTGCCGGAATTGCGCGTGGGTTCGGCGAGCTGGGTTATACCGTTTATGTGACGGGGCGGACAGTTGTCCCCGGCGATGCCAAGGGCTGGGATGGTTCTGTGCTGCCAGGGACGGTCGCGGAGACCGCCGCCATGGTGACCGAGCGTGGCGGCAAAGGTATAGCCGTGATGTGCGATCATGCGGATGATGCGCAAGTCGCGAAGGTTTTTGAACAGATTGAGGCTGAACAGGGGCGGCTCGATGTGCTGGTCAACAATGCGGCCTATATCCACCACCAGTTGATTGAGAAAAAGCCTTTCTGGGAAAAGGAACTGGACGCCCAGAAGATTATGGATGTGGGGCTACGCAGCGCTTATGTCGCAAGCTGGTATGCTGCCAAAATGATGGTTCGTCAGGGCAGTGGCACAATCGGCATGGTCTCTTCTTTTGGCGCGACCTGTTATATGCACGGACCGGCTTATGGTGCGCAGAAAGCTGGGCTCGACAAGCTTGCCCATGATATGGAGCATGATTTCCGCGGAACAGGTGTGACCGCTGTATCCTTGTGGCTTGGTCCGCAAATCACCGAACGCGCGTTGATTGCGGCTAAGACCAATCCTGAACAATATGAGGGATTTATGGCGATGGCCGAGAATCCGGAATTTTCGGCTCATGTGCTCGACGCCATTAGCACGGCACCGAACCGAGATGATTTGTCGGGTCAAACACTTGTCGTTGCAGAAATTGCCAAGGAGTTGGGCATACAGGATCGCGGGCAGGACAAGCCTTCGCATCGTGAAATGCTTGGCGCGCCAAGACCCAAAAATGCGGCTGCCGTTTATTGATCTATGGCACGTCCACTACATCTTGCGGATCTGTTTGAAATCGTTGCAGCAACGGTACCTGACCGGCTTGCCATCATATCGGATTCAGCGCGGCTGACTTATGCCGCGCTTGATGATCGTTGTAACAGGCTAGCGACGGGGCTCGCGGCACAAGGCGTGACGCGCGGTGACCATGTCGGACTCTATCTTTGCAATGGCCCAGCCTATCTTGAGGGCTTTATTGCGGCATGCAAGTTAGGCGCGGTGCCTTATAATGTGAATTATCGCTACCGCGTCGAGGAACTTGGCTATATTTTTGACAATGCCGACAGTGCGGCCATTATCCATGGCGCAGAATTTTCGCCCAATATGCGGGAAATTCGCTCTGGCCTCCCAAAGTTGAAAGTCAGTATCGCGGTTGATGATGGATCGGGTGAGGATATCGCCGGATCGGTGCCTTATGAGGATATGTTCGCTTTGGCACCGGGTGGCCCGTGGGATCGTGATGAGCAAGACTATTTGCTCGCTTATACCGGTGGAACAACGGGTATGCCAAAGGGTGTGATGTGGCCTCATCGCGCCTTTGTTTTCGCTTGCGCCGGGGGGGCGGGCTATTTCAACCCGCACGGGCCAATCACACAGGCAGAGGATATTGAAAGCCGCGCCCGTGATGCCTATCCGCTGAAAATGTTCCCGCTGGCTCCTTTAATGCATATGGCGGCGATGTGGTCGGTGTGGTCATCGCTGCTGAATGGCCTTACTATCATCCTGGATGAGGGACGGAATTTTGATCCGGAACGGGTGTTCGACATAGCCGAACGCGAAGGCGCCAGTATGATTCAGTTTGTCGGCGATGCGATGGCGACACCCCTCCGCGATTGCCTGCTTGCCCATCAAGGGCGCTGGAATTTGCAAGCCGTGGTGAACCTCGGTTCGGGTGGAGCCGTATTCTCGCAGCATCTGAAAGATGACCTGAAAGCCCTTGTTCCTTCAGCACATATTTCGGACGGCATGGGTGCGTCTGAAACAGGCATTTCCGGTGTCGCTGAAAAAAGTAATGACGGCGTTATGCGGCTGCCTGCGGATGCCGCCCAGCAAATTGTGGTCGATGGCCGCTTTGGAGTTGTAGGCGAAACAGGCTTTATCGCGCGCACCGGCAATACGCCGATCGGCTATTATGGCGATCCTGAAAAAACCGCCGAAACTTTCATGATGATTGACGGCAAGCTTTGGGCGGTTTCGGGGGATGCGGGCAGGCTTGATGAAGATGGCAAAATTACCATGTTTGGTCGTGGCTCCACTTGCATCAACAGCGGGGGCGAAAAGATTTTCCCTGAAGAGGTTGAAGAGGCGCTACGCGCCCATCCTGCGATTTTTGATGCTGTGGTGGTTGGGCAAAAGGATGATCGTTGGGGGGAAAGGGTTGTTGGCCTTGTTTCGCTTCGCAAGGGGCAGGTTCAGCCCGACTATGATTCCATAAAGCTATTTCTTGCCGATCGCCTTGCGGGATATAAATTGCCGAAAATTGTCGTTTGGGTTGATGCCGTGAAGCGGTCTCCTGCGGGTAAACAGGACTATCGCTGGGCCAAGGAAGTGGTGATGCGCCTGTGAGTAAAAATGATCCCATATTTGACGCGGTGACCGCCACCGGCACAGTATTTGAAATTGGCGAACGCGATGGCATGCGGCAGTTTGTTAACGCGCCGAGCGACCTTAACCAGCTTATCGAAAATGCACGCCATTATGGTGACCGGCCTTTCATCGTCGATGGTGATCTGCGGCTGAGTTTTACGGAGACGTTTGCGCGGCGCGATGCACTTGCAGCGCAATTGGACATTAAGCGGGGCGATCGTGTTGCGATCTGCATGAAAAACTCGGCGGCATGGATGATCGCTTTTCTCGCAATATTGTCGCGCGGTGGCATAGCGGTTTTGATGAATAGTCGTGGCTCCCCTGCGGAGCTTACGGCGATGGTGGACGAAGTATCCGCGGCGCTTGTTCTTGCGGACGATGACCGTGCGGCGCGGCTGCGTGAAGGTGGCTATTCTGGGCGCTTAATTGGGGCGGCGGATTTTCCGCTTTCCACCGATGCTGTCCTACCTCCATTACGACCCGCCGATGGTCATGATCCTGCGGCTATCTTGTTTACATCAGGCACAACAGGCCGGGTGAAGGGCGCGGTGCTCAGCCATAAAAATCTTATTCATGGTATCATGCTGGCGCAATTGTCGGGTGTCATGATTCTGCATGGCATGGCCCAGCAATATGGTATGGATGTCGAGGCAATACGGGCCAATATGCCGCAAGGCGCGGTGCTGCAGGTTTTTCCGCTCTTCCATATTTCCGGGCTGGGAAGTGCGTTTATTTCACCACTGCTGGCCGGCTCAAAGATTGTTGTGATGAACCGCTGGGATCCTCAGGAAGCATTGCGCCTGATCGAGGTGGAGCGGGTGACGATGTTCACCGGTGTGCCCACCATGTTGTGGGATATACTTAACCGCGCAAAACTCGAAAATGCCGACCTGTCGTCCATTTCCAATATCGGCACAGGCGGGCAGGCGCTGCCGGTCAACCTCTTGGATGCTATGCGCGATGCCTGTCCACGCGCTTTCATGGGCACTGGCTATGGCCTTACCGAAACAGCAGGGAGTCTCGCACAGGCCGTTGGGGAGGATTTCATCCGCAACAGAACATCGGCGGGCAGGGTGCTGAGCCTTGTTGAAATGAAGATTGACGCACCCGATGGAGAAGCGGGCGAAATCATGGTGCGCGGGCCAATGGTGATGAAGGGCTATT